>Ga0316604_10000674_pt1 | contig 38022 bp, 48 predicted proteins | sample OWC_soil_day20_C_FD_207650 | JGI IMG/M metagenome (GOLD analysis project Ga0316604, IMG submission 207650) | Wetland soil microbial communities from Old Woman Creek delta, Ohio, United States - OWC_soil_day20_CT | ecosystem: Environmental > Terrestrial > Soil > Wetlands | place: USA: Ohio... | reverse complement strand
GGGTGACGACTCGCACCACTTTACGTTCGACCGGTCCCTTGCTGTTGGCCGGATCGCCGATCTGTTCGCAGATGGCAACAGACTCACCCGCCTTGATGAGCCGAGCCAGATATTGTTCCGCGGCATGGTAGGGCACACCAGCCATCCTGATGGGGGAACCGGCTGAGGAACCGCGCTGTGTGAGGGTTATACCTAAAAGCTGCGCGGCCTTGACCGCATCGTCGAAGAAGAGCTCGTAAAAATCCCCCATCCGATAAAAGACGAGCGTATTCGGATACTCTTTTTTGATGCGCAAATATTGCTGCATCATAGGTGTGTGAGTGGAAATATCGGATTCCGTAAGGTCTTGTTTCTTCACTGAAATTTCTGTAAGTGCTTGATTCATCAATCGGAATTCCGAAACCATCATTTCTTTGAGGCATTAACTACACGCATCAACACATACCTACACTTCATATTTTGGCGTAACTTTTTCGCCATCATTTAAAAAGTTACGCTAAACTGATTGGCGTTACCTTACTTTTTCCAAAAAGTTACGTCGATCAGCCATGCAATTTGATGCGCGCAATGCCAAGCTTTTACAGCCAGGCGAACACATTACTCTTGATGATTATCCAGGTCTACGGCTAAAAGCAACAGCATCAGGCCGGGCATGGATATACCGTTTCAAATCCCCAGTCGATGGCCGCATGCGGCAAATCAAAATCGGCGCATGGCCGGCCATGTCTTATCCAGCTGCTATTGTAGCGTGGGAAAAGCTGAAGAATGATCGGGATGCCGGAAAAGACCCGGCGGTCCTCAAGAGGGAAGAAAGAAAGGCGGCGCGCGAGTCATCTGAGCAGCAGAGATCAAAGAAGAAATCGGTTCTTTCTGTCAAAGATGTGTGCGATCTGTACATTACGGGATACATCGATCTCCACAGGAAAGAGAAGGGGGCGGGATATGTAAGGTGGCTATTCGATACGATGATCCCAAAAGAGTTTTCATCGCTCCAGGCTGAGTCAATAACCAGATCCCAGGCATTCGACCTTCTTAATTCGCACATCAAAACGCCAGTTCTGGCCGCCAACCTTCGCGCCGAATTGGGTTCGACCTGGGATTATGCGCTTGATGCCGGACGTCTTCCGGAGACCACCCCGAACTGGTGGCGCAATATCATGCGCGGGAAACTGAAAAGTAAGGGAAAGAAGGTACAAGGCGTGCATGTCGGTACATCAAAGCGGGTATTAACGGAATCCGAATTGAAATTGCTGCTTCCGTGGCTCCCGAATTTTTCGGAAACTGTCCGGGATGTGCTTACCTTGTATCTGTGGACTGGCGCCCGTGGCGCTGAGATTGTCGCTACCCGAGAAGAAGAGATAACGGAAGAATCGGATGGTCTGTGGCTGACGATGCCGAAGGCAAGGACGAAAAATGCAAGGCACGAGAATGCGACAGATCACCGTGTCCCGTTAGTTGGCCGGGCGAAGGAGATAATCCTTAGAAGGATGAAAACCGCAAGGAATGGGTTCTTATTCCCGTCCAATATAAAGCGCGTCCATCACGTTGAACAAAAGTCTGTGCAGGTTGCTGTGCATTACCACCAGCCGTACAGCAAGACTCACCCAAAGAACGACCGGCCTCGACTACCTGTGACGCATTGGGCTCCGCATGACCTGCGTCGTACTGCGCGCACTCTCCTGGCATCGCTCGGCTGTCCGGGAGACACGGCCGAGGTCATAATCGGGCACATGCTGCCGGGCGTAAAAGGCGTGTACGATCGGCACACCTACGACAAGGAACGCCGGGAATGGCTTACGCGGCTTGATGCTCATCTTGAATCCCTGGCTCGTTAGCGGCTTTCTTTTTCTTGCGTCCGCCGGCGCTCGTATTCGGTGGTGGCGGCAATTCAGAAACAGGCCTATTCTCTGCCCACTCTTCAAGCTCGCTTACCTTCCACCCGACGCGCCGGCCTGACAGAACGCGCGGCTTCGGAAAATCATCGTCACGGATGAGTTTCTGTATCGTTGACTCAGAAAGCGGGATCACTTTGGGAACATCCTCCAGCGCGACATACAGCGGCTTCATTGATACGATCATTTCGTCTCCCCTTTTGGCGCTGCTGCAATCATGGCCTCCCATGTGCGATCTGGCGTTACAAGTTCTTCTACCGCCCATCCGGCCATGACCATATCCTCTGTCGGCTCCTTCGGCACGACCACGCAATTCTCCGGTACTGCGTGAGCTATAGCGGCTTGCCGTAACTTGTGCAGCACTTCGTTCGCTGCATCACCGTGGCTTATGCCTGTGCCTTCGTCGTAAGCAAGCGCCCAATACTCGCCAAGCAGTTCTTCAAACGTATCCATCATTTTCCTTTCAGTGCGCGCTGATCGACTGCCAGTGCGTAACCGTTGCATCTTCATCAGCAGGGCTTACAGCCTCGGCAAAATGCCAAGAGGCATTCAATCGCTGCCCCGTGAGTTCCGTACCCGTGCTCAGCTTTATCCGTACCGGAATGTAGTCTGGCGGCTTCTGCTGGCTGATGTCGATCCATTCGATGCGCTTTTTAATTCTCTCCATGTTCAGGGACAGACGCACAGTAGAAAAAATGCCGCTGTGAGTGCTTACTCCAGCTTTAATGATTCGATAAGCTATACGGTTGGCAATGGCGTCTATATCGCTCAGTTCGGCAGGTTGCGCCGTCTGCTGTTCTACCTCTCGCCGTTTCATTTCTTCGTAATGGGCTAGGCTCTCTGGTGATCCGCACGATTCACTAACAGGGCACGTAACCATCTGCATAGATGAGCAGTCGTCTAGGCCGTAGCAGATCGGCTTTGGCTCATTGCTCAGATAAGTAGTCGTCTGCTGTACTGCGCTTCTTGCGAGGATGGCGCGGGCGAAGCCAATTACATCAAGCCGCCACGGTACGCCCTTTGGGTAGCTTGTGAACTTCTTTTCGATTCGAAATATTTCCTCATCGCTCAGGTCGGCTGTAACAGGAGCGGCTTGCGGAGTGGCGGTTGAGATTTCTGCATCAGCGACAAGTCGGTACTGTCCAGGGCAGCATGGGCATTTGCTTGTCATGGTGCCGATTCGGTTACATTCTGGGCATTTATCTTCTTCAGGAGATCCGCCACTCCAACCACAATCGGTACATGCTGCCATATTGGGGGCAGAGTCGTTTATTCCTGCATGACCACATTCGCGGCACTCGCGACACTCGACATATTCCGTGTTTCTTGTCGGCTCCTGCTGCTTCAGCGCATCCAGTTGTCCTGTAAGCTCGGCAATGTGTTTTTGCAGTGCTGTGATCTCCCCTGCAAAATCGTTTGCCAACTTCCAATTGCTTAACCGAACTCCATCTACTTCTGCCACCTGCTCTCTCAAAGCCTTCTCAATCCGCTTGTCGGCGGCTTCGATGACTCGGCTGGCGTGATCTATCGCATCTTCAACAGAAGCCAGCGCAACGCAACCTACTGTTTCACGTATCAACTCCCTTGACCGTTGCAACCACAGTATCAACTCTGCATTTGTGTACTTGCTCATTGTTTCTCTCCTTCGTATTGGGCTAGTGCTGCACGGTTTTGCGTAATGACGTCGCTGATGAACACAATTCCATCTCGCTTTAGTGTCCTTTCGAGTGTGCTGGTTGATCTGCGCAGCGCCTCTGCCAGCGCCTTGTTCTGCGCCTCAAGCGCGGAAATTGCGTCGAGGATCGGATCGGCCCCGCCGTCATCTGGGTCAAGTCCAAGACGCTCGTTGATGAGCCCAAGATCAGCGCATGCAGCAACAAACAGCCGGTTGTTCAGCTCGTTTTCTGACTTAATCTCTTCTATCAGTGCCTGTGCCTGTTCTAGCGATTTGGCGGCTTCCTTCGATACTTCTCGCTCAATCACGGTATATGATGGCTTTCCTCTATTTCCCGCCATTTGCGGATCAGGTTTTGCATGTTATTTCCTCCATCAATCCTCGACACGACGCCATCCTTCCGGTGTGTACTCCCTCTGCCGTCTGATTTCATAGTTGCCGGGTGGAATGGAAATGCTCTCGTGTGTGTCGAACGAACGTAGATGTTCGATCAGCGTCTCAGTTGCATCCGTAGCCTCAATGACTTGAAGATAACTAACCATCGGATCGCCCGTTGTGAAAAGAGATACGTTCGGACGTTCTGCTATGACGTGGTTGTGCCCGGTTTCGCTATGGGCAACGACGTACATCCCTTTTTCAGCATTGATCGGCTTTGCATTTGCCGGAATAGATTCGATACGACGGATAAGCAAGTCCCCTTGTGCTGCACGATTTTTGAAAGTAACTGTCATTTCATTGCTCCTTATTAAGTACGAACTTCGGGTTTAAATTGAGAAAGATCAGGCAAGTTATCAAGCCCATACGTCCATGCATTTGCCTGTAATGCTGTTTGCATATCTCTCGGTACAGGAATGCAAAAAGTTCTTGAGGTTCCACATCGGACTCGTAGGAAGCGTTCTTTACCTGAATCAGGTATTTCTGCTTCGAGAAGCGTGCCTATCTCTTCGTCGCCATCCTCATCGAGGACAACTGCGTTTAGCTCTGTCAGGATGCGATTCCATCCAACGATTTCACATGCTGCGCGGCGCTGCTCGATGTTGCTCCATGTCAAAGCGTCTTTTGCTGATGGTGGATTACCAGTTACCCATTCAGCAGGAATAGATACCCCATGCCAGTGATAGAGCGCCCATCCGTCACGATATGCAATAGACGGTCCTTTCTCTCCGTGCAATCTTCCTTGTTGGTCACGGTGTATTTCTGATGGTCGGCCGGAAATAGCAAGTACGTTTTCATGCCACCAAGTCCAGCCACATGATTTAACCAGCGTCTCATCAATCTCAATTTTTTCCAGTAATTCAGGTGAAAAATCGAGTTTTGCAACGTCCCTGAAATACGTAGAAAACGCCGTCCACGAAGACCATAGCTGCGCAATTCCATCGTTATTGACGCCTTCCCTGACCTGATCCCCGACCTGATCCCTGACCTGAGCCCAGACCTGAGCCCCGACCTGATCCCAGACCTGAGCCCAGACCTGAGCCCCGACCTGATCCCCGACCTGATCCCTGACCTGATCCCCGACCTGAGCCCCGACCTGAGCCCAGACCTGATCCCCGACCTGATCCCTGACCTGAGCCCAGACCTGAGCCCCGACCTGATCCCCGACCTGAGCCCAGACCTGATCCCCGACCTGATCCCTGACCTGAGCCCAGACCTGAGCCCCGACCTGATCCCCGACCTGAGCCCAGACCTGAGCCCCGACCTGAGCCCCGACCTGAGCCCCGACCTGATCCCCGACCTGAGCCCCGACCTGATCCCAGACCTGAGCCCAGACCTGAGCCCCGACCTTGGACTTGCCTCTCGTTGAAGTTTGTTTTTTCAACTCTTTGAGAATCGAAAATGCATACGACCCTCCTACGGTCGCCGCCATCGGGCTTCCCATCCTGAGAACCACAAGCGGCTTTCCAAGATTTGCCAACTCATATCCGCGCAATGCCGCCTTCGTTGCAGCATCAAAGTCAGCCGGTTCTGTTGAAATCCCGATGTCGCCCCACTTCTTCGACCATTCACTGAAACGGGCGATTTGTTCGTCTGTAAGTTTTGTTATCTTTTTTGTCATGCTAATTCCTCTCAAATAAGTTGCATCTGATGCGTTGACGTTGCCGCTAGCCTCCGCCTTGCAGCCGCCCATGCCAGCAGCACGAACGCCCATTGCCGGTGACACGTCCGCCGCGCTTCGGACAGGTACACGCGAGCCATACGGATGTGATCGGCGCGGGTCATGCGAATATCCTCCGTTGAACTTCTTCTAGCTCGAGTGCTGCTCTGCATGCCGGATTGACCCACACGCATTCCGTGCGCAGTCCAGTCCCTCTGCTGGCACTGATACGGGCCTTTGTTTCGTACTTGGTCCAATCGCGCAGTTTGGTGTTGTAGAGCTCGGAGGAATAGCCGGACAGCACAACAAAGCCTTCCAGCTCGAGCAAAACGTCAAGCAGTTCAGCATGCTGTTCGTCGGTCATTTCGTGTTTGTAGTAGCCGCGTCCATTGGCCTGCAGGACTCGCGTTTCAAGCATGTATGGCGGATCTACAAAATGAAGAGTGTCCGTGCCGTCATGCTGGCGCATTACCTCGATAGCTGGTCGGTTCTCAATAAGGACGCTTTGCAGCCTCTCGCCCGCGATATGAATTGCATCCGGGTAGAGCGTCCAAAGATGCTGAGCCGTTCCGTATTCGCGCCTGGTATCAATCCGGAATCCGGTGGAGCCTTTGGTAGCGCCAGCCGATCCGAAGCCCATCTGCGCCCGAATAGCCAGCCTACGGGCCTCTTCTATCAGGTCGGTAGTTGGTTCCCATGCAAGATCGAACTCATCACGCGCATAGGGCGTCAATACGATGGCTTCAATCAATCTAGCTCGAGTTTCAGGATCTCGAACCACTCGGAAGAAGTTGACCACGGCGCCGTCGAGATCGTTGTAAACCTCAGCATATGCCCGGTCCTTTTGCAGCAGTACGCCAGCCGCGCCGCCAAACGGTTCGACATAGGTGTGATGCTCAGGAAAGAATGACATCACCCATTTTGCAAGCCTGAACTTGGCCCCGTGGTAGCGCAGGATTGGACTTGTCGGAGTGGTCACGCTGCCTCCCGCTCTACCAATTCGCTGATCCTGAAATCGCGCAGCAGAGAGTCGGCATAGTCAACCGTCATCTGCAGCGTCTCGGCGCGCATGCGATCCAGCGCCTGCCGTGCGGCGATCACGTCAGCGCCATCGATCAGCATGCCGTAGTGCAGCCGGTTGATGACCAGGCGCAGCGGTTCCATGTTTAGGTTTCGGCCCTGCCGGCACTCGTGGATTTCGTACGCGCCGATCACGCCGGAGATTGCCGAATAGGTCTCGTACAGATGGCCGTCCTTCGGATCGCGGAATACCGCCGCGCCGTCCGGTGCCTGGTCGACCGTGCCCTCGTTTATAAGCTGGTCGATGATCTGGTACATCGGTCGGAAGACGAGTTCGACCTTCCACGGCTGGGCGCGCAGCTTGATGCCGTCGCCGTTCCAGCGAGGCCTGTAGGATTTGTTTCGCGGCTTCTTGTTCGACATGTATGACTCGCTCAATTTGGTTTGTTCTGTGGCCGCTTACGCCCGGCCAGTCGGCTCTGAAACTACCGCCTCACAGCTCGGCGGTTCATCGGAGATCGTTACGCAGCTTTCCCTACGGTCAGCAGGACTTCGTTGCTGGCTTCCATTCCCTTCCCGTCGCCGTTCGGATCGTATTCGTGGCCAAGATCCATTGCGCGCTGGTCGGCCTCGCCGGTGATCTCTTCCATGCCGCCGGTGTAATCGCGGTGATTCGCAACGACGACGAGAACAGCCTGACCTTGTGCCTCGAATATTTCGCTGACGGATGGAGTCGAGCTGCTGAATTTGATGACCGCTTTCACGCCATCTTTGATCGTGATCTGGTCCAGGTCGCCGGTTACGACAGTGCGGCCATCTGCGGCTATTTCATGCACGGCCAGCTTCACGTTTTCATTCACGCGCATGCGCAGCCGATCAATGATGAAGTTCTGCTCGTATTCGGGAAGCTTCGCCCAGACGTCTTTCAAGTTCCTGATTTCATCTACCAGTGCGCTGAGCAGGTCTTTTCCTACGGTTTCGGCTGTCATGCCGACGATTGTTTCGCTTGCTTCGATTTCTTCGTTTCCCATGGTTGTGTGCCCCTTTTCTTGGTGAGTTGGTCGTTACGCTGCCAGAAGCTCTTCCCGCCGCTTCTGATACATGGCTCGCAGTTCTTCCTGCTCGGTTTTGTCCGGAACGTCTCGGATTTCATCGGCAATCACGTCGAGAACATCGATTGCCTTGGCGTTTGCTATCGAGTTGACGAATGCGGTGAAGACGCGGGATTTATCTTCTTTATGGTCTTCCTTGCCAGGTTCTGGCGCTTCTGATTGCGGAACGGTTTCTACAACATCAGCCGTAACCGTTTGCATGTCAGCACGCAATGATTCGGACGTGACAGTGAATGAACCGTCCTGGTTGAAATCGACTACATCTGCCAGTTCTTCCGCAGTGGACAGGCCCATGCTGATTTCCGGAGCGTATGCACGTTGCCAGAATGCTGCGGCTCGGTAGATGAACATCTGTTCCGGCATGGTTTTCCATTTGGAACCGTTTTTCTTATCCCATCCCTCGGCCCGTACCATGCCCCAATCCACCCAGGCTCCATCCAGCCGTTCTCCGGTTGCCTTTTCAATTGTCCAGGCCCTACAGCCGAAGTCGTTGTCGTTCTTTTCTCCGCGCCATTCATAGCGCATGGCCGTAAATCGTCCGCATGAATTCACACTGGCAATCAGGAATTTCGATGACCAGCCCGGGTTTCCGTGGACGATGTATAGGTTCTGCATCACCATCAATTCATCTGCTTTCAGGCGATTGGCCAGATTCAGAGCGATCATGCAATTGGGAACATTTCCTTGGTATTGCTGAGGAACGAGCGTCGACGATGCGAAAGCTTTTGCAACACGCTGCATCAGTTCGAATCCTTGCAGATCGAAGAAACCAGCATGCACTACTGCATTCGGCTGGCGCGTTTGAAGCTGAGCAAGCGTTGCGGTTTGCTGCGCCGGCTGTTGTGCGGTTTGGGGTGCGTTGTTCATTTTTATCTTCTCCAAAAGCATGTTTCAAAAATTGGGCAATACTTGTTGTGGCACATCATTGATTTCGGGTTTCCCCATGGTGGTATCTCTCCATGCACCAGCTTGGAGGCCGTGATCAGTAGGCCGGTATGGTCCTGGTCACCGAGCAGAACCTCACGAGCCCCTTCTATCGCTCCGGTTCCGATTCGCTGCTTATCTGGCGTCTGGTTCGTCTGCAGGCCGATGATTCCGGCCGGCGCCGTGATCGGCAGGCCGGTTGCGTTCTCTGCGACCAACTCGTAGACTCCAATCTGTGCCGCGTGACCGTCAGTCTTTGCCTTGCCGTTCGTTCCAACCGCCTGTTTTCCGGTCTTGATGTCGCGGATTCCGTAGCCTTCATCCGTCAGTTCAACCCGGTCGGTTGTGCCGGTCAGGACGATGCCGAGGTCGGTTATGCGCAGGCTTTCGACTGATGCCTCTACAGCGACGAAGTGATGCTTCTGGCTTTCTTCACGGCAGTATTTCTCCGTCAAACTATTGGCAACGGATTCGGCCTTGTCGCGTTCGCCTTCCCAATCGGTTTCTTCCCGCGGCTGTCGAATCGATTCGACAGCCGCATCGACCGCGGCTGATATGGAAGGAACCTGGCCGTTCACACGTTCCGTATCGAACAAGGCTGTACCGGCATGCAGGGCCGTACCGAGTGCCGAATTTCCGTTTTGAGGAACGCGTCGTCCTTCGATGTGAATGGCGATCCAGCGGTCAGGACAATCGAACAGACTGCCAAATGAGCTGGCTCTAATGGTGATTGGCTGCTTCATGCCGCCTTCTCTTCTTCCGTTGCGGCCTGCTCGTCTTCGGCTGGCGTCCACAGTTCGGCATGCTTGTCGATCAGCGCGAGCGCGGCGCGGTATTCGACGGCGTGCTCGTTGTTTCCATGCTCTTCGTCCAACTTCGATTCGAACTCTTCTTTTGACCCGAAGAAGCATCCAGCACGCAGGCGAAGCCCTTTGTCTGTGATGTACGCTACGAAGTAGGCAGAACGCGAGCCGATAGGACCGATCTGGAAGATTGGCCGTTTGCCAATCAATTTTTCTTTGCCGCGCAGGTTCGCGCCGCGCAGGTTCGCGCAGTACAGGTCCGCGCCGCGCAGGTCCGCGCAGTACAGGTCCGCGCCGCCCAGGTTCGCGCCGCGCAGGTTCGCGCCGTACAGGTCCGCGCAGTACAGGTCCGCGCAGTACAGGTTCGCGCCGCTCAGGTTCGCGCCGCGCAGGTCCGCGCCGCGCAGGTCCGCGCCGCCCAGGTTCGCGCTGCGCAGGTTCGCGCCGCCCAGGTTCGCGCCGCCCAGGTTCGCGCCGTACAGTTCCGCTCTAATTGAAACAGCGGCATGCAGCGTCAATTTGATCGTGTTGTCCTCTGCCTCATGAGAGAAGAGAACACTTCCGGTGAATCTGCTTTTGATTTCGATTTTCATGGCGATCTTTCAGATTAATTTGTGATGATTCCTAGTGCTGTAAGCCATACCGGACACGTGAAGAGAGCGAGCACGATGGCGCAGTCGATGATGGCGGCATCGGAAATGCTCGCTATATTGAATGTGGTGGAGATGTAGCGGATCATGACCGGCCCTCCGCCCTGGCGATGATTGCGTGCGCCGTTGCGATTGCGGCCTTCTCTTCCGGGAAGTCGGCGATGCGCTCGAAACAGGAAACCATTTCTTTCAGCGAGTTGAGCAGATCAGAGATCAGGCGCGCATCGTCATTCTGTTTCTCGCTCATCCCTCAGCCCTCGCTTTCAGCATGGCGTCTGCTGCACGAAACGCCAATTGCGATATTTCTCTGCTGTTGTAAGCGCCACCTCCGGTAAGCAATGCTTGCATCGCCTTGGCTGCGAAGTAGTCGCGCAGCGTCATTCCTGAATCTGGGTACGGATAACCAGCAGGAGTCTGTCCGGCATCATCAATCGGAGGAAGGACCGGAAACGCCGGTATGCTTGTTTCTTTCGCGCTCATTCCGCTGCCCTCGCTTTCGTAGCCTGGGCAGAAAACTTCTGCATGACCGAGAGGAAGTTGCGCTTCTCAAACCACACCTGCCCACGGCTGTAGGCGCTTGCCATGTCGCGCAAAACCTCGTTTACAGTCTCGTCGCCGGTCATGGGATCAATGACTGGTTCGCAACCATTGGATTGCAGCCATTCGGCGGCGGAACCCTCGATAGCGGCAAACTCACGGATAAACCGGTCTACACAGTCAGGGCAGGTACCGTTCGCGCATTCGCTGCACCGGCCGTCGTCATCTTCTTCGGTATATGGCGTGTTCGCCGCGACCATCAGCGCCGTTGCTTTCAGTGATGCTTCGCTCGGTTCGCGCTCTTCTGTATGTTCCAGGTATCCCATCGTTGCCTCCACGTTCGTGTTTGCTGTGTCGATGGGTGTATTAAACAACATGTTTAAACGGAAGTCAAACAAAATGTTTAATGTGATATGAAATTCTTGTGGTGTTTAAAACACTGTGTTTTGATAGGCAACAAAAAACCCACCGCGTAGGGTGGGTTTCTGTGATGAATTTTGGGATCAGTATTCAGACCGCCATGGTATGCCTTGATTCCAGCGTGATTCCCAGTGCTTGAGATAGTTTGCTGCCACGTCTGGATTGTTCCAGATCACAATGACGTTTTCGCTGTTCTTCTTGGCCGCGCCCTGGCTGTAATTGAAACTTCCAGTCTCTACGCTTCGGCCATCGACCACTATGTATTTGTCATGATGGATGGCATACGTCGAGATTGTGCGCAGCGGAATGCCAGCGTTAACGACCAGGTTCATAGCTGCTTTGCTGGCCTTGGATCGGTTACCCTTCGCATCGATGACGATTTTGATGTCAACGCCACGCCGCTTCGCGTCGATCAGCTTGCGCATGACCTGCGGGGATGTGAACGAATAGGCAGCCATGCGGATGCTCATCCTGGCTGAATCGATCGTTTTCAGAACCAGTGCCTCTGCGCCGGCTTCGGGTGAAAACGCAACGTCAACGGATGGAAATGCCCATGCAGGGGATGAAAATAAGAAGGCGATGGCAATGAGAAATTTTTTCATAACGACTAATACATTTCTTTAATGCGTTTATCTTCTTTTTTCTTTTGTGTACTAAATTTAGATACTTTTTTGCATGGGAATGCATTGATCATGGAAAGAGTAGATACAACTTTTAAATCTTTATGCCTTTCTTCAGGGTGATCTCTCAAATACTTTACGAATATATCTACTGCTTGATACGGAGTACCTGACTCAGGAAAACAAAAAACTTTTTCTGTTTTAAAAATATCTGAGTTTATATTCACTCCATCTATTAACCCACCAAAATATAATGCGCAAAATGTTTTTGTCGTTTTATCTTTGCTACTACAAACATCAATCCAATCATTTCCTGTTATCTTTTCCTGCGAGTGTGCTACTGACATAAAAAAAGTAAGAAAAAATGCTAGCGCGCGCTTCATATAGCCTCTTATTTAATTAAGGCATTTCAAATCCAGCAGATACAACCACACCGCAGAATTGATCACCTTCTTCTAACTTCAGATATTTATATGGCCATGATGGATTTAGTGCCTCTAAGTACAACTCACCTTCGTGGACTATTAATTTTTTGAATGTTGCTTCGTTATTTTTGTTTCTTCGCACTATGACAAATCGTCCTGGAGTTGCTTCTAATTCAGGATTTACATATAGAAGCATTCCTTCTGGGAAGGTGTAAGGTGCTCCAGGTTGTGCTGTCATTGATGGGCCTCTTACTCTAAGAACATACCCGCACTTTCCTAAATCCTTATGGCATGGCCTCCATTCGTCAGAGTCACCTGGTTGAAAGTTATCGCAAATTTCCGTCCAGCTCCCAGCTTGAACCCATGAAATCACTGGATATTTCCTCTCACTCTTAAAGTCAGGGCCAAGCTCTATATTCTCTCCAAATACCATTTGGCCTGTGCCTGTTTCTACCCACGTAGCAGAGCATCCAATTACATCTTGCGCTTTTAACAACCCTTGCTTAGAAACTCCTCTCTCTTCCCAATTTTTGACGGTTTGAGGGGACGCGTTCAAAAAACGAGCAAGGTTTGATTGCCCTTCAATGTTCTTTAATATCTTCGCGGCCCTGTAGAGGCGTTCCATTTGTATATGCATAACAGCAACTGTAGATGAACTAAACATCTTGTTGTTAAACGTAGCGTTTGACTTTGAATTAAACATGGTGTTTAATTGGCGCATTGCAATCTCATCATGGAAATCTTATGTCTAGCGACAAGGAAATAATCCTATCGCTTGGAGGTCCTTCTAAGGTCGCCAAGAGACTTGGGTATAAAAAAGATGGAGGAGCCCAACGAGTCCATAACTGGATGAACAGGGGTATACCTGCTCAGGTAAAGATTGATAATCCTGACCTATTTTTGAGAAGTAAGAATTGGTCATCAACGCGCCATAAAAACTCTTAAACAAAAAGCAACAATAAATCTTTTATGGAGGCCGCGTCATGCGCGACATTTCGCAAATGAATAAAACGTTGATAGCAATCCTGGCTGATGCTGTCACGACATGTCGAACCAATAATCGATGGAGTCGGGAAACGATATGCCAGGGTATTGTCGACGCCCACGAAACGATGAACGGCCCGGTCGTAACAGGCATCAAGTTCGAGCCGAAGACAACGGACCCGTATGACCGGCAGAAGGTGAATGCGGATCGGATTCATCGCTGGCTGGATGAGCTGACGAAGGACAACAATGTCATACCGCCAAATTTCATCATTTCCGTTCTGGCCGGCATTCCTGACGAGTTCGCCATTCGAGTGCTTAACGAATGGCTGCGACCTATCGGAATCTATTCCAGCGTTATCCAGAAGGAATGCGAATCGCTCGATGTAATCCCGATGCTGCAATCACTCATCAAAGAAACATCGGAAGCAACGCAAGCAGTTGCCGCTCTCGCATCGGATTCGAAATCGAATGAGGTGTTGGTCGATGCTCATCGCGAATTATCTGAGTCAATCGCTGCCTCTACACGGCTGCTTAATTCGATTGGCGCGAGATTGGCCAGGTAATTAAATCATGTCAAAAACAGGCCAACACTCACCCATTCAAAGCATGTTCGATCGGATCGTCCGGCGAACTGCGATACGTCAAAGGATGTTCGTATGAAGCGTCCGTCATTTCAATTTTATCCGGCTGATTGGCGGAACAATGCCAAGCTTCGCCGGTGCTCGTGGGCTTCTCGCGGTGCCTGGATCGATGTAATGGGGTTGCTGCACGATTCCGATGAATATGGTGTTTTGCGTTGGCCTTTGAAGGAAATTTCACAGGCTGTCGGATGCCCGCTTTCGCTCATAAAGGAACTTGAAACGAAAGGGGTTTTGAAAGGATCGGACAAAGTTATCACCGATCCTTTCACTTATACGCCTGTCAGCGGTCGAAAAGCAGGGCCTACAGTCGTTCTTATACCCGCACAAGAAGGGCCAATCTGGTATTGCTCTCGTATGGTAAGGGATGAATATGTGCGGCAAAAAAAGGCGAATAACGAACTGTTCAAGGACTCACCAAACTACACACCAAACATTTCACCAAAGCCACCCATTGGTGAAGATAAAGGTGCAGCACCAATGCCCCCCAAAAGCGATTTGCCTACATCTACATCTACATCTTCTATAACTACTAATACATCTATCTCATCTGAATTAGCAGTATTGGAATCTGTGGATAACTCGGCTGAGAGACGTGATGCATCAGGAAGAAATGTTCAGATAGCCGTCTTGCTTCGTAGCCTTGCAATCAAGCCTTTCACAGCCATGCACCCGAATGCAATCGAATGGGCAGGCAATCCGGCCATTACCGATGACATCCTGAGATCGGCAGTTGAAACCGCACGGCAGTACAAGCCGACATCGGATCACATATCGCCCGAGTACATCAAGCCGATCATCGAGCAGCTACTGACTCCGCAAAAAACACCGAAAGAACCACAGGATTCCTGGTGGGCTAGCGATGCCGGGATAGACCGGAAAGGTCGTGAGCTCGGCATGCAGGCCAGGCCAACGGAAAACTACGCGGCCTACAAGGACCGAATTTTTCAAGAACTGAGAAACAGGAAGGCGCAACTGGCCTGATTCACGCGCGCGCACGTTTGGAGGATGAAATGAAACTTTTACCGATGGCTGACACAGGCACTCCGAAGAAAAAAGGACCGCACGTTCTGAGGAAAGAACGGACGCATCGAAAGATTGAATCCGCGCTCGATCAAGGCGACTTGACGATGGGCGACATGGAAGAGCTTGCCGGATTGAGCGAGACCGCTGTACGTGGTCATTTGAAGACGATACAGCATCACGTATGCGGGTGGAAAGGAAAAAACGGCCGATGGGTTGCTGTCTACCGTAAGGGGATTGGAGAGTACAAGTCTAAGCCGCTTGGAAATCCACCAATAACATCGCTTGTGATCGATACCGGTTTGCAGCTTCACGACTTCTGGATCGAAAGGAAGGCAGCATGAGCATAGGAGAAGAAACCCTATCGATTCACCTGAAGGCGAATCGCCTTGAGTTCGAGCGGGAATACCGGTTCCATCCTGTGCGCAAATGGCGCTTCGACTTCGCGGACCCGCAACGGAAGATTGCCGTCGAGGTTGAGGGTGGGATATTCACGAATGGCCGACACTCGCGCGGATCTGGCATGCGTTCCGATATGGAAAAGTACAACGCAGCTACCATGCTTGGATGGCGCGTTCTCCGGTTTTTCTCTGATGACGTGAAGAGCGGAAAGGCAATCAACACGATCATGCAAATGATTGGTTCGAATGCAAATTCTTGAGGTGATCGATATAGGGAACATCATGCGAACGACATCCATCGAAATCCGCACGAGCTGGTTCGGCATCTTCAACGATTTGAAGCGCCTGGGATGGAGTCACTATCGAATCGAAACGGAATTCGGTATCGCAAAAACAACGCAACTCGGATGGAAAGCAGGGGCCGAGCCGAAGCATTCCGATGGAGAGCGCATGATTGCCTTGTGGTCCAGCGTTACCGGAAATGACAGGGATTCATTGCCGATGGAAACGAAATACCCGAGCGCATATCGGCGCAGAAGAAGGGGATGAATTGGTCGGGAAACCGACCGGATTATGGGCAGATACTCGCGATCATCAACGTTATTGCATCGAAAAATCACCACAGGAGGCAGATCAATGAGCAATGTCACCAACATCCAAACGCCGGGCGAAACACAAACCATCGATCCTGCAGACAATCCTGAGACTGGAGCCGATCCGGTAAAGCCTGCGTTGACCATGGTGCACAAGGGCGCAGGGAAATACGAGGTTGTGAACGCGGCCGGCGAGGTGGTTGCATCAAAGCTATCGAAGGATGAAGCAAAGGCAATGGTCGACTGCGGTTCAGTGGTTGCAGGCGAAACGCAAACGGCCGAGCAGGTTGAAACGGAAACTGAATCAAAGCCATTCGACCGCCCGAGCCGGGCGCATTACTCGACCATGAGAGCCCATCAGCTCGATCCGTCGACTCTGACTAAAGCAGTTCTTTCAAAGGACGGATGGGTCGTCCCGCACAAACACGAATCGAAGGTGTAGCCATGTGCTTCAGTTCTCCAAAAGTCGAAACGGTTGATGCTGAGGCCGAACAAGAAGAGGCTAAGGTTGATGCTACCGTTGCGGCCAACGAAAAGACGGCAGCAGCAGCGCAGAAACGGAAGAAGCAAACGTTGCTCGCGTCAGGTTCTGAATCTTCTGGTAATGCGCAGACAAGTTCCGTACTCGCTTACGGAAAATCAACATTTGGAAGCTGAACGTCATGTCCGATATCGTCGATAAGATTCTCAGGCGCAAAGCTGCCATGGCTTCGCAGCGAATCCAAAGCGAATCGCACTGGCGCGATTGCTTCGATTACAGTTTGCCTGAGCGCGGAGAGGGATTGAACGGCGATCAGAACGATACTTCCAGCCTTCAATCGAAACAGGCCAGGCTTCTTGATGGAACATCGACCGATTCAGTGCAAATTCTTGCGGCAAACATGATGGGCGGAGGAACGCCGAGCAATTCGCGCTGGTTCGGGCTTTCTGCAGGTATCGACACAGACGAGGAAAAGCGATTCTTTGACGACAGTGCGGAAATCATTTTCACGAATATTCACTCATCGAATTACGATGCAGTCGGCTTCGAATGCTGCCTGGACATGATCCCGGCCGGCTGGTTCGTCTTGTTCATCGATGAGCTGGACGAGGGCGGATATCACTTCGAAGAATTCCCGCTTTCATCGTGCTATATCGCTGCATCACGTCCCGGCGGACTTCCTGATACTCTCATTCGCGACGTTGAAATGACGGCAGAGCAAGCCGTCGCGTTCTTCAACCAGAAGGGCGACGTGATGAGTGATAAGGTAAAGCAGCTAGCAGAGAACAAGCCTGACGAAAAGGTCAAGTTCGTCCATGCAATCTTCCCAAGGAAAGGCATAAAAGGCATTCGGTCAAAGAACCTTCCGTTCGCATCAATCCATATCGAGATAGAAGCGAAAAAGCTGGTTCGTGAATCCGGATACCATGAGTGCCCATTCGTCGCGCCTCGCTGGTCTAAGTTGCCGACCAGCGACTATGCAGTGGGCCCGATGTTCCGTGCCTTGCCGGATACCAAGCAATTGAACAGGCTTGTGTACCTGGAAGACATGAACGCGGATATGTCGATTTCCGGAATGTGGATTGCCGAGGATGACGGTGTATTGAATCCACGTACCGTCAAGATAGGTCCGCGCAAGATAATCGTTGCGAACAGCGTCGACAGTCTCAAGCCGCTGACATCTGGCGGCAATTTTGAACTGTCTTTTACGAAGAAGGAGCAACTTCAGGCGGCAATCCGCAAGATTCTGATGGCCGATCAGCTCGCTCCGCAGGACGGTCCTGTGCGCACGGCATACGAGACGCATGTCAGAGTTCAGATGATCCGGCAACTTCTCGGGCCGATATATGGCAGGCTGCAGGCGGAATGGTACAAGCCGATGATTGATCGGTGCTTCGGACTTGCCTTTCGCGCAGGGATATTGCCGCAGCCACCTGAATCGCTTCGAGAAAAGGATTTCAGCGCCGTATTTCAATCTCCGAACGCGAAGGCGCAGAAGCTTGAAGAGGTAACGGCCATCGAATCTACATTGGCGACAGTATCGCAATTCGCGCAGATAAAGCCCGACATCCTGGACAATTTCGACACCGACGAGGCCGCCAGGATCATCCGCGACGGTCGCGGCGCACCGGCCAGCATAGAGCGCCTTAAAAAGGACGTTGATGCAATCCGAAAGCAGCGCGCGGACCAGGCGCAGCAGGCGCAGCAGCAGCAGCAACAGCACGAGCTCATGACTCGTGCTGCTCCTGAAATGGCAAAGCAGATGGCGGCATGATGACGAAACCAAAGCCACAAGACTACGCAGCCATATTCGAGGATGACCGCCGCGGCTCGGCTATTCTCGAAGATCTCGTATCACGCTTTGCGCGGCCAGCGGTAACGACCGGCGGCATCGATGCCGTTCTCAAAACGTACCAGCGCGACGGAATGCGCCAGGTAACCGATTTCATCGTGAATCAAATCAATCGCGCCCACGGCGTGGATGTAAACCAGGAAGAGGAGCAATAACCATGTGGAGAAACCGATATGTTTTCATGGGTGAAGAAGGCAGCGCAGATGCTGGCGGCGCCGGAACGGGAGGTTCTAGCGGCGAGAGTGGCTCGGTGGGATCTAGCGCGGGAGCTACTTCTACGGGAAATGACGGCGGAGGAACAGGCGGCGCGAGCGGTGCGGCTGAAAGCGGCAATGGATCTGTTCTTGCAACAGGCGCTGCAAGTGGCGACGGAAGTCAATCTGGAACGTTCGATTACATCCCTGAAAAGTATCGAGTCACCAAAGATGACGGAACGGTCGACGTTGAATCATCCTCCCGCAAGCTGGCAGAAGCATATGCGAGCGCCGAGAAACGAATCGGCACCGGCGATATCCCGCCGAAGACGGCAGATGAATATCAGATTGCTGTACCTGATGCGATCAAGGAAACGTGGAACCCGGCGGAAGACAAGGAATTTACCGAATTCCGAAATGCCGCTCACGCAAAAGGATTCACACAAGACCAGATGAACCTGGTAATGGAAACGTATTTCAACATGGCGCCAAAGCTTGTTGCCGGTGCTCAGGTTCTGGATTCAACCGGGTGCAAGGCAGAATTGCAGAAGACGTGGGCGACGGACGCCGATTTCAATCGTAATTTGCGCAATGCGTTCACCGGTGCCAAAGCAATTTCCGAGCGTGCCGGCATCCCAATCGATGACATCATGAATAGTTCGCTTGGGAACGATCCGAAGTTCCTGAAGCTGATGGCTGCAATCGGCCCTGAGTTCATGGAAGACAAGATACCAGGCGGACAGGCAATGACGTCTCAGGATGACATTGACGCATTGATGCGGTCAGAAGCTTATACAAATCCGAAGCACGCCGACCATGCACGAGTCAGCGACAAGGTAAGCAAGTATTTCCAGCGCAAATTCGGTACAGAAGCCGCCGCGTAATTTTTCCAATTCATCAAATAAGAGCCCGCCATCGCGCGGGCTTTTTCATTCCTGCAAATGGTCGGGAAACCGACCGCCACATAGCGCGAATATCAAGGCCATTAACTGGCCCGTGGTAGCGCACGGATACCCAGCAAAGCTTTCTTTCTGACGCGGTAGCCGGCGTCAGAAAGCGACTGCAGCGCAGGCCCGGTGATGCCGGACACCCTGAAAGGCGAATTTCTCAACCTTTTTGGAGATTCACTATGTCCAACACTATCACCCAAGCATTCGTGCAGCAGTTTGACAATACGATCCGCATGCTGGCGCAGCAGAAAGAATCGCGGCTCGAAATGACTGTTTTCGACCGCGGCACCATCACCGGCGAATCGTTCACGGCCAACCGACTTGCAGCAATCGAAGATACGCCTGCGAACAACGTCCGCCATGGAGACACTGTGTGGAGCGAGGCAACGCATTCGACCCGTGTAGCACTGATGCAAGACTTCTACCAGGCTTTGCCTGTTGACCGTAACGATATCCCTAAATTGCTGGCCAACCCGAACAACGGTCCGTATATGCAGGCGCTGCTTGCAGCATGGAACCGCCGCAAGGACAAGATCATTTTTTCGGCGCTGCTCGGCAATTCCCAGGCAAAAGACGGATCCGCAGTCTCTCTCCCGAGCACTCAAATCATCGTGCATGGTTCGGCTGGATTCACGAAGGCCAAGATCATCACGGCGAAGAAGATTTTCCGAAAGAACGAGGCGGACCAGCATGCCGGCGAAGAGCTTTATGTCGCTTACAACTCCGAAATGCTGGAAGACGTGCTTTCCGATACCACCCTGACTTCCGCAGATTACATGGCCGTCAAGATGCTGCAGGACGGCGATGTGAACGGCAAATGGCTCGGCGTCAACTGGATTCCGTATGAAGGCATTCAGCTAGCAAGCACGACCTACACGACAGCGATGTGGGCCAAGAGCGCGCTTCACAAGGGAACCGGCTATGTCGAGGGCAACGTAACGACCCGCTCCGACAAGAAGGACCTGAAGCAAACGTCTATGGCCGGTTCGTTCGGAGCTGCCCGAGTCGAAGAAGAGAAGGTTGTAGCGATCCAGTTCCAGTAATCGGAAACGGCCAGGCTGAAAGTCTGGCTGTAGCAACCTGAATAATTTTTTTAAAGGAGCCAATCATGGCAGAAGTGAATACCACACAGGGCGCGAAGCTGGTTGCAGGAAGCAAGCTACTGCCCAACGAAGCACACGGACGTGTCCGTGTTCTTTACGCAAAGATGCCGGCCACGTTCGCGCAAATGGCGATCAACGACACGATTTTCCTCGGCCGTATCCCGGCAGGAGCCAGGATTCTGACGAGTGGACTCGTTAGCTGCGCAGCAGGAACGACCAGCTCGACGATCGATATCGGTTTGCGCAAGACGAGCGACGGAACGGTTATTGATGCAGACGGTATTGCCGCGTCGGTCAACACGGCCGCAGCCGGGCAGAAGGATGCCAACACCGGCGCGCTGATCGCCAGCGGTGCGGAATACGTTACCGCAACGGAATGCGATGTGTACGCCACGGTTACCGGAGCTGTCTTGGCCGCTAACCAGGCTTTGAAGGTCGAGATTCCCTACGTTTGCGACTGATTTTCAGTGCCACCAACCCCCGATCAACGGGTGCGACTTGCCGGGGGCCCAGTGCTCCCGGCTTTTTTATGAGGTAGCCACATGGCAAGCGCGATTTCAATCTGTTCGAATGCCCTGGTGATGCTTGGCGCAAAGCCGATCAGTTCGTTTCAGTCGGTGAACGACCACGCCGACATTTGCGCGAATGTGTATCCATCCGTCAGGGATGATGTTCTTCGTGCTCATTCATGGAATTGCGCGACAAAGCGGGTGATCCTTGCTCCAAAACAGGAAGCACCGGAATTCGATTTCTCTCATCAATTCCAGCTGCCGGGTGATTGGCTTCGAACGATTCAGGTCGGATATAAGAGCCAATCAATCGAATACCGTTCCGAAGGGCAGCTCATCCTTGCCAGCGTGACCGTACTGCCTTTTGTCTACATTTACCGGAATAGCGATGAAGCGACGTGGAGCGCAAACCTCATTCACGTCATGGAATTGGCTATGGCTGCAAAGATTGCCTATGCGGTCACTGGATCAACGAGCTTGCGTGACAGCCAGCGCGACGAGTTCATGCGAGAAATGAAAGTTGCAAAGGCTGTCGATGGCCAGGACGATCCTCCGGAAGAATTCGCGGAAGGGTCTTTTATCGAGTCTCGTTTCTGAGGATATGCCATGGCAAGAGTCGATATCCTGCAAACGAACTTCACAGCCGGCGAGGTATCTCCGAAATGCTTCGGCCGCTTCGATGTGGAGCGATACCAGAACGGCGCCGAGGATCTAACAAACTGTTTCGTCAACATTCACGGCGGTGCCGAGCGACGGCCGGGAACTGTCTATGTTGCCGAAACGAAGGATTCAAGCAAGGATTCGCGTCTGGTACCGTTCGTATTCAGCACGACACAGGCTTATCAGCTTGAATTCGGTGACCAGTACATGCGCGTTTATCTGCAAGGGGACGGCCTGGTGATGAACGGATCCGTTCCTTACGAGATCGCAACACCATTCACGGAATCGATGTTGTGGGATCTGGATTATGTGCAGGGCGCCGATACGATGTTCATCTTCCACAAGAACATCTACACATACAGCCTTAAACGCATTGCATCGAACAATTGGGTTCTGTCTAAGGCGCCGTTTACAGTATTGCCGTTCGACGAGGTAGGCCACATTTTCAGCACGACGCTGACGATATCTGATACCACTGTCGGAACCGGTAGGACGATGACGGCAGGAAGCGGTGTTTTCCTTGCCGGCGATGTTGGGCGCCGGATTACAAGCGAAAGCGGAGTCGCAACGATAACAGCTTTGGTGAGCGCGACGGTCGTCACCGTAACAATCTCTTCTGCGTTTCAGGCATCTTCCATCGCGTCCGGAAAATGGAGGCTTGAAGATTCTCCGCAAGTCACTCTCACTCCGTCCATATATACGCCGGTGGGATCGGCTATCACTCTGACGACAACCGTTGCAAGCTTTCGTTCTGGCGACGTCGGCAAATACATCAGGATCAATAGCGGCTTGGTCAATGTGACCGGTTTCACCGACACAATGCACCTCACTGGAACCATCGAGACAGAGCTATCGTCAGCAGCAGCATCACCAGCGATGGCATGGACGCTGGAATCGTCAGTTTGGAACGATACGGACGGATATCCTGGAACTGGCGTGTTTTACGAACAGCGCCTGGTATGCGCAGGGTCGCCTAAATTCCCGCAAACGATATGGGGTAGCTGCTCTGGCCTGTATTACGATTTCACTCTTGGTACCGATGACGATAATGCATTTGCATTCACATTACCGACGACAGGGCAGATAAATCCGATTATTAGGCTTTCCGCTTGCTCGTCACTCATCCCGCTGACATACGGTGGAGAATTCACGATGGAAGGCGGTGTCGAGAAGCCGCTTACTCCAACAAACGTGCGGTCACGCATGCGCTCGAATCGAGGATGCAAGGGCGTCAAACCGGTACAGATCGATAACGAAACCATATTGGTGCAACGTTCTGGACGGAAGATCAGGGCGCTTTCGTACGATGTCGATTCCGCAAAATATTCAATCCCAAACCTGACAACTCTTGCCGAGCACATCACAGAATCAGGGGTAGTTGATATGGCGTATCAGCAAGAGCCAGGTTCACTTCTGCATTGCGTTCGCGCAGACGGAAAGATGGCCGTTCTCACGCTCGACCGTGACGAGAGTGTTACCGCATGGACCAAGTTTGAAACAGAAGGATCGTTCAGGGCTATTTCCTCCAATCCAGGCGACGGTAACGATGAGGCATGGATAATCGCAGAGCGCACCATAAACGGCTCAACGAAACGATATGTCGAGCGATTCAGCACGGACGTTCTGACCGACTGCGCCATCATTGGAACGAATGAATCAGGAGCAAGCGTTTGGGCGGGGCTTGATCACCTCGAAGGAAAGACTGTCGACGTAAAGGCAGACGGATCTTACATGGGGAGATTCACCGTCACATCAGGCCAGATCGAATTGCCGAGAACGGCAAAGGCAGTAGAGATCGGATTGCCGTATTCGAGCAATGTCAAATTGCTGCGCCCGGAAGCGGTAGACGGACAGGGAACGGCTCAAGCGTCGAACATGCGGACTCATGAGGTAGCACTCCTTCTCAACAATACCATCGGCGCAAGCATCAATGGGCGTGTCATTCCATTCCAGCAATTCGGGAGCGATCTTCTCGATGTCCCGGTTTCCGAGTTCTCTGGCTATAAATATTTGGGAACGATTGGATGGATGAAAAGCGCCTCCAGCATTGATATCGTACAGGACCAGCCTTATCCGTTCCATTTGCTGGCAGTCGTCAGAAAATTCACTTCAAACAGCTAGGTGATATATGAGCATACGACCTGCAACGATGGATGATATCGATCGACTTATCGACCTTGGCGAAATTCTGCATAAGGAAAGTGGTAGGTGGTCTCGCATTCCATACGTGAGAGACCGGGTTAAAGCGACGATGAAAACCATCATCCCGGGAGAAAAAGGCGCGGTTTTCGTTTCTGAGAAGGATGGCGTGATCGTTGGAGGAATCGCCGTTTATGCGGATCGTCATTGGTCAAGCGATGCCGTTATTGCTCAGGAAATCAGTTTTTTCATGCTTCCCGAACACAGAGGAAGTTTTGACGCCGCAAGGCTTGTCTGCGCGATGAGGGCATGGGCAGAAAGAAAAGGCGTTGCGTGGCTCGAGTGCGGCACTTCGACCGGGGTCGATCCGGAAAGAACCGCGAAATTGTACGAGCGTCTCGGATTTAAACGTAGCCCGGCAATCGGATTGGAGGTGTTTTATGGGAGTTGACCCGATAACTTTAATGGCGATCGGTACCGCAATCACAGCCGGATCGACGGTTATGAACGGAATACAGTCGAAGCAGACGGCTGATGCGAACGCAACGATGGCGGAGAACCAAGCGTCACAGGAAAAAGCAGCTGCTGTCGAGCAGGCAGAGAGCATCAGGCGGGCAGCACGCATTCAGGCTGGAGAAGCGAATGCGTCGCTGGCGTCGTCTGGAGTCGATATTGGTTCGGGTTCTGCTGTACGGATAAACGAGGAAATCAATCGAAATGCCGAACATGATGCCTACATGACTTTGCTGACCGGATCGCGCAAGTATTCAAGCCTTTCGGATCAGTCTTCTATCTTGAGTTCCCAGGGGAGCAATGCCCTTTCATCGAGTATTGTGAGCGCCAGCGGGTCGCTTCTGTCTGGATATGGTGCTGCTAAAAAAGGATGGAGCAAGACGACAGGATGAAAATTCAAATAGGAAACTTCGGGAATGTGACCCCGGAAGCCCAACGGCAAACGCTGATTCCGCAAGACAGCCAGATGGCGAATGCCATCAATAATGTTGGGAGAGGAATCACCGAAATTGGAGAGGCTGAAACGGCAAAGCGGCGTACGGGCGCCGCAGTAAATCAAGCCACCCTCGAAAATGATGCGCAGGATATCCATGATCAGGTAAAGACCGGTATCGAAAAAGGCGAAATAAAGCCGGAAGATGGTGTTTCTGCTTATCGCGAGCGATTCAATGCGATCAAGATGATGCGCTTGGATGATATGGACCAAAATCAGTTGGATCTGATCAATAACGGTCTTATCAGAGTAACGGGCCGGTACGAGAACAGCATCAACGATGTGGCCCTGAAAAGAACGCGCGAGGATATCGGGTCGAACATATACACCGTATCCGAGCAATTGCAGCGCAAAGCAATGCGCGATCTCCCCGGATCGGTTAAGCAGTTCGATATGACTGTCGATGCGATGGGGCCGCAGGCTGGATGGAACCCGATCCAGATAGAAAAGGCAAAGCAGCAGTTCAAAGAATCATCCACGTTCAACTATGCGAATGCCGTGCAAGAGGGCGCTGCGCAAACAGGAAAGCGCGACCTGGTTGAGGCATCCATAAAATGGGTAGAAGGGCCTGACGGCGAAATCCTTGACCCGGCTAAACGCACGCAACTCATCACTAAGGGTTATGCCTACCTGAATGGGATCGATGCTGCGGAGCAACGGGCAGCGGAAAAGGCACAGCGCGAGCAGGAAGCACGAGAAGCCGCCGCTGTCGATACGGTCAACAAGGCATTCGATCTGCACAACCAGGGAAAGTATTTCTCGAAAGAGTTCATAGACGAAGCCAGTGCAACGGTTTCAGGAACGAAGCAGGCAGGCGCTTTCATGCAATTGGTGAAGGCTCAAAAGACATCCACAGGATTTGCATCGATGTCTCTTCCTGAGCAGGCAGCGCAACTCGAGCGGATGAATGCGGCCGGAGCGGATAGGAATGTCGGAGTGACGCCAGCAGAACAGGCCGTTGTGAAGCAATTCACAATCATCCACAAGTCCAGCGTCGAAGCCTACAAGGAAAACCCGTGGAAAGCGGCGCAAGAGCGCGGGGTTATCCAGGATGCTCCAGTAATCGAAATGACGAATATACAAGACGCTCAATCAACGTTGGCGCAACGGATGCGCAGCATTCGCATAGTTGAGGCAGCAGCAGGGAAAAAGATATCACCGTTGCAGCCGGAAGAGGCCGAAAGCATGGGCAGGATGATCCGTATGCTTCCCCCTGATCAGCAATCATCCGCGCTGGCCGCAATTGGCAATTCTGTCGGTGATGCTGATCGTGTTACGGCGCTCGCAAAGCAGATGGGAGACAAGGACAAGGTTCTCGGTATTGCCATGATGTATGCCAATTCTCGTACTGCATACGGAAAATACACTTCCGAATACATCCTGAAAGGGGAAAGGGCGATACAGGACAAGTCCGTCGCCATCGATGAGAAGCGAGAAACCGGGTGGCGCGGAGACATATCGAGGCAGGTCGGCGATGCCTTCCCGAATCAGGAAGTTCGGCGCCAGATGATTAATGCATCCTATTACATTCAGGCTGCGCTGGCCGCCGATGGCAATCCTGATACCGGGCGCGCCGTGCTGCTTGCCACTGGCGGTATTGTCGAGCGCAACGGCAGCAAAATACCGCTCCCGTATGGATGGGATTCAGACGATCTGAACAAGGCACTTCGTTCAGTGAAACCGGGAAACATCCAGTCGACGAAAGGATATGTTTACTCAGGTAAGACGGCTATTCCGGTTGATCAGTTCATTCAGCAGTTGCCGAATGCGGCCCTTGAGCACGCCGGACAGGGCAAGTATTCGATCAAGGCAGGAACTGGCTATATCACTGATGGGCATGGACGCCGCGTCGTTATCAACGTCCGTTCGATCCAATAAGGAGAAACGATGCTCGACGACATGTATCAGGAAGAGACCGACAAGGTTCTGGACGATAGGGTGGCAAGGCCGGTATCGGCTCCTGTAGAGCGCCCGTCTTTTGGTTCAAGCGTATGGAACACGGTAAAGGCGCCGTTCAAGGGTGCTGCCGCCGGCGCGGTCGAGGTTGGCGCGACGAACTCGGATATCCTCAACGCATTCGGAAAGGTACAGGCCGGGTATGGATTGCAGGCCGATCCGACATTGCTTTTCAATTCGGACGAGCAAAAAAGACGAATGGAAGCTGGACAGGCATCGCGCGATGAAATCCAGTCAGGAGAAGCATTCACCAGCGAGACAGGGAATGCATTGCGCGCCACGGCAAAAGACATCATGCCTGATCCTGCGACATCGAACGTAGTCGAAAACATCCTGGCCGGTTTCACCAGGTTCGGAGTCAAGGCCGTCGGATATACGGCCTTCGGTGGCCCGATACCTGGCGCTGTCATGACCGGCGTCGACGAAGGCATGACGGAAGCGGATAAGTTGAAAGAGCAAGGGGTCGATTTCACTACGCGCATGAAAGGAGGGCTGGTCTCTGGCATATCCGCAACTGCGCAGGTCGCATTGCCAATATCTGGAAAGACGATACCGCAGACTGTCGGCCTGGTTGCCGTTGGCGGACCTGGCGGGTACGTGGCGCAACAAGCCGCGTCGCGCGCTATTCTGCAAAATGCAGGGTATGACAAGATTGCAGAGCAATACGACCCGTTCGACCCGGTAGGGTTGGCCGTGTCGACATTGGTACCGGCTGGATTCGGTGCGTACGCCATGCGTGCGAAAGGGAAGGCCTCGGCACCGGTAGAGAAAGTCGATCCGGCTTTGTCGCGAGAGCTTACGTCGATGGGTATGGACGAGCGCCGCGCATTGAAATACAACGATCCAAGGCTTGATTCATACGCAGCAATGGCGGCGGAGCGGGAAGGGGTTCCTGCCGAATTGATGCTGGCTATCAAGAACGCCGGCGAAAAGTCTAATTCGAATCAGGTCTCTCCGAAGAAGGCGCGCGGCGTGGCCCAATTTATTCCGGAGAATCTGCGCAAATATGGCGTTGTCGATCCGACTGACCCTGTGCAATCGATTGATGGAATGTCGAAGTACCTGCGCGATACGATGAAGCAGTACGACGGAAACATCCAGGCGGTCATTGCCGATTACAACGGCGGTCCTCGCCAGGCGAATCTGGTTCTGCAAGGAAAAGCGCCGGCGGCATCGGAAACGGTCAAGTACCTGAAACGGGTAAACGATTACATGGCCGAGCATCAGGGCGCAGTAGTCGGAAAACGTGTCGCGTCAGATCCGGAAGCGGTTGAAGCTGCACGCGTCCAGATGATGCGAGACGTGATCGATTCCATGAACCTGAAAGACCCTGCCGACATTATCGGAGCTCAAGAGCATTTGAACGCTGTCATGCGTTCCATCGATCAACTTGGAGCAGGCGAGCGCGTTTCGGTTGGCGATAGCATCAACCTGGACAAGTTGGAACGGGCACGCATGCTTGACGACATGGCGGCCAGACTCGAAAAGACGCGTGCCGATCTGTTGCCTGGCGCCGGTAACATGGCCGATCCGGGCACGGTCAGCACGTTGCGAGACCAGGTGCGCCAGCTCGAGCAAAAGCGGCCTGCAATGACAGATGACGAATTCCGTGCCCGGGCAAAGGAAATTCAAGCTGACCAGGGTATCAGCTACAAGCAGGCACTTTCAGAAGCAAAAAAGGAAATCGGTTCTCGTGCGGACGATATCGATTCGCAAATCGAACGCATCAACCAACAGCTTGAAATGCACCGGAATGCCGTTGAAGCCGATGCACAGGTGCGCGGCCTCGACGCTCAGATCGAGAACGTCAGGGCGGAGCGATCGGCAATCGATACGCCGACGCCGACCAAGATCGCATTGGAAGTGAAGAAGACCATCACCGAAATGCCATACAACGTCAACGGTACCGATTCTCAATCAGCGCCTGACGTGCAGGGCGGTATCTCCCGGGCGGCTGAAGCGGCATCGAAAGCGCAGGAAGGCACACCGATCAAGTCGGAACAAACGGCGAAACCGGCTCCTGTGGAGTCTGAAAGCACCGGTTCATCCGTACCAGGCACGCAAGAACGAGGCGCGCCGGCAAGCAATCTCGAGGCGCGCATTTCAGAGATTTCCCGCCTGTCGCCTGATCTTATGGTCCAGATTGAAGGAATGGACAAACCGATGCGTGTGTCTGATGTTATCGACGCTGTGAAGGCGGAAGCAGCAAAGGAATCCAATGATGCCGGATTGCTGCAAGTTGCTGCAGAGTGCTTCCTAAGAACGGCCTAAATATTCGATATTGCAAATATGACAGCGATGACCGCGCCACTGCCGAATATGCAGCCAAGGATCAGGCAATACCGCTTGAGCGCGTACCAGGCTGACCGCAGATCATCGAATGGGTTGCGCGAGCTGGTAGCAGATAGAACAACTGATGGAATGATCCCGATCATCCAGAAAACGACCATGATGAACAGGACGGCGCTGCCGCGAAAGTGCGGGGCTATCGTGCATAAAAGTCCGAGCCCGCCGACGAGCCACCATATTGCAGCAGTATTCAACACCAAACGAAGGAATGCCATATGAAGCCCCAATGCATTAAGGCCGTGCAGGATGCAGCAGGCCGCAGCCTGACAGCCGCCGAGATTCAGAAAATAGAGGATAACATTTCTGCAACCATGCGGAGGCTTGCGCGAGACGATCCGCACGGATGGGCTGCAAAATCGCACGATGAACGGGTTATGGAAGGCGCGGCGTCGGCAATGCAGGAAATACGGCAGCAGGCGGCATTGAAGGTCGAGCGTGCGCAGATGCAGATTGTCAAAACGGCGGCAATGGAAACCCGTGTCACCGACATGATGAAATCGTATCAAGCAGGCCGGAACAAGGCGCTGGTTCACGAAATGGACCAGAGCGCCAGCTACATCGAAGGCATCAAGCGCGAGGCGATGAGCAACCTTGTCGACTTGATGGAAGCCACCACCAGCAAGGAAGGCGCCGGCACGATGCGGCGCGGCCTGATGTTTCTGTTCGATGCAGAAAACCCGGGAATGAGCCGCGACCTTGCCTCAGAGATATTCAATAAGGCTGACGGATCGACCGGGAACACGTTGGCGCAGAAAGGTGCTAAGGCATGGCTAGATACCATCGAATCGTTGCGCCAAAGGTTCAACAGCGCAGGCGGCGATGTCGGTAAGCTCGACTATGGATATTTGCCCCAGCCGCACGATCAGGGCCGAGTAAGAGGAAACGGCGAGATTGCCGCGCGCGACAAGTGGGTGCAGCGTGTTTTTCCGCTTCTCGACCGCAGTATATATCTGATGGAAGACGGCAGCCGCATGCCGGACGCCAAGGTAATCGACCTGCTGAATTCGGCATGGCAGACGATTTCGACCGGCGGCATCAACAAGATCGAGCCAGGAAAATCGGGCGGGACCGGCGCCAGGGCGAATGCAGGCAGCGAAACACGGCAAATCCATTTCAAGGATGCAGAATCGTATCTTGCCTATCTGCGCGATTACGGCGGCGGGAGCATGTACGACGCGATGATGGGGCATATCGGCGGCATGTCGCGCGATATCGGTTTGCTTGAGCGATACGGGCCGAATCCGGAGCAGCAGATGCGCCTGCAATTTGATCTAGCAAAGATCAACGACAATGGCGAAAAGCGTTCCTTCGGCATGCGGCCGCAAAGTTATTGGGATGTGATGAGCGGAAAATCCGGCATGGCCGACAACGGCAATATTGCCCAAATCGCCCAGGACACTCGAAACATTCAGGTGTTTTCAAAGCTGGCCGGCGCCGTTATTTCGAGCATCACCGATACAGGAACATTCTTTGTAACCACCGGGTTCAACAAGCTTTCCTATTGGGAAGCGATCAAGAATATCGGGAAGCAATTCGATGTCGAGACGCGTGACTTCCTGACGATGCACGGCATCATTGCTGAAACGATGGTTTCCGATCTGAACCGGTGGAGCGGCGACAATATCCGAAATACCTGGTCGGGCAGGCTTGCGAATTCGACGATGAGGCTGTCGCTGATGAATGCATGGACAGACACCATGCGCCGTGCGTTCTCCATGACGATGATGAGCGGCCTTGCCAAGATGTCGAAGATGGAGTGGGGCATGCTGTCAGAGTGGGACCGGTCGCACATGGAGCGCAAGGGGATAACTGCCGACGATTGGGACGTTATTCGGCAGGGTCGACTTACCGAATACAACGGGGGCGAGTTCCTAACTCCGGAGGCGATACGGGCTAGCGGACACGAACGTTCAAACGAAGTCGTTGCCAAGGTGCTCGGTCTGATTACAGACGAATCGGAATATGCCGTATTGAATCCGGACCTGACCACGAAGGCCGCGCAGTCATGGGGAGGGACGCAACGCGGAACGATCCGCGGTGAACTGGCGCGCGACGTGATGCAGTTCAAGTCGTTCCCTATAGCGATGATCACGCGGCACTGGCGCAGGATGCTAGATGCTCCGCAAGGACTGGAAGGCGCGCCGATGATGGCAAACCGGCTCATGTACGGCGCGGCCTTGATGACGACGCTTACCGCGCTCGGCGCAATCGCCTGCCAGGCGAAGCAGCTTGTCCAGGGCAAGGACCCTATCGACATGACGAATCCGAAATTCTGGGTGCGCGCCATGGCGCAGGGTGGTGGACTTGGCATCGTTGGTGATTTCCTGCTGACCGATCCGACCGAAAACCCGGGCGATTCAACAGCAAGCGCCATCAAGAACGTGGCAGGCCCGACTGTTGGTAGCACGTTTGATATCGGGTACAAGCTCGGGATAGAAAACATCTACGAGGCAGCGCACGGAAAGGACACTCACATCGGCGCCGAAGGCGTTCGCACGCTGCGCGGCCATCTTCCGTATGTGAATCTCTGGTATGCGAAAGCTGCGCTTGATCATGCCGGATTGTTCGCGCTGCAGGAAAACCTTTCACCAGGCTATCTATCGCGCATGAAACAGCGGGCGCAGAAGGACTGGAATCAACAGTATTGGTGGCAACCGGACAGTGGCCATGTATTAAACGGATCGGTTCACGCTCCTGATCGAGCGCCGAACTTTTCCAAGGCAGTAGGAGGATAACCCATGCGCAAAGACCAGATCGATCGATTGAACGAATTGTCCGAGAAGCTGACTGATGTCTTCCTGGAAGAAGCTGATCCTGATCAATGGCCTGGAAGTGGAAAGCCGCTGGCTGATCTGACGATGCAGGACCGGGGAGATCGCTACTGGAGCAAGAAGAATGCGGCCGCAACGCTCACAGTCATCATGAAGACGGTCAATATCGTTGGCGTCGTGCAGCAGGGCAAGAATCCTGCCGATCCGCAATCAGGCGACGATATGGACAAGGAAATCAAGGAAGCGGAAAAGGAGGCAGAACGGCTTCTGAACAAGATTCAGAACGGCGTGACGAAGGAAGAATTCGATAAGCGTGTACATGGAAAGCGATAAAAAAGTCTCGTTTCTTGTTTTCTTTCTCATATGGGCAAAGCGGCGTAAATGGGAAGTGCCTGATATTCACATCATGGCGTGCGTCTGGTTTGAGAATATGGGGGAACTTGCCGTTTTGCGCTGCTTTCGTGGGTTCGGTAAATCGACAATTCTGGCTGTTTATAACGCTTGGCGTTATTACCTGAACAAAGATTACCGTATCCTTCATCAGTCGGAATCTGATGGGACGGCATACAAGACAAGCCGCGATACGCAGAATGTTCTGCGAAAGCATCCTCTAACAGCTGGCTTGCTCCCTGATGGTAAGGGAACGGTTGAATCATGGTGGGTTACAGGAGCAGAAGACCCTCGAAATGCCAGTATGTACGCCAGGGGAATCCTATCGAATGTCACCAGCGCGCGCGCCGAAGAAGCGCAGAACGATGACGTTGAAGTTCCGAAGAACATCCAAACACCAGAGGCGCGGGAAAAACTGCGCTATCGGCTTGGAGAGCAGACGCACATTCTTGTCCCAGGAGGGAGAACTTTATATATCGGTACTCCGCACACGCATGACTCACTTTATGACGAGATTGAAAGCATGGGCGCTGATTGTCTGACGATCAAAATGTTCGAACACGAATACCGCATTGAGGACGCAAAACGGACTGAGTACGACTTGCCGTTTAAACCTGAATATCTATTCAGCGGTATCGGGAAGCAAGCAAAGGTGCTTGTCGAAGGACAAGATTATCGTCTGACAAAGAACGGTATCAGCTTCGCTCGACCACCAGGAGGATTGGTAGATTGTTATTCTGGAAGCGCATGGCCAGAAAGGTTTTACCATAAAGAACTTGAAAAACGCCGAAAACGGACCCGCACCATAAACGAATGGGATAGCCAGTATCAATTGCACAGCAAGCCTCTGACTGAATTGCGTCTCGACCCTGCCAAGATCAAGGCATACGACTTGCAGCCGATCCTCGAACCGGCGAACCGTACCGTTCGAATGATGCTCGGCAAGGTTCAGATCGTATCAGGCCGGGCGTATTGGGACCCTTCTCTTGGAAAGGTCGGAGGCGATGCGTCGGCGTTCTCTGTCGTCTATGACGATGCTGCAGGAAATTATTACTGGCATGTCTGCCAGCAGCTCACCGGGGAATTTGCCGAGTTCTCCGATTCGATCAATACGCGCATCATAGGCGGACAGGTGTTGCAGGCGTGCGAGATCATCAAGCGTTGCAACATCCTGCAGGTCTACGTCGAGACTAACGGGGTTGGTTCGTTCGTCGGCAAGCTGCTGCAGCGCGCATTGAAACAGGAAGGCCTGACGTGCGGAGTAAAAGAAATCCCACAGATAGCCAACAAGAACAACCGCATCCTCGGCGCTTTGGAAGGCCCGATCAAGTCAGGCGTCATGTGGGCGCATGTCGACGTATTGGAAGGCCCGCTATGGGATCAAATGAAGGATTGGAATCCTGATGTGTCGAATCAGCCAGACGACTTCCTGGATAGCGGAGCGGGTGCAATCGAGCAGGCTCCGGTACGGATAAATCGAATAGTCGGGAAACCGACCTCAGATGTGCGCAAAGATTGGCGGCAAGTAACGGGCGTCTATGAGGTGACGCTCGAGCCATAGCGCCGAACTGAAACGGCGCGTTTCATAGTGAGGCAGCCGTGACAGTAACCGTTCAGGATACAACCTACCGACATACAGGAAATGGAGTTACAACTGTTTTCTCGTTCGGTTGCCGGATCATTGCCGCTGACGATTTGACGATTACAGTTGACGACGAAGTTGTCACAAGCGGGTTCACAGTGTCAGGGGTAGGAGAGGCTACCGGAGGATATGTCACTTTCTCGTCAGCGCCAGCCACCGGAGCGGCGATCATTATTGATCGCATTCTCACACTAAAGCGCGTTACAGATTATCAGCAAGCGGGCGATTTCCTTTCACCCGTCGTAAATGAGGATTTCGACCGGCCGTGGATGGTCCTGCAGCAGTTCAAGGCTTTGTTGAATCGAGCGTTGAAGCTTCCGGCAAAGTATTCATTATCTGAGTTGTTCATGCCGGCGCCAGATCCAGGTAAGACGCTCAAGTGGAATGAAACCGGTACTGCAATCATAAATTCAGACAATGACCCGGACACGTATGCCGATGCTGCCGCCGCGAGCGCCAGTGCTGCGTCAATAAGCTCGGGCACGGCAACGGAAGCAGCGACATCAGCTACCTTGTCCGCAACCTCTGCATCAGAAAGCGCATCCGCAGCAGCAGCGAGTGCCGCTTCGATAAATCCATCTTCGCTGATGAAGAACGACTCCTCGTCAATTTATGCGACTGCTGGCGGCACTGCTAATGCCATTACGGCGTCGTTCAGCCCAACCGTAACGTCTTTGACCGACGGGTTGACTGTCTATGTACGGGCCGTGTACGCCAACACTACCAGTACACCTACGTTCCAGGCCGACTCTACAACGGCAAAAGCTATCGTAAAAGCTACAGGTGCTGCACTATCGATCGGAGACATTGCAGGAGCAGCGCATAAGCTGGAGCTGCAATACGACTTGACTCTTGATAAGTGGGTGTTAATGAACCCGGCAACAGGGGGCAGCGTCGCTTCGACAACCGTCCAAGGAGCCATGAGTGCGGCGGACAAAACAAAACTTGATGGAATAGCAAGCGGGGCGACAGCTATAAATCTCGGCACCGCTGCGGCTACTACATCCGGAACATCAGTCGACTTTACCGGGATACCGGCTACTGCTAAGCGGTTCACAGTGACTCTTAACGGCGTTAGCACGAACGGTTCAAGCCCGATAGTTATCCGTGGGATCACTTCGGGCGGGGCTATATCGAGCGGGTATTCATCGTCCGGAGGTGTGATTACTGGGACAACAGTCAACTCTTCATCAAATACAACTGGTTTCTTGCTGGCTCAAGTTGTTGGCGCATCAGTTTCCTACAGTGGGTCTTGGACTTTTGAAAAACATAACGGAAACGTGTGGGTTCTGGCGTCGATAAACCAGTTCGGAACGGCAGGTTTGGGTCTTAGTGCTGGTGTCGTAGACCTTGGAGCAGCGTTGACTGGCGTACGGCTAACTACCGTATCAGGTACAGACACGTTTGATGCAGGCACGGTCAATATCTCTTGGGAGTGAGCATTATGAGATATGAAATAGATGTGAATACCGGAGTAATCACAGAGCGCGACGATGCTCCTGTGATCATATTGAGTAAGGCAAAGCGAATAAATGCCAGAACGTCGGCATTCGATGCTGACGTTGCGGCCCTGACCACCCGATGGGTGGCTGCTGGTTTTGCGGATGGGGAGACGGAAGCAGCAAAGAAAGCGACTATCACGGCGGATTACTCAGCGCTGTTGACTCAATACACCGCAGACATTGCGGCCATCAAAACATCTTAACAGGACAGGAGGACATATGACTACAGAAACCACGGCAAGCACAAATTCTATTACCGATAAATATTGCAATTGCGGGGCTGTCATGAACTACGTTTATGACGAAGACCTGGAATGTTGGTGCTGGCTCTGCCCCGAGTGTGGTCGGGTGATTTACGTCGAAGAATAGGGCCACGAAATGTCTGAATTAATCCCCTTCCTGTGGCAGGCGTTCGTCGGATTGCTTGGGCTTCTGATCATCGTACTTGCCTGGGAAGGGAAGCGCATTTATGAAAAACTCGATGGCATATCTCGGACGTTGACCGAAATGCGCGATGCGGCTTATGAGCGCCACGCGAACCACGAGGCTAGGATCATTCGGATCGAAACGAAGCTGGAGATTGAAGAGAAATGAAAACGTCAGCAAAAGGCATTGCGCTGATCAAGAAAGCCGAAGGATTCGCGCCGATTCCGTACTTCTGCCCGGCTGGAAAGAAGACTATCGGTTACGGCCACGTGATCCTGCCGGGCGAGGAGTTTCCTTCTCATATCACCGAGGAAGAAGCGACTGATCTGCTGATAAAAGACCTGGCAGAACGGTTCGAACCAGCGGTCGAGAAGCTGGTAACGGTCGATCTGACTCATGGCCAGTTTGATGCGCTGGTTTCGTTCGTCTTCAATCTTGGCCCTGGCAATCTGAAGATGTCGACGCTGCTGAAAAAGCTGAACGCTGGAGACTGCGATGGCGCGGCAAACGAGTTCATGAAGTGGACGCGAGCGGCGGGGAAGGTGCTGCCCGGCCTGGTCAAGCGCCGTGCTGACGAAAAAGAACTGTTCATGGAGGCGTGAATGATCGCATCAATCATCAGGCAGTTGCTTACCGAATCGGATAACGTCACGCACGACCTGTACCGGTACATTGCGCTCGGCGCTGTGCTGACGTTCCTTGGGCTGCAGATCTACTCCGTTGTATGGGAAAAACGTTTCGACGCCCAAGCTTTTGGAATTGGAATCGGCTCGACACTGGCGGGCGTTGGCCTAGCGCTCGGGATGAAGAAAGACAAGCCGTGCCCGCCGGCGAAGGATGAATGATGCTCGACTATCTGAAAACTCTGGTCAGCGCTGTCATTCCATCGTGGCTCCCGGTCGGCATAGCGCTTGTCGTTGGGGCGGCTGCCGGCGGCGCCGGGATCTGGTTCATACAGGAATGGCGGATCGAAAGTAAGATCGATCGGATAACCAGCCAGGTCGCGCAAGACGCGCTCAAAGCCCAGGAGGCCGCCCGAGCGAAAGAGGAAGAGTTCACGAAACAACAGAAGGAGGCACAAGATGCTGCCACTAAACGAGAAACTGCCTTGCGTGCTGATGCTGATGGGGCTCGTCGGTCTGTTGACGGGCTGCGCGGCCAGCTTGCCGAACTCCGCAAGCAACTTCCCGGCCTTGCCGACGATTCCGTCCGTGAGCGAGCCGATACCCTCGCAGACATACTCGGCCAGTGCTCAGAAGAATATCGAGGCTTGGCGGAAAAGGCTGACCGACACGTCAGCGACAAACAAAAACTGATGGACTCCTGGCCGAAATAATGATGCGTTTGGCGTAGCTTTTGGCGTAACTTCTGAAAATCACTCCGAACTCTTCATAGGTAAAATACGCCTCTGCATCATTGGCGTATGGCTGGATAGCTGATCGTCCTGTTTTTGCTGCATATCGTTGGGAAGGCGAGCCGTATTCATCAAAATGGTGGTCAGGAAAGTTCACGTATGTAATACGGGCAAGAAATGATGGAACCAATCAAAATTGCACCGCCACACTTGAGATAAACCATCATTCTAAGCGATTGGATGCCGATGCATCCGTTATGAAATAACTGATGATTCGCCTTAGACGGATCAGCCTCTATTGTAGAGTTCATTTCACGGTAAAACGAAGATGAAATAAAGGCAATACTACCCCGCGCGAGACTCAAAGAGATTGCACTGGTTGCCGCTGGAAAGCTCGGCAATGCCGAATCCCTTTTTGTATAGGACATCGAATTCGGATGCCGGTACCGGCTTGGAAAAGAGGAATCCTTGCGCAAAATCACAACCCGCCTCAGTCAGAAGGCTGCACTGCTCCTTGGTTTCGACTCCTTCGGCAATGACCATGATGCCGAGCTTGTGTGCCATCATGATGATTGCTTCGCAAAGAGCCATGTCATGAGAGCCCGGGGCCAGGCTCTTGACAAAGGATCGATCGATTTTCAGGTAGTCGATATCAAATTTTTTAAGATAGGAAAGCGAGGAGTAGCCAATCCCGAAATCATCGATTGCCACTTGCATGCCCGCATCATGAAAAGCAAGCAACTGGTCGGTGATTCCCTGGTTAGCGTCAAGAAGCAACCCTTCCGTAATTTCAACGACAATACTCATCCAGGGAATTTCGAGCGATTGCAGATACTGGATCCATGCGGCTGAACTTTTCTCGTTCTCGCGAAACTGAACAGGCGACATATTGACGCTGATCTGAAACTGCGGATGGTATTTTT
>Ga0316604_10000673_pt1 | contig 38101 bp, 27 predicted proteins | sample OWC_soil_day20_C_FD_207650 | JGI IMG/M metagenome (GOLD analysis project Ga0316604, IMG submission 207650) | Wetland soil microbial communities from Old Woman Creek delta, Ohio, United States - OWC_soil_day20_CT | ecosystem: Environmental > Terrestrial > Soil > Wetlands | place: USA: Ohio... | reverse complement strand
CTTGCGACGACGCATCTTGAAAATCTTTACCTTGTCGTGGCGACCTTGCGCCAATACCGTAGCACGTACCGTAGCACCTTCGACCAGCGGCGCACCAAACTTGATGGTGTCACCAGCGCCCACTGCGAGCACTTGATCGAGCGTGATTTCGGATCCGATGTCTGCCGGTATCTGTTCTACTTTTAATTTTTCGCCAGCAGCAACTTTATACTGTTTGCCGCCGGTTTTTATGACCGCGTACATGAGAAACCTCATCAAAAAAATGAAAGGAATTTCCCCCCGAACAACCCACCAGATAACGACGGGATCGGGAAAACTTTAAATTATACAGGCACTTGCCCACGCCGTCAAAGGGCGTGGCAATAAAAAGCTACCTCCGCAGCGCCAGAGCAGCGCCACAGACGGCAACTACCGGCATTCCGCCGAGACGTTACTGAACCGGCAATACGGAAACCCTCACCCGCACATGCCTGCCCGGATCGAAAGGCAGCACGGTCGTGAACGAGCGCCCACCGTAGGAATAGGTTACTTCATATCCAGTCGCGCGCGCCTGCCAGCTATCGACCATCCGGCATTCCTGTTGCGCCACTTGACCGGCTGGCGGCCGGTCACGGTTATCCAGATTGTCACCGACCATCGCGCCAGCAACCGCACCAACGCCAGTTGCCACCGCGCGCCCCGTTCCTCTGCCAACCTGGTTACCAAGGATACCGCCAGCAATGCCGCCGATGATCGCGCCGGCAGCGCTGCGCTCCTGTTGTACCGGCACATACACCGTACGGCACTCTTGCCGCGGCTGGTTGACCTGTTCGGTACGCGGCACCACCCGCAATACGCGCGCGTTGTCTTCAAATTCCTGCGCATTCGCCAGCGGCAGTGCGCTCAGGCAAAGCAGCGAAGCGATGATTTTGGTTTGCATCTTCATGGCTGACCTCAAATAAATGATTCGTGCTGATATGGTAGCCAGTTCATCACCGAATACAAGCCGGGCCCACATCTAAAGTGTAACAATGTGTTCCTGCGATTTCGGCCAGGCAAGACAAATCAGGCGTTTTCCCGCACGTGCCATTGGTGTCCGCAGGCGCGACATTCGCGGTTCATCACCACGCCGCAAACCGACGACCAGATGTCGCAGCCACCGCAAACCAGTTCACCCCGCTCGATCTTGTCGGCCGCCTCAGCGGGCGGCGTGCCCCAAATCAGCGGCACGCCTTCAGCCTGCTTGCATTCTGGACAGATGTCATGGGAAGTGGTCATAGAAAAAGCAAAAAGACAGCACAGCAATCGGCAGAATTGCCCACTGGAACACGCCTGATTTGGCAAGCGCAGGTCACAATCCACAAGCCCGCCCGGAACAAGGAAAATGTGCTCCTCTTCGAAATCTTACCACTGGATTTCCTCTGCCGGTGCTCTCTTCATGGCCTGTTAGCATAAAACATAACCTGAACGCCTCAACGATAAGTGCGAAATAATAGATAGCAGAAATGTCGAACACCTCAATCGCACCGCGCGCTATGAATGGCTGGCGCAGTACCTGTTTTCAACATTCAAGGAAGTGCAGATTTCGCAACCCAGCGGCCCTGGAATTACAATCATGAACGCCAAACATGGCCTTAGGCGGCATCACACCAATATGCAGCTGTTGTCCATGGGCGCATAGCCCGACTCTACTTCTAATCCCCGATAAAAATGGGGGATTACCAAACGATGTTTGACCCGCTTTGGCGCGCCCATAAATTGGCAGACCAAAGAATCACTCTCAAGCTTGAAAGCGTTAATTGTTCAGCGCCCCCAAGGCGCTATGTGAGCTACAATAAAAAGTTAACTAATTTCGCATCACGTCAAAAAATAAATGCCTCAAAACCATCAGAAACAGTACCGCCCTGACATTGACGGACTACGAGCTTTTGCCATTCTTGCTGTCATAATTTTCCACGCGTTCCCAGAAAAACTAAGGGGCGGGTTTGTCGGTGTCGACATTTTTTTTGTAATTTCTGGTTTTCTTATATCACGCATAATTTTCCAGTCACTGGAGCGTGGGGATTTTAGTTTTTGTGAGTTTTATGCTCGACGCATAAACCGTATTTTCCCGGCGCTCATTGTTGTTATCGTAGCAACCCTGTCGTTTGGTTGGCTTGCATTGTTGCCAGATGAACTTAAACAGCTTGGCAAACATATTTCAGGTAGCACTGGATTTATACAAAACATTGTTCTGGTGAAAGAGGACGGTTATTTTGACACCGCATCAGAACTAAAACCATTACTTCATCTTTGGTCACTCGCGATCGAAGAACAGTATTACCTGATCTATCCATTATTGGTTTTTGCGATATGGCGAACTCGCCTTAAACAAAAAATGCTATTGGTAATCTCAATACTGTTACTAATTTCATTTGCAATTAATATTGCAATGGTAAAGAAATTTCCTGTTGCAACCTTTTTTCTCCCGCACACGCGAGTTTGGGAATTGCTGGCCGGTGGCGTACTTGCGCATTTTCAAGTATTCAAGAATAAATCATTTTCATACTATTTACATAAGTGGAATTTCACATCTTTTCTATCTCGACGACTTTTTTTGCTCACGCAAAATGAAAAGACTATTAAAAATTTTGCCTCAGCCTTTGGCCTTTTTTTACTGTTGACTTCTGTGATTTGCGTTCACAAAGGTAAGACTTTCCCTGGCTGGTGGGCGCTTGCTCCAGTTGCCGGAACATGGCTGACTATCTGCGCTGGCCCAAATTCATGGGTTAACCAATATGTTCTTGGCAACCGACTGATGGTGTTTTTAGGCCTAATAAGTTATCCGTTGTATCTGTGGCACTGGCCTATTCTTTCTTATGGGCATATTATTTACGGAGGTATGCCAACAAAAAAATTTATATATTTCGCCATTGCTATTTCAATTTTGTTTGCGTGGTTAACAGTAAAATTCGTTGAAAAACCATTCAGGTTTGGAATAAATGCCAGAAACGCAAAGATTGTCTTTCTGCTTGCACTTATGGCTCTTGTTGGCGGAGTTGGATTCTGCTCAATGAAATTTGATTATGCGCAGAAGAGCAAGGAATTAATAATTAAGCGGAAGGGCGAGGCCAGGATTGGTACGTCCGACAAATGGTATCACGGCAAGGATGATTGGCTGTTTCTCGGGAATGCTTATGATAAAACCGTATCAAAAACCCGTTTAGTCATAATGCCATCTGAATCAGAAATAACAACTACAAGAGAAATCTTTTCCAAGATTGCTAAAACAGGCGCCGACCACGAATCAAAAGTTGTTTTGTTTGTCGGCGCAAACAAATCAAGTATCTATCCAGAATATTTACCGGACGAAATTAAACCGTCTCAAAAAAAATACGTTGATTTCTTCTTGGATAAGCTACGTGACATACCAAATCTTACAATTTACAATTCAACAAGTGATTTGTTATCAGCGAAAGAAACCTCGGGACTTCTGTATTGGATGACAGATACCCACTGGAACAACAAAGGGGCTTTTGTCGCTTTCACAGGCTTTTCAAAGCTATTAAAACTCCCTACCCCTCAAATTAAGTTCCAGCAGGGAAAAACGCATTCTGGCGATCTCATCGATATTTCTGGCTTGAAGGATTTTCCACTACACAAGAAAGACAATTGGGAGGTTGTTTGGAAAACACAGCAGTCAGTGACCGAAGCAGAAATCCCCAATGAACCAGAAACACCAGGCGGAAAACCAGTTATCGTGTTCAACCAGAATGCAATTACTGATAAGCGAGTTTGGATTGTAGGTGATTCATTTACGGGCGCATTGAAACAATATTTCAATGCGACCTTTAAGGAGACTCACTACATTGGACACTGGAATCAAAAGTTAAAAGAACTGCCCGCAAGGATTATGAATGCAGATAAGAGACCAGACATGATAATCATCGTAAGGGTGGAGCGTTCATTTTAATGAATATTTATTTTAGGTGACGGTGGACTATTAAATTTCACCTAGAGGTAATCCATGCCAAGGAAGCACATTCAGTCACGGCCAACTTCATCTGGTGGGGGTACTTTTCGTTGAGCGGTTAACTGAAGCAAAAAGTCCCCCAAATGTACCCCCAGTTTCTTTGGGTGTAAATGGGGCACTTGGGACGACAAAAAAACCGCGCATCCACTTAGGGGTACGCGGTTTGCTTGGATTGTATGGGACAATTCTGGAAGAGGGGGTGGCCTCGCCGACAGGAATCGAACCTGTATCTCACGCTTAGGAGGCGCGTGCACTATCCATTGTGCTACGGCGAGACTTTCAAAGTCCGCCATTATAGCCGACACTGGCTGCCGAAATGCGACACGCATCAAGCAAACCTCAATGTGACCGTCAGCAGTTACAATCCTGCTTTGTTCATTTTTGCATTTATTTCCTGATGGCTGTCCTTTCTCTTGCCGATGCGCAACTCGCCTTCGGCCATCATGCCATGCTTGACCACGCCGATTTCTCGCTCGAGACCGGAGAGCGTGTCGGCTTGATCGGCCGCAACGGCAGCGGCAAATCATCACTGCTGAAAATTCTGGCCGGACAGGCGAAGCTCGACGATGGCCTGCTGGTGGTGCAGCAGGGATTGAAGATTGCCTACGTCAAGCAGGAACCGCAATTCGCGCCCGACATGACGGTATTTGACGCGGTTGCTGGCAGCCTGTCAGACGTGCAGGCGATGCTGACCGAATTCGATCGACTGACCGCAATGCTTGGCGGCGTTGACGATGCCGATACGCTCGCGCGGCTGCACGAGCTGCAGACCAGGCTAGATGCAGCCGATGCGTGGAATCTGTCCAACCGCGTCGAAACCACGCTCGACCGGCTGGGGCTGAACCGGGATGCGACCATCAGCGCGCTGTCTGGCGGCATGCAAAAACGCGTCGCGCTCGCGTGCGGACTGGTCGGCGCGCCGGACGTGCTGCTGCTGGATGAACCGACCAACCACCTCGATGTCGAATCAATCGTCTGGCTCGAAGGCTTGCTGCGCGAATTTCGCGGCAGCGTGCTGCTGATCACGCACGACCGGAGCTTCCTCGACAACGTCGCCACCCGCATCGTCGAACTCGACCGCGGCCGATTGCTGTCGTATCCGGGCAATTTCAGCGCCTACAAGCGGCTGAAAGCGGAACAACTGGCCATCGAAGCGGTCGAGAATGCGAAGTTCGACAAATTCCTGGCGCAGGAAGAAGTATGGATCCGCAAGGGCGTCGAAGCACGCCGCACACGCAACGAAGGCCGCGTGCGTCGTCTGGAGTCCTTGCGAGTCGAGCGCGCGGCACGACGCGAACATCAGGGACAGGTAAGGATGGACGTGTCTGCGGGCGAACGCTCCGGGCGCATCGTGGCCGAACTCGAACAGGTCGGCAAATCCTTTGGCCCAAAAGCCATCGTACGCGACTTCTCCGCCATCATTCAGCGCGGCGACAAGGTCGGCCTGATCGGCGCCAACGGCACCGGCAAAACCACGCTGCTGAAACTGATTCTGGGCGAGTTGCAGCCGGATTCCGGCAACATCCGTCAGGGAGCAAACCTGCAAATCGCTTATTTTGACCAGATGCGCATGCAGCTGGACGACGAAGCCAGCCTGCTCGATACCATTTCGCCCGGCAGCGAATGGATCGAAATCAACGGTCAAAGAAAACACGTGATGAGCTATCTGGGTGATTTCCTGTTTTCGCCGGAACGCGCGCGCTCACCGGTGAAATCCCTGTCTGGTGGCGAACGCAACCGTCTGCTGCTGGCGCGCCTGTTCGCCAAACCGGCGAACGTGCTGGTGCTGGACGAACCAACCAACGATCTGGATATCGACACGCTTGAACTGCTGGAAGAATTGCTTGAGGATTACACTGGCACCGTGTTTCTGGTCAGCCACGACCGGATGTTTCTCGACGATGTGGTGACGCAGGTAATCGCATCCGAAGGCAATGGACGGTGGCGCGAGTATGTCGGCGGCTACAGCGACTGGGAGCGCCAGCGCCCGGCAACGGAACCAGCCACCACTGCGCAGCCAAAGCCAAACACCGCCCCCAAACAGAAAGAGGCTGCGCCAGCTGCCAGCCAGCGCAAGAAGCTGAGCTACAAGGAACAGCGAGAACTGGACGAGCTGCCAAACCGAATCGCGCAACTCGAAGCAGAGCAAAAGGCGATCGGCGATCGGCTGGCTGACCCGGAGCTGTACCGCACGCAACCGGATGAAGTGAAGCGCCTGAACGAACGCTTCACCGAAATCGACGAACTGCTGCTGGAAAGCCTGGAGCGCTGGGAAGCGATTGAAGCGCGAGTGAAAGGCTAAGCCGTTTCAGCGCCATGTGCAGCCCCACGGCCAGAAAATATACTCCCGCCTGTATTTTGCGAAACCGCCGAAATACTGGCGGATTCGACCGTTCTCGGCACATACCTTCACAACCGGCGAACAGCAGCAAATGTCTTTTTCACTCATCACAGCGATTTGAGCAGTCGCGCCCATTCGTTAGGCTTTAGGGAAACCAATTGCCGTTCGCCTGAAGGCTTGGTGCTTACTTCCTTTTTCGTGGCCTGTTCACCAGAAGATGCGACACTGGGTTTGGCCGGCAACATGCTGCCTAGTGCAATCGCAACCAGCAGAAAAATCGCGCCAGCAATAGCTTGATAGGTAACTTTCGGCGGTTTCATATTTCCTCCACTCAACAAATCCGGACTGATGCAGCAAAATAAAAGCGGCGCCAGGCGGAGAACAGGCTGTTCATCCCGACGGGATAACCATAGCCACGACTGCATTCATTGTTGTTCACCGCCTTGCCGAACAGAATAGTTGCATTTCCTAGTCCTGCTAGGCGGAAATCTGGAATGGAACAAGCAAAACAAGGGGATTAGCACCACAAGCTGCGTTCAGAAAATCTATGCATCTGCGATGCCGCCAATCGGCTGGCGCTTGCATGCTGCACTGAAAGCTCACGCGCGCTGATGCAGGCAGCACACAATAATGACAACTGCGCGGCCAGACAAATTACAGCGACTTGGCCAGCCGGCGCACCATGCCGTGATGCCTGAGCAAGTCGCGCTACAAAACACCCTTATGTCTTTATTGCAATTCCAGAAATATCAAATACTTAGGTGACATAATCTCGCTATTGCAAAGAACGTTGCTATCAATAAGTTCATAGCAAGAAGCTTTGTGAGTTGGTAGCAAGTTTCAAAACTACGAAGGCGTGTGTTGAGCAATCGACACACGCCTTTTTAATTGTATGGTGTATTCACTCAAACCAGCCATCTTCACATGCGACTACCGACTGTAATTCGGCTATTGCGGATGTCTATGCCCAAGGAATAAAATGTCTGCTCTGAGCTAGGTGCTGTCGCACGCAAATTTAGTCGGGCCATCATTTGCGTGGCAGTTCCGTTCTTTAATTTGCTGGAGCTGTGACGGCGGACCTCACATTTGCTGCCGGAAAGCCCAATAACCGGGGAGATTAGGGTGCATTTGAAGAAGCTGGCTGTCCGAAATTTCAGGCGGCTGCAAAACGTCGTAATTGATCTTGCCTCCGACATATCTATCTTTGTCGGTGCCAACAACAGCGGCAAGACATCGGTTGGGCACGCACTCCAACTGTTTACTGGCAGCGGCCGCTTCAACATCCACGACTTCAGCGCCGAGCTTTGGACCGACATTGTTGCGTTCGGCGAATGCGAGGGTGAAGCTTGTTTACCAACCATGGAAATCGACGTTTGGCTCGAAATTGGTCCAGACGATGTTCATCGCGTCATTGATCTTCTCCCCAGCCTTGCTTGGGAAGGCAAACTGGTGGGGATGCGTATTGCTTACATGCCGAGAGATCCAGCAGCGACGCATGCGCGCTATGTCGAGGTGCGACAGCGTGTGCTCGACGTGGTCGCTAAGGATGAAGACGAAGCGCCCATTTTCGACCCTTCACCACGTAACCTGCGGGAATTCCTTGGCGGCAGGCTGCACGACGAATATGAGCTGCGTTATTTCGTACTCGATCCCGCACGGTTCGATTCGAACATGGTCGCAGAAGATGACTACGCCCCAACTTCTCTCACCGGCCGCGACCGGAGCGGCCGTGAGATCTTGAACGGCCTTCTCCATATTGATTTCTTGAATGCGCAACGCCATCTCTCAGACAGTCCAGGTGGTTCTCGCGTCGAGGATCTCTCCCGCGTGCTCAGCCGCTTCTATGGACGCAACCTCGAACAAAAGGGCGCAGATATCGAGGCGTTGCGTGCCCTTGCCGCATCCGAGGCCTCCCTCAACGAGCATCTCGAACGCGTCTTCGAACCGACGCTCAAGAGCTTGTCGAAACTTGGTTATCCTGGCCTTTCAAACCCCCGCATGATAATTCGCTCGGCCCTGGATCCAGCACAAATCATGAGCGGTCGAGATGGTGCAATCGTCCATTATGCGTTGGGTGCCAACGATGGGGATTCCGACCCGCCTACCTTGCCCGACAGCTATAACGGCCTCGGCTTCAAAAACCTCATCTTCATGGTCGTCGAATTGCTCGATCTCCACGCACAATGGTTGGCAATCGAAGAAAACCGTCCCCCGGTCCACCTCATCTTCATCGAGGAACCTGAGGCACACCTTCACGCCCAGCTCCAGCAGGCCTTCATCCGCAAGGTCATGGACATCCTAGCGCTCAAGAACGATGACCGCACGCACTCTACGAGCCAGGTCGTTGTAACAACCCACTCGACTCATATTCTTTACGAACGAGGTTTCCAGCCGATCCGTTATTTCCGTCGAAGCCGTGCGCAGAATGTTTCGACCTCCGAAGTGCTCAATCTCTCGGTTTTCTACGACAGCACCGATCCAGACATCCGGAGCTTTCTCGAGCGCTATTTGAAGCTCGCACACTGCGATTTGTTCTTCGCTGATGGTGCCGTGCTGGTCGAAGGCAATGTCGAACGGCTACTCTTGCCACAGATGATCGCTAATGCTGCGCCGCGACTGCAGTCTACCTATCTCACTATCCTTGAGATAGGCGGGGCGTTTGGCTACCGATTTAAGACGTTGATCGAGTTTCTCGGGCTGACAACGCTTATCATCACCGATCTCGACAGTGTGTTCGGCCCTCAGGGACAAGATGGTGGAGGTGTCGTTCAAGCGGAAGCTGCGGAGTCCGCCGCGCAGGCAGCCGGCGTTGGCACTGGCGAAGAGGAAATAGACGATGATGACGAAGATGTGCCTGCGATCGCGGAGAAACCCGGAAAAGCGTGCATCGCTGGACATCCGGGCGCTGCGACGTCCAATCAGACTTTGCTGCAATGGCTACCAAAATGCAGTACGGTCGCCGCGCTCTGGGATGCGACGGCTGAGCAGAAGATCATGTCGCGTACGAATGACAATGACGCTTTGGTACGCGTTGCTTATCAATGCCGAACCAATGTCACTTGGGGCGAAGAAACCATGACACTGGCCGGACGCACGCTGGAAGAAGCGTTTGCGCTCGAAAATCTTGAATGGTGCCAAGACAAGGACCGTAAGCCGCTTCAGCTTCGCGTCGCTAAGGCCAAGGAGAAGGATCTGACTACGCTTGTGGAGCGCATCCATAAGCGCGTGCAGGCCAAGAGCTTCAGCAAAACTGATTTCGCACTCGCCTTGCTCGCCGAGGATCCGGACAACTGGGCGGTTCCGACCTATATCGCCGAGGGCCTGACCTGGCTCGAAGCAGAGATCGCTCCACCGGAGCAGCCGCAAAACGACGAGACCGTGGGCGCGTTAGCCGTTGTTGAAGATATGGTGGAAGCGTGACGAGCAGGATCGGAAGTCCCGATACGCAAGCGGACCTAGACGTTCGAGCGTGTCTCGATCGGACGCCGCCACGTTCATTCATCATGGTTGCTGGTGCCGGATCAGGAAAGACGACCTCGCTCATTAAGGCTCTCGCACATCTGGCCAAAACCCGAGGCCCCACCCTGCATCTCACTGGCAAGCAAATCGCCTGCATTACCTTTACCGAAGTTGCTGTCGGCGAGATTTCGGCCGACGTTGGCGACTCGCCGCTATTCCACATCTCAACCATCCACAGTTTCCTGTGGTCGGTTATTCGGCCGTTCCATTCGGATATTGCAGCTTGGGTAGTTACTCGCATCGATGAGAAGATCGCGGAGCGGCGAGCACACTACGAAAGGCCACGAACCCAAGCGAAAACGAAGGCACGCCTCGAACAGGAGATCGCTGACCTTGAAGCCGAGTTGGGAGAGATCGGCAAGGTTGAGAAGTTCGTCTACGGTACCGGCAGCAGTTATGCTGAAGGTATTCTCGGTCACGACGATATCCTCAAGCTCACGCCGAGCTGTGTCGCTGCGCATCCTCTGCTGAGGAAACTTATCGCCAAGCGCTTTCCCTATATCTTTGTTGACGAGAGCCAAGATACAAATCCGGATGTCGTCGAAGCGATACGACATATTGCGAGCGAGCATTCTGATCTGTGCGTCGGGTTCTTCGGAGACCCAATGCAAAAGATCTACATGAGCGGAGCAGGTGCTGTCCCGGCGAACGAGGGCTGGGCAGAAATCACAAAGCCCGAGAATTTCCGATGCCCGACATCGGTTCTCAAGGTCATCAATGCGATCCGTGGCACCGGCGACGGCCTTGAGCAGGTGCGTGGTCGGATGATGGCCGTTGATGGCGTCGAGCAGCCCGTTGCTGGCACCGCCAATTTGTTCATCTTGCCGGCGGACGCAGAAAGAAGAGTGCATCTCAATGCAGTAAGACATTGGTTAGCAACCGAGACGGGTGATGATCTGTGGCTAAGCGATGTCCGGCAAGGTGATGTTCGCCTGCTCGTCTTGGTACACCGCATGGCAGCCAACCGGCTTGGTTTCCCCAATCTGTATGCAGCGCTCAATGACCGAGCCCCAATGAGCCTGAGTGAAGGGATGATGGATGGAACAGCTTGGCCGCTTCGACCATTCGTCCAGCAGCTACTCCCACTCGTTGTCGCAGCACGAGCGGGTGATCGGTTCAGCGTGATGTCGACCTTACGTAGCGAATGCCCAAAACTAGAGCCAGAGCGCCTTCGAGGGCAGGCAGTGGCTTCGGTCCTCACTATGCTGCAGCGGACACTCGATGCTCTCGTCGCTTTGATGGTTGAGGGGGCGGGAGCAACTGTCCAAGACGTCTTGACGCATGTGCGAGATAACGAACTGTTACGGCTTGACGATCGCTTCAACGTTCATTTGGTTGCCGAGCCAGCGGATGATGGCAGTAGCGGCTTCGAGAATATTCAAGCGTACCTTCAATGCAGCGTGGACGAACTCTGGGCCTACCGACGTTACTTCAACGAGGAATCACCGTTCGCAACGCATCATGGTGTGAAAGGTGCACAGTTCGAGCGAGTCTTGGTTGTCATTGATGATGATGAGGCGGGCTTTCGGCAATACTCTTATGATAAGTATTTTGGATACGTCCCACTTTCAGAGAACGACGAGAGCAAGATTGCGACAGGAGAAGAGTCCATACTTGATCGAACACGCCGCCTCTTTTATGTGTGTTGCTCGCGTGCGAAGAAAGATCTTGCAGTCGTGGTCTTTGTGCCCGATGTTGCATCAGCACGCGCCGCGATCATTAAACAGAATTTATTCCCCGAGACCGCAATCCGAGGCATCGAGGAGCTGGGTCAAGGCTTCGACAGTTCGTATGACGTACATTAATAAATTAGACTAAATATTTATATCTCAGACTAATAAGGTCTGACGGCATCAGATAAATTGAGCTTCATTCTTCGCTTAAAGACAAAATCAACAATCTCCTTCGATGAAATTGGCTGCCCATAAGACAGACTCAATATTGTGTAAATTAACCTTGTTAGCTCGCCATATGGCAAGTCATTTTTATTCTTGCGTCCACGAATCGTTGGTATGTTTTCAGGGGAAATCTGAATCTCATGCAATGACAAGGCCTTATCAATTGAGGCTAATGTTCCCCTTAGTTCAGAAAGCTCGTTGGTTAGCTTTTGAAATTTTTCAAATTCACGCTGATGTTTTTTTAGATAGCCTTCGATTCTCTGAATGTCGCCGTCAATTCGGCCTCTTTTATCGATCATCCATTTAAGTGAAGGGGGTATTCTTGGCATGCACCAAGCATACCTCCTTCATCATTTTAGATAAATTGCAACAAAGACATAAGGGCGCTACAAAAACAAAAAGGCCGACGCGCTGGCGCCGGCCTCGATTGACAGGGCAAAACGACTGTTTACTGTCTGTTCTCATCCTTCAGACTCAGCGCGCTCATCATCGACTTGAATATATGCGTGTTGTCGATCAACTTCGTGCCCGGATACCATTTACCTTCCCACGATTGCAGCAGCGACAACGCAGCCGACGGCCCTTTTGCATAGATGGTCACAGGCTCACTGAAGTGGCTGTCCACACCATTGCCATCCACACCATAGCTGATTTCACGGTTCGGGTAATAATTGTTACTGCCGTAGGTACTGCCGGCTGGCTTCGGCTGCTGCTCAGGCAACTTGCCCTTGCCCAGTCTCTTCGACATGTCGATGCGCATGAAGCTGTTGCCGTGGTCAGACGTTACGATCACAATGGTGTTGTTCCAGTCAATATCATCTCCTGGCTGGTCAACAAAAGCTTCAACCGCCTTGATCGTCTGATCCAGATCCCACATCCCGCCAATCATGCCCTTGAAATCATTCGCATGGTTGGCCCAGTCGATATCGCCCTGTTCGATCATCAAGAAGAAACCATTCTTGTTTTTGCTCAGCACCTTCAGCGCAGCAGTAGCAGCATCCGGCAGCGTCGGGTTCTCGACGGAACCGCGAGTGACCGTAGCGGTTCCATCATTGGACGGGTTGTGATATTCGAAATTGCCACCTACACCGCCGAACAGGCCAACCAGTTTCTTGCCGGCATTGGCTGCCTCGGTCGCTTTTGCCAGCAGCGTGGTGCCGCCGTCAACGCCTGCCTTGCGCTCGGCGAACACATAGTCGGACGAGCTCTTCAGCGTGGTGTATTCCGGCGCATCGACATAGGTATTGTCCGGCTTGGTGGTGGCGCTGTTGAAGTCCGGATGACCTCCGCCAATCACAACATCAGGCTTGACCTCAGTAATGATTTCCTTCGCGATGACTTTGTAGTTGTTGCGGCTGACGTTGTGGCTGACGAAGCCGGCCGGCGTTGCGTGACTGAACGGCACCGTGGTCACGACGCCGATGGCGCCATTCTTTTGCGAACGGAACATTTCGGCGATGGTCTTTAGCTTGCCGTCGCTCTTGTCAGTCGTGCGCCAGGCGATATTGCCATCATCAGTCTTGAAGCCGGTAGAAAGCGCAGTCGCTGCGGAGGCGGAGTCGGTAGCCGGCTGTTTGGCCGAGGTATCGGAACTGCTCATCAGCAGTTTCTTGCCAAAATAGTTAAGTGCTGCGTCGGAATTCACCGCCGCCAGCGTCGATTGCGGGTACGGCAGCGAGCCGCCCTTGACCGGATCGTAGCCGAAGGTCACAGTGTAGGTGGACGAGAACGGGTCGAACTTGTCGTTGGTGATCGTTGCAGCACCTGCGGTATTAGCGTAACGGTTATAGGTGGTCACATCCCAGGTCGTTACCGCGCCCTTGTAAGTATAGGTCTGGTGGCGCAGACCGCTGTCATACGAGCCGGTCATATAGTTATTGTAAGCGCGCTCGTGCTCGTTCTGAAAACCGTCACCAACAATCAGGATGACGTTTTTCGCCGGTTGCGATGAAACAACGGCATCGCTACCGCCGCATCCTGCCAGCATCGAACCGACCAAGCTTGCTGCGACAAATCCCGCCGTGATACGGCGGTGTTTTCTCATGAATCCCAACATGGTCTCCCCCCTTGTTTAAAAATAACCCGGAGAACGTAGCGAGAGATTGTTACATGTCGGTGACGCCCGCAAGCCGAAAGCAGGCTGAGCTGTTGAAAGCTTAAGCGCTCATGCGCCTAAAGTCTCTGAGCCTGAACCCCATCGCCAGCAATGCACCGAAATAGGTGATGCCGCAAGCGGCCATCACCGCGCACAGTGCGCCAACACGATGCAGCGGCTGTGCCTGCAATGCTATCCAGTCGAAATGGCCGACTACCGATAGCGCCACTCCGGCCAGCAAGAACAGTGCGCCCGCCAGCTTGATGAAGAACATGCCCCACCCCGGCTGCGGCGAGTAGATGCCGCGATGGCGCAAGCCCCAGAACAGGAAGGCAGCATTGATGCACGCCCCCAGCCCAATTGCCAGCGCCAGCCCGGCGTGATCCAGCAGCGGCACAAACAGCAGGTTCATCAACTGCGTGGCCACCAGCACCAGCACCGCAATCTTCACCGGCGTCTTGATGTCCTGTTTGGCGTAAAAACCGGGCGCGAGAATGCGCACCAGAATCAGGCCAATCAGCCCGACGCCATACGCAACCAGCGCATTGCTGGTCATCGCTGCGTCATGCGCGCTGAATTTGCCATAATGAAACAGCACCGCCGTCATCGGCATGGGAATCGTCAGCAGCATCACCGCCGCCGGCAGCGCTAACAGGAAAGTCAGCCGCAAGCCCCAGTCGAGCAGCGCCGAATATTCGCGCGCATTGCCATCGGCATTCGCTTTCGACAGGCTGGGCAACAGGATCGTGCCGAGCGCCACACCCAAGAGCGCCGACGGGAATTCCATCAGCCGGTCGGCATACGACAGCCAGGACACGCTGCCCTTGTCCAGGTGCGACGCGATGTTGGTATTGATCATCAGGCTGATTTGCGCTACCGACACGGCAAAGGTCGCCGGCACCATCTGCTTCAGCACCCGCTGTACGCCGGCGTTGCGGAAGGGCGCGATCGGATTGAATGCGATCCTCGGCAACATGCCGATTTTCATCAGTGCAGGCACCTGTATCGCCAGTTGCAGCACGCCGCCGACCAGCACCGCGAACGCCAGCGCATACACCGGCTGCGCCATGCGCGGCGCGACGAACAGTGCTGAGGCGATGAATGACACGTTCAGCAACACCGGCGTGAAGGCAGGAATGCGGAATTCGCGCCAGGTATTCAGGATGCCACCAGCGAGCGCGACCAGCGACATGAACAGGATGTACGGGAACATGATGCGCGTCATCCACACCGAGGCCTCGAACGCCGCCGGATTCGACTTCAGCCCGGCCGCGATCACGTACACCACCGCCGGCGCAGCGACAATGCCGATGACGCAGGTAACCAGCAGAGTCCACACCAACGCCGACGCAACCTGATTGACCAGCCCCTTGGTCGCATCATCGCCCTGCCGGTTCTTGTATTCCGCCAGAATCGGCACGAACGCTTGCGAAAACGCACCCTCGGCAAACAGCCGCCGCAGCAGGTTCGGAATGCGAAAGGCGACAAAAAACGCGTCAGTCAGCGCGGACGCGCCAAAGGCGCGCGCAATCAATAACTCGCGGATCAGGCCAGTGATGCGCGACAGCATCGTCATGCCCGAAATGGTGGCGAGGGTTTTCAGCAGGTTCATGCCACCGGATTATACTGCTCAACAGTTGCGCGAAAAGCAGTGCAGGCAGCATAATTGATCACCATGTCGAACAAACCCACACCCAGTGAAATGCAACTGCTGCGCCCGGGACGGCGCAAGCCTAAATACGCGCCGGTCAACCTGTCAGAATCTGGCGGCGTGCGCTATTTGCACTTCGGCACGCACTGGATTCAGGGCGCGATGCGCATCCGCAGGCCTGACTGGATCGAGCTGGAATACGTGCAGCAGATGATGGCATGGATGCTGTTCATCGAACAGCCGGAGCAAATCGTTCAGCTCGGGCTGGGCACTGCCGCGCTGACCAAGGCGTGCTACCGCCACTTCACCGACGCACACGTGACTGCGATCGAACTCAACCCGATGGTGATTTCGGTGTGCCAGGCGATGTTCAAGCTGCCGCCGAACGACGATCGGTTGCATGTGGTTGAAATGGATGCGATGGATTTCGTGCTGGATGAGGAACACCACTGCAAGGTTGATGTGCTGCAGGCAGACCTGTATGACGCCACAGCGCAAGGCCCGGTGCTGGATACGCCCGAATTCTACGCCGCCTGCGCCGCCTGCCTGAAGCCGCATGGCATCATGACGCTGAACCTGTTCGGCGACCATCCGAGCTACGACAAGAACCTGAAAGCGATCAAGCCGTTTTTCGAACGCGTGCTGTGCCTGCCTGAAGTCGATGCCGGCAACGTGGTCGCGCTGGCGTTCAAGACTGCGCCCAAATTTGATTTTCCGCTGTTGTACGAGCGCGCGCTAACGGTGGCCGATGCCACTGGCCTGCCGGCGCGCCAATGGGTCAGCGGCCTGAAAGCGGCGAAAGAGGGCTGATGGAAGCCCGTTTCGCGCCCCTCAATTCAGCGCCGCCCGGCGGCCACACGGAGATTCGCCGACGATGAAGACCCCGACGCACAAGACGCTGGATCTGCAGCAGATTTTCACCTGGCTGATCGCCGACGGCATCGTGAACAAGGATGAGGCCAAGGTGCAATACAACCAGGCGCAGGCGATTTTCAGGAACGCGACCGGCCCGATGCACCCGCTGACCGCAGTCGCGCAGTGCAAGCTGAAGTCGGCGCAGGCGCCGCACAAGCAGCAGACGCTCGACCTGCTGACCGAATGGCTGGCCAAACGCGCCGGCCTGCCGTTTTTCCGCATCGACCCGCTCAAGATTGACTTCACCCGCGTGGCCGACGTGATGTCGGCCACCTATGCCACCCGCTTCAACATCCTGCCGGTCGAACTCACGCCGACCGAGCTGGTGATCGCCACCGCCGAGCCGTTCTCGACCGAGTGGGTCGATGAAATCGCGCGCATTTCAAGGCGAGAAATCCGGCTGGTGGTGGCCAATCCGCTCGAAATCGCGCAATACATTTCGCAATTTTTCAGTCTGGCGAAATCGATCAAGGATGCGCACAAGAAATCCGGCCAGGACGCGGCGCTGCGCAACAATTTCGAGCAACTGGTCGAGCTGGGCAAGAGCAACCGGCAGATGGATGCGAACGACCAGCACATCATCAACATCGTTGACTGGCTGTGGCAATACGCATTCGAGCAGCGCGCATCCGACATCCATCTGGAACCGAAGCGTGACGTGGGTGTGATCCGCTTCCGCATCGACGGCGTGCTGCATCAGGTATATCAGGTGCCGGCGGTGGTGATGATTGCGATGACCGCGCGCGTCAAGCTGCTCGGCCGCATGGACGTGATCGAAAAGCGCCGGCCGCAGGACGGCCGCATCAAGACCCGCACCGGCGGCGGGCAGGAAATCGAATTGCGCCTGTCAACCCTGCCAACCGCGTTCGGCGAAAAGCTGGTGATGCGGATTTTCGATCCTGATGTGGTGGTCAAGACGCTGCCCGAACTCGGTTTCCCGACCGAAGATGCCGCGCGCTGGGATGCGCTCACCAAACGCTCGCACGGCATCATCCTGGTCACCGGCCCGACCGGCTCCGGCAAGACCACCACGCTTTACACCACGCTCAAGGCGCTGGCCACGTCCGAAGTCAATGTCTGCACAGTCGAAGATCCGATCGAAATGGTGGAACCGAGCTTCAACCAGATGCAGGTGCAGCACGGCATCGATCTGGATTTTGCCGACGGCGTGCGCGCGCTGATGCGCCAGGATCCTGACATCATCATGGTGGGCGAGATCCGCGATCTGACCACGGCCGAGATGGCAATTCAGGCGGCGCTGACCGGCCATCTGGTGCTGTCGACACTGCACACCAACGATGCGCCCTCGTCGGTGATGCGCCTGCTCGAACTCGGCGTCCCGTTCTACCTGCTGGAAGCGACGCTCTCCGGCATCATGGCACAGCGGCTGGTACGCACGCTATGCCCCGAATGCAAGCAGGTCGGCGGCGAATTGCTGGACGACGTGTGGCACAGCCTGACCGAAGGCTGGGACATCCCGAAACCGAAAACCGTGTACCGACCGGTCGGCTGCCCCGAATGCCGGCAGACCGGCTACCGCGGCCGCACCGGCATTTACGAACTGGTAGCAATCACGCAGGCTTTCGCCAGCCTGATCCGCGAGAACACCGACCAGTTCGCGCTACGGCGGCAGGGAATCAAGGATGGCATGAAGCCGCTGCGGATTGCCGGCGCGCTGAAAATCATTGATGGCGTGACCACAGCGGAAGAAGTGCTGAAAGTCACGTCGGCGCAAATTGTTTAGCGGTGACGATGCCTGTCCGGCGCTCCAATAACTGACCCGGAAGCCGAATTCATTCAATTAGCCAAAAAATATACTGGGCGCAGTATTTAAATTCAACAAGCAAATATATGGCCCAGTGTGGCATTTTTATCACATACCCCCATGTTTTCGGCGGACAACAGCGCACTGACGGCTGATGCGTTACGATAGCAGCACGAATCACATGCAACAATGCCAATGAAAGCACCTGCTGTATCCGAACTCAACAAGCAAGCCAGGCGCCGTTTGCGGCTGCTGGTGGCAACTACGCTGCTGCTAAATATTCTCGTCTGCGTACTAGTAGCGGAATCGCAGATCACCAGCAGGCAACAGCGCAGGAACGATGCGCTAGTCACAACCAAGAACCTGGCCCAGGTGCTGGAACGCAACATCAGCGGCATGCTCGAGAAAATCAATGCCGTGCTATTTGCTGCCGAAATCGTGCTGGAAAACCGGCTGCAAAGCCCCAAAATGCAACCGGGGAAAATCGACGCTTACTTCGCCAAACTGCAAACCAATCTACCCGAGGCAGTCGCTTTGCGCGCCACCGATGCCGACGGGAACATCCTGTATGGCACCAGAATTACCGAAGCCGCCAGCGTCAACATCGCCGACCGCTCCTATTTCCGGCAATTGCGCGACAACAATGCCATAGACATGATCGTGTCGGAACCAGTTGACGGCGCTATCAGCAACCGTCGGATCATCGTGGTTGCACGCCGGCTGAATGCGCCAGACGGCCGCTTTGCCGGCATTATTTATGCTCCGATTGACCTGCAGGAATTCAATCGCATTGCCATGTCACTTGAGGTAGGGCGACGTGGGACGGTTTTCATCCGCCGAACAGATGGTGATTTCACGCTAATTGCGCGCCAGCCAGACACTATCAACGATCAGAACGCGCTCAGCAGCATCAAACCAGCGCCACAGCTCTTGGCCTTCCTGCAAGGCAATGGCGACAGCGCTGAAATGGAAATTGTTTCCACGCATGATCAATCGCACCGATTGATCGCAGTACGCCGCATCGGGCAATACCACCACATCGTTGGTGTCGGTCTGTCCATGGATGAAGTCATGCTCGGCTGGCGTGAGCAGGCAATCAAGGAATGCGGACTGACATTGCTGTTTCTGGTTCTTTCTACCTTGGCAGCAGTGGCGATTTGGCGCAACGAAAAACGCCAACTGGAATCACTACTTGCCCTGGCGGAGCAGGAAGAAAAATTCCGCACGATTGCCGACTACACCTTCAACTGGGAGAGCTGGGTCGACAATGACGGTAAGCTGCTGTGGATTAGCCCCTCGGTCGTCAATGTCTCTGGCTATACCGCCGAAGAATGTCTGGCAATGCCCAATTATCCGTTACCGCTCATCCACCCTGATGACGTGGTTGTGGCCGAAATTCATCAGAGCGATCTGGCGGGCATGCTGTGCGGCGCGGATGGCATCAGCCGGGTTGAAGCCCGCTTCGTGCGCAAAGATGGCGAAATACGCTGGGCGGAGCGTTGCTCCCGCAACCTGTACGATGACAATGGCAAATTCATCGGCCAGCGCTCCGTCATCCGTGACATCACAGAACAGAAACAGACAGAACATGGGCTGCTGGAGGCCAAGGCGGCTGCCGAACAGGCCAGCCGCGCCAAGGGGGAATTCCTGGCCAACATGAGCCATGAAGTGCGCACGCCGATGAATGCCATCATCGGCCTTTCCACGCTGGCGCTGCAACAGGACATTTCCCCCGGTTTGCGCGACCACCTGACGAAAATCAATGCCGCGTCGCACGCGCTGCTGACGCTATTGAACAGCATTCTCGATTATTCGAAATTCGAAGCCGGGCAAATGCAACTGGAATCGGTGCCATTTTCGTTGGCGACGGTGCTCGATAACGTCAATGTCCTGTTCGCCACCAATGCCGAGCATAAAGGCCTTGCATTCGCGATCGAGATGAGTCCGGAAATACCGCAACAAATGATTGGCGACCCGCTTCGTCTCGGACAAGTGCTGAACAATCTGGTAGGCAATGCACTCAAATTCACGGAAAATGGCGAAGTGCGCATCACCATCACGATGCTGGCATCCGAACCAGAGGCTGCCACGCTGCGCTTCGTCATCCGCGATACCGGCATTGGCATCGCACCGGAGCGGATCGAGCAGATCTTCGAACCGTTCAGCCAGGCGGATGGTTCGATCACGCGACGGTTTGCCGGCACAGGCCTGGGCTTGAGCATCAGCGACAAGCTGGTCGGCATGATGGGCGGCAAACTGGTCGTCGATAGTATGCCCGGTCAGGGCAGCACCTTCCATTTCATTCTGCGCTTCGCGCTGCCGCCGGACGGACAGCCAGCAACAGCCATCGACGAATCGATCCCCTGTCTGCCAGCAGCCATCGACCCCGACAACAGTGGAACGACGATTACGGTCGCCCCTGTCGTCGACACTTCGGAAAAAGCGGCGGCACTGGCGGCGCAACTTGATACCCTGCTGGCGAATAATGAATTCGTGCCAAACGAACTGCTGCTTGAACTGAAACAGGCGCTAGCCGGCCTGCCATTACAAAAGCAAATCGAGGATATGGAGCGCCACATCGACAATTTCGACTATGCCCGCGCCAAAGCCGCACTATCCAGCCTGCAACTGTCCGGGGACGCGACATGAACAGAAAGCCCAGCAAGCCCTCGGTGATGATCGTCGACGATACGCCAGCAAACATTCGCGTGCTGGCCGAATCGCTGCGGCGCGATTACCGCATCCGCGTCGCCACCAGCGGCAAGGAAGCGCTCGATCTGATCGCGCACGTCGGTCCGCCCGACCTGCTCCTGCTCGACGTAATGATGCCGGAAATGGATGGCTACGAAATCTGCCGACGACTGAAATCCGAGACTGAAACGCGCAACATCCCGGTGATTTTCGTCACCGCGCGCGCCGATGCGGCTGACGAGGAATTCGGGCTAAAACTTGGAGCGGTCGATTACATCGTCAAGCCGTTCCATCTGCCAATCGTGACCGCACGCGTGCGCAACCACATCGCACTGAAACAGAAAACCGACCTACTCGAATCACTGGCAATGCTCGACGGCCTGACCGGCATTCCCAACCGGCGGCGCTTCAACCAAACGCTGGCGGAAGAATGGCTGCGCGCGCGGCGCGATGGCGAACCGCTGTCATTGCTCATTCTCGACATAGACCACTTCAAGGAATACAACGACCATTTCGGCCATGCCGGCGGCGATCTCTGCCTAACGAAAGTGGCCGAAGCGCTGGCGCATGCAGTCAACCGCGCCGGCGATCTGGTTGCTCGTTATGGCGGCGAGGAATTCGTCGCCCTGCTGCCGGATACCGATGCCAGCGGCGCACGCGAAGTCGCCGCGCGACTCCGTGAAACAGTCGAGTCGCTCGCACTGCCGCACCCGCTGTCGCGCACGGCCAGTCATGTCACTATCAGTGTCGGCTTCGCGAGCTTGGCTCCCGGCGATGGCGGCAGCACCGAAATGTTGCTGAAACTGGCAGATAAGATGCTGTACCGCGCCAAGGAACAGGGCAAGAACCGGATTTGCGGATCGGACGACGATCAGGCTGCAGAATAAAACACCGCCAGCCAGATGGTCGGCTGTGCTGGCTCGGTCCACTCGACCCGATGACGTCGGCGCGGCGCGATGTCGACAAAATCACCAGCCCCCAGGCGGCGCGGCTCAGGCTCATCCTCAAAGCGCAACAACGCCTCGCCCGCCAGCACCAGCACCCATTCCGCTTCCTGCTGGTCGTACCAGAATCCCGGTGGGCTGGACTGGCCGGTTGACACGATGCGTTCAATCCGGACACCGGGACGTGCCAGCAGTTCGGTATAGACCTCGCCGGCTGACGGCGAAACAGGCGAGAACAGGTTGTCGCTCAACTATTTGCCTCCGCGCAGTCCCTAAAATACTACCCGGTGTATAAAACAACCGCCAGCGGATATACGGCTGGAACATGCAATATCAACACATACTCCGCCGGACATGCGGCCTGCAAATTATTTTTTCGACTTCCGGCCTTTTTTCGCTGGCTTGCCGCCCTTGTCCACTTTCTTTGATTTCTTGCTTACGGCCTTCTTGCCGGCAGCTTTCTTCACCGATTTTTTATCGGCCTTGCGGCTGGACGATTTGGCTCGCTTGCCTTTGCGTGCCGTGGCCTGCTCTGCCACTGCGCCATGCGCCACGCCAGCCACAACAGCCGCGTGCTCAGCCCCCGACTCCGCAGCAGTTTCTGTTGCCTGCCCGTCCGATGAATCCGATGCCGCTTCTTCGGCCTGCTCATCCGACTGCGCGGCTGGTTTCGCCTGCACTTTCTTCACCAGCTTCCTGCTGACGCGCACCGAATTGATCTGGCTGATCGCCTTTTCCATCGCAGCAATGCGCTGCGCCATCGCCGGATGGCGGGCAGTAAAACTGTCCGGCGCTTCGCTGGCCGGATGCTGGGCGGCCAGCCGCTGCCAGAACGCAGGCGCGCCATCGACACGCAGGCCAGCACGCGCCACCACCACCATCGACAACCGGTCAGCCAGAGTATCCATCGCCTGCGGCACCGGCTTGAGAGCGGTCACCTTGCCGGCATCCGGCTGCACCTGCATCAGATTATTGATGATGTCGGCCGTTGTCTTCACTGTCTGCATTTTTTGCGGATGGCCGAGCAGGTTATGCACCATCCCCTTGGCAATCACGTAAGCCAGCTCTTCATCCGAACGCACGAAATTCATCATGCCGCGCGTCACCAGCACGCGGCGGCCGTCGGCGTACATGTCCACGCTGTCGGTATTGCCCAGCTCGATGCGGAAAGCGCAAGCAGGCGTCAGCGGCACGCTCAGGGTCTGGTTTTTGCCGTCGCGCTGCACGGTCAGCTTGACGCTGTTCTGACCGACGACGAACGGCGCCAGCACTGCTGGCGCATCGTATTCGGCGTTCCTGCCTTGCGGCATCGGCTTGTTTGCCACCGCGATCAGGTTGTCACCCTTGCGCAGACCAACGCGTTCCGCCCCGCTGCCCGCCATCACCGACATCACCTGCAGCGGTTCCCCCAAGCCAAGCGCATCGCGAGCCGAATCGGCCATCGCTTCGGAATACGAATAACGGTTCTTGGCGGTAAAACCGAGCAGATTGCGCGCCTGTTTCTTGCAGATGATTGCGTTCTTCAGCAGCAATGGGCCAGCAACATGATCAAGGCGTTCCTGCATCGTCGCAATAGCGCGCAACTTGTCATGCGTGACATTGCCGCTGGCGGTCGATACTGTTGGCGCAGTCGTCGCTGCCGGCACGGCATTGTTTGCCACCGCAACGCCCGCTTCATTCTTCGCCTCGGCTGACGCTCCGGTCTGCTGCGGCTCCAGTGCCGCACAGGCTGCCAGCAGCAACGTGGGTAGTAACAAGGCCAGCCGGCGCCAGCGTTTGAAAATCGCTTGTCCTGTCATAATCACATCTTTCCGGTACTGCCAAAACCGTCGGCGCCGCGTTCGCTGCTGCCGAATTCTTCGACAAGATTGAATCCAACCTGCGCCACCGGCACGATCACCAGTTGCGCCAGGCGCTCCATCGGGTTCAGAGTGAACGGCGTCTGACCGCGGTTCCAAGTCGACACCATCAGCTGCCCCTGATAATCTGAATCGATCAGCCCGACCAAGTTGCCGAGCACGATGCCATGCTTGTGCCCCAGTCCGCTGCGCGGCAGGATCAGCGCCGCATAACCGGGGTCGGCAATATGGATCGCGATTCCGGTCGGCACCAGTTGCGTTTCTCCGGGCGCAATTTCCAGCGGCGCGTCAAGACAGGCGCGCAAGTCCAGCCCGGCGCTGCCCGGCGTCGCATACGCCGGCAACTGCTCCTTCATCCGCTGATCGAGAATCCTGACATCGATGGTTTTCATTCCTTCTCCTTACAGCCGCTGCGCGATGTTCGCGATCAATTGCCGCGCCAGCGCCTGCTTGTCGCCGCGCGGCAGTTCGACATGGCCGTTCTGGTCGAACAGCACCAATGCGTTGTCGTCGCGGCCAAAAGTTTCGTGGCCGATGTTACCGACCAACAAGGGAATCCGTTTCTTCTGCCGCTTCTGCTCGCCATAATCGAGCAGATTTTCCGATTCGGCCGCGAAACCGACGCAATACGGTCGCGACACCAGCGCCGCGACCGATGCGAGGATGTCCGGATTCTGCTCGAACTGCAGTTGCGGCACATCGCCGCTGCCATCCTTCTTCAGTTTCTGTCCGCTCGCATTCGCCACGCGCCAGTCGGCCACCGCCGCCACCGCGATGAACACGTCCTGCCCGCCAACCTGCGCCATCACCACGTCAAACATCTGCTGCGCCGTTTGCACATCGATGCGCTTCACGCCATACGGCGTCGTCAGCGCGGTCGGGCCAGACACCAGCAGCACCTCGGCCCCGGCTTCGCGCGCGGCTCGCGCGACCGCATAGCCCATCTTGCCCGATGACAGGTTGGTGATGCCGCGCACCGGATCAATCGGCTCGAACGTCGGCCCGGCAGTAAGCAACACGCGCTTGCCCGCCAACACTTTCGGCTGCAATGCCGCCACCACTTCCTGCAGCAGTTCATCCGGCTCCAGCATCCGCCCCATGCCCACATCGCCGCATGCCTGTTCGCCTGCTGCAGGACCAAGGATGCCTATGCCATCGGCGCGCAATTGCGCGATGTTCCGTTGCGTGGCCGGCTTTTGCCACATCTCGACATTCATCGCCGGCGCAATCATGAACGGCACATGCGCCGGCCGCGCCAAACACAGCGACGACAGCAGATCGTCGGCGATGCCATGCGCCAGTTTAGCGGCGAAATTCGCGGTACATGGCACCACCACGAACGCATCGGCGCTACGCGTGACCGCGATGTGCGCCATGTTGTTGGTTACGCGGCCGTCCCATTGCTCTACATACACCGGATTGCCGGACAGCGCCTGCATCGTCACCGGCGTGATGAACTGGGTCGCGTTCGGCGTCATCACCACATTGACCGATGCACCCGCCTTGATCAGCGTGCGACAGAATTCGGCGCTCTTGTAGCAGGCAATGCCGCCCGTCAGCCCGAGAACGATTTTCTTGCCTGCAAGTTCCATTCCGGTTCCCCCATCCACTCCAGCCCGCATTATTTTCCGACGCGGCGCAATTCGTCCAGTATGAACATCAGCGCGCCAATGCAGATGGCGCTATCGGCCACGTTGAATGCCGGCCAATGCCAGCCGCCAACATGGAAATCGAGAAAATCAATCACGTGACCATACAGCACACGATCGATCAGGTTGCCAACCGCGCCGCCGAGCACCAGCGCCAGCGCCCAGCAAAACAGCTTTTGTCCGGCGTGTTTTTTCAGCAGATACAAAATAAAGCCGACGGCGGCAATGCCAATCGCGGTGAAAAAATACCGTTGCCAGCCTGACTCTGCGGCCAAAAAGCTGAACGCCGCGCCCTTGTTATACACCAGCACCAGATTGAAACCCGGCATCACCCGCAACGATTCGCCATAGGCAAACAGCTTGGTGATGGTGATCTTGGTCAGCTGATCCAGCAAGATGATGATCGTTGCAATCCCCAGCCACGGGATCAGGCTTGCACCGCCAGCTACCGGCAAATGTTTTTTGGTCGCCATGCGCGCACTCGGTCAGGCAAACTTGCGCGACTCGCCCGCGCCGAACAGGTTGCTGGCGCAACGGCCGCAGAGGTGCGGATGCGCCGGATCGGAACCGACGTCGTCGCGATAATGCCAGCAGCGGTCACATTTCTCGAACTGCGACGGCACGACACTGATCGCCTCATCCGCCTCGCTCGCCACTTTCTCCAGTTTGGCCGCCGAAGTGATGAATACGAACTTCAAATCGTCGCCCAAGCTGGCCAGCGCATCATACTTCGCGCCGCAGGCCTTGATTTCGACTTCAGCCTGCAGCGACGAACCGATCTTGCCCTCAATCCGCACTTCTTCCATCTGCTTCGTGATCTGTGCCCGCACTTCGCGTAACGCCGCATATTTTTCCAGCAGCGCCGCGCCATCGGCAATTTCCGGCAGCGGATAGAACAGCTGGGTGAAAATCGTTTCGTCGGCAGCGGCATATTCCGCCTTCGATGCGAACACCGACCACGCCTCTTCGATCGTGAATGACAAAATCGGCGCCATCAGCCGCAACAGCGCCTGCGTGATGTGCCACAGCGCGGTTTGCGCCGAACGGCGCGCCTTCGATGCCGCAGCCGAGGTATACAGGCGATCCTTCAGGATATCGAGATGGAAACTGCCGAGGTCTTCCGAGCAGTAGGTCTGCAATTTGGCCACGACCGGGTGAAATTCGTACGCTTCGTAATGCTTGAGCAACTCCGCTTGCAGCGCCCCCATGTTGGCGATCGCGTGCCGATCCAGCTCCAGCAACTGCTCGATCGGCAGCGCATCCTTGGCCGGGTCGAAATCGGACACGTTCGCCAGCAGGAAACGCAGCGTGTTGCGGATGCGGCGGTAGGCATCGGTCACGCGCGTCAGGATTTCGTTCGAAATATTCAGCTCGCCGGAATAATCGGTCGAAGCGACCCACAGGCGCAGAATGTCGGCCCCCAGCTTGTCGAACACCTGCTGCGGCGCGATCACGTTGCCGGCCGATTTCGACATTTTCTTACCTTCTCCATCGACCACGAAACCGTGCGTCAACAGCGCCTTGTACGGCGCGCGACCGTCGATCATTGAGGCGGTCAGCAGCGACGAATGGAACCAGCCGCGATGCTGATCCGAACCTTCCAGGTACAGGTCGGCCGGGAACGCGTGCTGCTGGTCGTGAGAACCGCGCATCACCGTCAGGTGCGTGATGCCGGAATCGAACCAGACGTCGAGCGTGTCGCGGTTCTTCTCATACATCGCGGCTTCGTCACCCAGCAATTCTTTCGGGTCAAGCGCCTGCCAGGCTTCGATGCCCTGCTGCTCAATCCGCTGTGCGATCTGCTCCAGCAATTCCGGCGTGCGCGGATGCAACTGGCCGGTTTCCTTGTGCAAGAAAAACGCCATCGGCACGCCCCACTGCCGCTGGCGCGACAGCGTCCAGTCCGGCCGGTTGGCAATCATGTTCTGCAGCCGCACCTTGCCCCAGGCAGGGAAAAAAGCCGTGTCTTCAACGCCTTGCAGTGCAGCCTCGCGCAGCGTTGCGCCACCGTCTTTCGGCTTCACATCCATGCCGGCGAACCATTGCGACGTGGCGCGATAGACAATCGGCGTCTTGTGCCGCCAGCAGTGCATGTAGCTGTGCGACGACATGCCGAAATTCAGCAGCGCACCGGCTTCACGCAATTTGTCGCAAATCGGTTTCGATGCGTCCCAGATGGTCATGCCGGCAAACAGCGGCAGCCATGAGGCATAGCGGCCATCGCCCATCACCGGGTTCAGGATGTCACCATCCTTCATGCCATTTTTCTTGCACGATATGAAGTCGTCCACGCCATAGGCCGGCGCGGAGTGCACCACGCCAGTACCGGTATCGAGCGTCACGTATTCTTCCGGATACACCGGCGAGAAACGGCGGTAGCCTTCGTGCACGTCATAGAACGGGTGCTTGAACTTGATGCCGGCCAGCGCCTCGCCCTTGCAGGTCGCCAGCTTGTTCCATGTGCCCAAGCCATAGGCCTTTTGCAGATAGCAGTTGTGCGCGTCGCCAGCAGCGGCGCGCATCGCGCGCTCTTCCGCCAGAATCAGCAATCCCTTTTCGGTTTCAATCAACGCATAGTCGAATTCCGGATGCACGTTCAGTGCCTGGTTCGACGGAATCGTCCACGGCGTGGTGGTCCAGATAACAATTTTGCCTTCGTCGGTCGGGAGTTTCGCCAACCCGAACGCCGCCGCTACCTTTTCCGGCTCGGCAAAGGCGAAACCAACGTCGATTTCCGGGTCGCGCTTGTCCTGATATTCGACTTCCGCCTCGGCCAGCGCCGAACCGCAATCGAAACACCAGTTGACCGGCTTCAACCCGCGATACACATAACCTTTTTCCAGCAATTTGCCCAACGCGCGCAATTCGTTGGCCTCGTTCTGGAAGTTCATCGTCAGGTAGGGGTTATCCCATTCACCCAATACACCCAGGCGGACAAAATCCTTCTTCTGACGTTCGATCTGCTCGGTTGCGTAGGCTCGTGCCTTGGCCTGCACTTCGGCCACCGGCAGGTTCTTGCCGTGCAGCTTTTCAATCTGGATTTCAATCGGCATGCCGTGGCAATCCCAGCCCGGCACATAATGCGCATCGTAGCCGGCCATCGTCCGGCTCTTGATGACGATGTCCTTCAGAATTTTGTTCACGGCATGACCGATGTGAATGTCGCCGTTCGCATACGGCGGGCCATCGTGCAGCGTGAACTGCGGCCGTCCTTTGGCCGCCTTGCGTACGCGCTCGTAAATTTTCTTTTCCTGCCATTGTTTAACCCATTGCGGCTCGCGCTTGGCGAGATCACCACGCATCGGAAATGGCGTATCCAGCATATTGACCGGATAATCCTTGTTCGGCTTGGCGGATTGGCCTTTATCTTGCTTTTTGGACATAATTTTCTGTGGAAAAGCTGTGCTGCACTAAAACCTGTCATTTTACCGCGAGAACTGGGCAGAAACGGTTTTTTGGCGTTTTGCTGGCTTGGCGTTTTTTCAGCGACGGAAATAGCCGCGCGCCTGCTCGACATCGCCGGCAATGGCCGCCGTCAGCTCGGCCAGACTGCCGAACTTGCGGTTGTCGCGCAGCTTTTGCAGGAATTCGACCTTCACCAGCCTACCGTAACAGTCCCCCTGATAATTGAGAACATGCGTTTCCAGCAAGCGGCGGCCGCTGTCATCGACGGTCGGGCGCGTGCCGATGCACGATACCGACGGCAGCGGCGCAGCCGCCAGCCCATGCACGCGCGTGACGAAAATGCCGGTAAGTGCCGGCATTTGCTGCTCCATGCGCAAATTGAGCGTCGGAAAACCCAGATCGCGCCCCAGTTTCTTGCCGTGAATCACACGCCCGGAAATCGCGTATGGCCGGCCGAGCAATTCTGCCGCGCGCCCGAAATCGCTATCAAGCAATGCTTCACGTATGGCGGAAGATGAGATCCGCAAGCCGTTAACATCGACATCAGGCAACACCTCGACCTCGAACCCGTGGCGTCTTCCAGCCTGTCGCAGATGCTCGACATTGCCGGCACGGTTCGCGCCATAACAAAAATCCTCACCCACAATCAACCATTTGACCTGCAATCCCTGCACCAGCACATGCTCAATGAACTGCTGGTGTGGCAAGGCAGCGAAATGCGCCGAAAAATGTTCGACGATCACCCGCTCCATGCCGGCTTCGGCAAAACCGAGCAGCTTGTCGCGCAGGTTGGCAATCGTCGGCGGCACTTTCGACAAATCACCGCACAGGCGGGCAAAGTATTCGCGCGGATGCGGCTGAAAAGTCATCACGGCGGCGTCAATCCCGCGTTGCGTCGCAGCTGCGCGCACCCGTGCCAGCAACTGGCGGTGGCCGCAATGTACGCCATCAAAATTGCCGATCGCCAACGCGCATGGATGGCGCGCATCGGCGGCAGGAATACCGCGAAAAACTTTCATGCCAAACAGAAAAGCTGTTGCAAATGGGCGATTATAAAGGCTTTTGCAATCCTGGCCGAGCGCAGCATAATAGTAAGAATCGCTTTGCAAAGGGATACGCAACCATGTGGCAACAATGCCGGCTTTGCCTGACATTCATTCTGCTTCTGGCAGTTGGCGCGCACGCCGCCAGCCCTGCTGATCCGTCGAAGGTGGTGCACACCGTGTTCGAGGCAGCGGACGACGGTTTCGACATGGCACGCACGCAGAATTACTACTCCGGCTGGGTCACCGATGCGATTTTCGAAACACTCCTGACTTACGACTACCTCGCCCGTCCGGCAAAACTGGTACCGAACGTGGCCGAAACGATGCCAAAGCTGTCCGACCACGGCAAAACCTACACCTTCCACATCAGAAAAGGCATCCATTTCACGCCCGACCCTGCCTTTCACGGAAAAAAGCGCGAACTGACCGCGCTCGATTTCGCCTATTCGATCAAGCGGCTGCTCGATCCAGCCAACCGTTCACCATCAGCCGGATTTGTCGAAGACAGGATCGTCGGGCTGGATGCGCTGGCCGCCAGGGCAAAGAAATCAGGCCGCTTCGATTACGATGCACCGGTTGCCGGCCTGCAGACGCCGGATCGTTACACGCTGGTCATCCGCCTGAACCGGCCCGACCCGAATTTCCTGTACGTGCTGGCCTATGGCGGGCTGGCGGCGGTGGCGCGCGAAGTGATCGAAACCTACGGCGCGCAAAGCGGCCAGCATCCGGTCGGCACCGGGCCGTACCGGCTGAAGCAATATGTGCCGCGTAGCAAAATCGTGCTCGAAGCAAACCCGGATTACCGCGGTTTCATCTGGCATTTCAAGCCCTCTTCCGATCCGTACGACGCGCAAATCGTAAAGGAAATGCAGGGCAAGAAAATGCCGCAGATCGGGCGGGTAGAAATCGCGATCATCGAGGAAGAGCAGTCGCGCTGGCTCGCGTTTCAGGAAGGAAAAATCGATTTCGACAAACTGCCGCAGGTGGCCGCACCGAAAGTGCTGGATGGCGACCGGCTGAAACCGGAATTTGCCGCGCAGGGCATCCGTCTGGCGCGCATGATCGAGCCAGAAATCACCTATACGCTTTTCAATTTCAGCGATCCGGTCACTGGCGGCTACAGCAGGGAAAAAATCGCGCTGCGGCGCGCCATCGCAATGGCTTACAGCGTACAGGATGAAATCGCGCTGCTGCGCAATGGCCAGGCAAGCAAGGCACACATGATCGTGCCAGCCGGCGTAGCCGGACACGATCCTGGCTACCGCAGCAGCATCGCCTACGAACCTGAACTGGCGAACCGGCTGCTAGACCATTTCGGCTACCGGCGCGGCGCGGACGGCTATCGCACACTGCCGGACGGCAAGCCGCTAACACTGAAAATTCATGGCGAACCCGTTACTAGCTCAAAAATTGTGGCGGAAATCTGGAAACGCGGCCTGGATCGGATAGGCATCCGTGCTGAATTCCCTGTCAGCAATTTTGCCGACAACCTGAAAGCAGCAACCGAATGCCGGCTGATGATGTGGGGAAGTGCATGGCATGCCGATTTTCCCGACGGCGAGAATTTTCTACAGCTGCTGTATGGCCCGAATGCCGGGCGCGGCAACCACGGCTGCTATGCCTCGCCGACATTCGATGCACTGTACCGCAAGGCAGTGGCCCTGCCGCCTGGCGCAACGCGCAACAGGCTGTATGCGCAGATGAACCGGCAAATGGAAGCGGATACCGCGTGGTCATTGCATGTTTCACGCGTGCGCAACTGGCTGATACGCCCGTGGGTACAGGGCTTCAAGAAGCATCCGTTCCTGCAATCGAACTGGCAATACATCGATGTTGCGCGACAATGAAACGGCATTGAGCAAGGCTTTGGCGCTGCTTTTCGGCGTCACCGGCACAAAAATATACTACCTGGAGTATTTCTGCATCACCAGCATTTATACCGCCAAAGCAAACAAAATACCCCCATACCCCCGCATTTTCCCAATATTTCCCAGGATTTACGATGACTGCATCAACAGCCGCGCTCCGCTCCGGCCTTACTGGCACAACCAACATTGTCGTGACCGAACAGCACACCGCGCGCCACATGGGCAGTGGCCGGATGCCGGTGCTGGCCACGCCCGCACTGGCTGCATTGATGGAAGCTGCAGCGCAGCAGGCAATTGATGCGCACCTGCCGCCCGGACAGCAAACTATCGGCACGCATATCGACCTGCATCATCATGGCGCAACGCCAATCGGCCTGCGGGTGACCGCGAGCGCAGAGCTGATCTCCATCGACGGAAGGCTGCTGACATTTCGGATCGTCGCACACGACGGGAACGAACAAATCGGCGAAGCGCAGCATCTGCGCGCGCTAACCAGCACTGCGACATTTGAACGTCTGTTGCGCAAAAAAACGAATGACACCACCAGCGCAGCAAATGCCATCAGCACATTTTCTGCCGCAAACGGATCAAAAGCGCAAACAGAAAGATAAAAACAAATAACCTTATTCTTGACCGAGGTCATGGTGCAGGTAATAATGTTCTCGCACAATTGGGTTGCAATCCCTAAGGCTGTCATGTGTTGCAGCAGTGAGAGCATGCTAAATGCACGGCAGTTTTTTGGTGCGAAGTCAGGCAAAAAAACGGAGAAGCATATTTCCGTGGTAGTTGTTTCACACACACTTAAGGAGAGTAGACATATGGCTACAGAGGAAAAGTATGCAAACCGATGGGTACAGCTGGTACTGGGTATCATCTGTATGGCAACGGTAGCGAACTTGCAATACGGCTGGACGCTGTTCGTGCAGCCAATGCAAGACAAGTGGGGCTGGTCGCGTACCTCGATTCAGCTGGCATTCACCATCTTCATTTTCTTCGAAACCTGGTTGGTTCCGGTTGAAGGTTGGTGCGCAGACAAATTCGGCCCTGGCCCGACGATTATCGGCGGCGCTATCCTGGCAGCTCTTGGCTGGATGATGAATTCCTGGGCTGATTCCCTCACCTTCCTGTACGCAGCAGCAGTCGTTTCCGGTATGGGCGCTGGCGCTGTTTACGGTACCGCTGTGGGTAACGCTGTTAAATGGTTCCCGGACAAGCGCGGTCTCGCGGCAGGTGCAACGGCAGCAGGCTTCGGCGCTGGCGCGGCATTTACCGTTATCCCGGTCGCTAACATGATTAACGCCTCCGGCTACCAATCGGCGTTCTTCAGCTTCGGTATCGGCCAGGGCATCGTGATCGCTATCGTTGGCTTCTTCATGCCGAAAGCCAAACTGCCGCCGCACATCAAGCCGGTTGCTCGCGTTATTTCGAGCAAGATGGATTTCACCCCGACGCAAATTCTGCGTGAGCCGATCTTCTGGCTGATCTACGTCTGCTTCGTGGGTGTGGCATCCGGCGGTATCATGGCAACGGCATCGTTCGGCCCGGTTGCTCGCGACTATGGTCTGGCGAAAATCCCGGTCACGGTTCTGGGCGTAACCCTGCCTCTGCTGACGATGGCAATGTCGATCGACAACATCGCCAACGGTGCAACCCGTCCGCTGTGCGGCTACATCTCTGACCGCATCGGCCGCGAAAATACGATGCTGATCGTGTTCTGCTGCGAAGGCCTCTCCCTGCTGGGTCTGGTCTTCTGGGGCCGCACACCGCTCGGCTTCATGATCTTCGCTGCTCTGACGTTCGCGTTCTGGGGTGAGATCTTCTCGCTGTTCCCGTCCATGTGCGCAGACACCTTCGGCGTGAAGAACGCTGCAGGTAATGCAGGTACTCTGTACACCGCAAAAGGCACGTCCTCGCTGCTGGTTCCGTTTGCAGCAGCACTGTCCGCAGGCGGTAACTGGGATCGTACCTTCATCCTGTCCGCATGTATCGCCTTCACCTGCTCCTTCCTGTCGTTCTTCGTGCTGAAGCCATGGCGTCGCCGCTTCATCGAAGAAAACAACAAGAAGGTCGATGAAATGGCAGCAGCTGCAGCAAAAGCCTAATCGCTGATACTGCATGTAGCATAAAAACAGCGGCCTTCGGGCCGCTGTTTTTTTTGGGGGGGCGACAACTCGAACTCTTCCCGCATTGCATCCAGCATATAATTGCCCTCCGCGCTGATGCATGGCCCATTGCTAACGCAACATATCTTGACCACAAATAGGGCCACTTCGTCACGGGTCAACCTCACCATAGAAGAGCCAGCCACGCAATGCACGATATCCAGAAAATCCTGAGCGAACGCACTTGGGAGTACGACTACGACGACAGCGAAATCGATGACATCATCTGGTCTGAAATTGCTGCCAGCCAGTCGATGGGCGATTTCATCTGTTACCTGGTTCACAACCTGTCACATGCAAAACACCGCGCTGAAGCGCAAGCGCGGACTACAACGAGTGTTGATGATGACCCATCCCCAGTTTTTTATCCGCTGGCAATCGAGCGCATCCATGCGCTGGCGCAAAGTGGCAACGCAACCGCGATGTTTCACATGGGGAAAATACATGCGCTAGGGATCGCCACCGAACGCAACTTGCAGGCCGCGATCGGCTGGTATCAGCAGGCGACAGATCAAGGCGACATCCGCGCAAGCTGCAATCTCGGCTGGCTGTACCAATCCGGCGACGGCCTGGAAGCCAACAAGGAAAAAGCTTTCCGGCTGCTGTCCATCGGCGCAGAAAACGGCATGGTGGTCGCCCAGGCTTCAGTCGGCATGATGCTGCTCACTGGCGATGGCTGTTCGCGCGACATTGCTGCCGGCCTGCAACGACTGGAGCAGGCGTTTGAGGCTGGCTACCTGAATGCCGGCAACCATCTGTCCGATCTGTTTTTTGCCGGCGTTCATGTGCCACGTGATGTTGAACTGGGTCATGAATGGCTGCTGCGTGTGGCGCAAAAAGGAGATGCGCGCTCAATGGCCATCCTCGGCCATCATCTGGTCAGCGGCAGCCGTGGCAAGCAGGATTACGAAACCGGCATGAAACTGTTTGCTGCTGCGCTCTCAAATGGCTTTGTAACAGCGCATCTTTGGCTTGGCAGCCTCTACCGCGACGGGCACGGAGTCGAACGCGATCTTGAACAGGCAGCATTCTGGTATGAGCAAGGAGCAGAAGCGGGCGATATTAACTGCGCACTCGCACTTGCAAACCTTCAAGCGACTGCGGCAGAAACAGAAAACAAGCTGCAGTAACAATTTGTGCGGAAGATGCTGGTCGCGCGCGCACTCGCCGACCGCCCCGCCCCCCAAATCACCCCAGTTGCCTGATGCGGCGATACAGCGTGCGCTCGCTCATTCCGAGTACCTTCGCCAATTCACGGCGGCTGCCGCGAAAATCGGCCAGCCACTGTCGCAGCATCACGTCATCAATATCCACCGCCTCAGCCTCCGAATCTTGCGCGGTGGTTTCAGGCTGCGGCAAATGTTCCGGCATGATGCGATCGCCATCGCACAATAGCGCAGCGCGCTCGAGCATATTGCGCAACTCACGCACATTGCCCGGAAACGAATAGCCCAACAGTTGCTGCAGCGCTGCCGGGGAAAGCGACAGCTTGCGTTCTGGCGCAACACGCGCCAGCAATGCTTTTGCCAGCAGCGGCACATCGCCAATACGCTCGCGCAATGCCGGCACATGGATGGGAAAAATGTTCAACCGGTAGTAAAGATCCGCGCGGAAACTACCCGCCTTGACCATCTGCAGCAAATTGCGATGGGTGGCTGAAATCACGCGGATGTTCGCATATTGCAATTCGGTCGATCCAACTCGGCGGAATGTTCCAGTTTCAAGCAAACGCAGCAATTTGACCTGCATCGCCAGCGGTATCTCGCCTACCTCGTCCAGAAACAGCGTGCCGCCAGCCGCAGCCTCGACCAGCCCCTGCTTGCGCGCCACGGCACCGGTGAATGCGCCGCGCTCATGCCCGAACAATTCGCTCTCGAACAGGGTTTCAGGAATACCGGAGCAATCAACCACAATAAATGGGGCTGCGGCACGACGGCTGGCCTGATGGATTGCCTGCGCCACCAGTTCCTTGCCTGTGCCTGACTCGCCCAGCAGCAGCACTACCGCATCCGAAGGCGCCACTCTGGCTGCCATTGCCTGCATTTTCTGGAACGTTTCCGCCCGGCCGACCACCCCCTGTTCGTCATTAAACACTTTTGTTTCACTGACGGGCTTCATTCGCTCAACAAAGCAAACGATTTCGCCTTGTCGGTTGCGTATTGGCGTCAGCTCGATACTGACGTATTCCTCGCCATGCGGCGTGTAATGCAAGTGTACGTCGCATTCCTGCCGGCCGGATATGACACTGCGCGCCAGGGGGCAAGTTTCGCCGGACTGATCACAAGGCGCCGCATAGTGGTGCGACACTTCATAGCATGTACGACCGATCACCGAAGCGTCAGCGTGTGCATATTCGCGGAAAGCGGCATTCGCCGCCAGAATGCGGTACTGGCGGTCAAACAATAAATGAGGATCAGCCTGTGCTTCAAGAAAGCAGGCCAGTTCGGTAAATTGATCCATTTTTCGATTGTACCGCCATTGGTGCCACGACTACCACACTTGAAACCAACTGCCTGCTTAGCCTCAGCGGTTCAGAACACCAACTTTGCCAAGAGGAATCCCAATGCCGCCGCCACCTATTCATCGTCAGTCATGCGATTGAGCTTCCAGCATGTCCGCCCAACCGACTGGCCCTTTCGTCACAGCCCCTTGCGCTCGAACCAGACAAACAGCGGGATGCAGGCCATCCAGAATGCAGCAACGACGACCCACGGCGAAACGCCCAGCACATCAGGTAAACCGATCTTGCCGTAGTCGGCCCAGGCCAGCACGGTCGATTTGAAGTACGGATACAGTTCGGCGTAAATCGCTGCCCCAACGATCATCCCGACAATCGCAAAAATCGCGTGCCAGCGCCCTTCAGCGAGCGCCCCTACCGACGTGCCTGGGCAGAATCCCATGATGGCCCAGCCACCACCAAATAGAACACCACCTATCAGCACCGCGCCAACATTCATCGGTTTGTGTCCGAGTTTTATCAATCCAGCACTAGATAATGCGATGATGCCAACCATGCCGACGAGAATTGCCGACAGCATGAACTTCACGATGGTCATGTCTTTCAGCAGCATCGCACCAATCTGTTTATCGAAACGCAAGGCACGTCCCTTTTGCAGCAGGAATCCGAATGCGATGCCTGCAATCAAGCCTAGCCATTGTGCGGTGCTCATGATTTCCTCCGGTAAACAAGGTTGGCCATGAGGATGCCGATGCCAAAGAACATCGCCAGCGCAACAAAAGCGCTGACTGACAGCTGCATCGAACCGCTCAAACCATGACCACTTGGACATCCATCCGCCATGCGCGCACCAATCATTGCGATGGCGCCACCAACGATGGCCGCAATTGCTCTGCGCGCAACTGAAGGCCCAAAGCGCTCAGCCCATGCAGGCGGTACGCTTTCCAGCTTGAAACTTTTGTCTGTCAGTGACGAAACCAGCGCGCCAATAAAAATGCCGATCAGCAGCATGAACTGCCAGTCGATCGCGATTTTTTCCTTGATGAAATAAGCATTTGCTGCCACATGCGCGGTCGAAAATAGTTTTTCTATAAAGCCAGCAACCCGCACGAATGTGGTTGATGCGCCCAGGTAACTGGTTTTGCCTAGCCAGATGGTAGTGGCATAAGCCGACAATACCGCCAGCACACCCAACAGCGCTCCGGCAACGTAAGGATTCCAGCCTCCGTCTTCTGTCTTGAGTTTCATGCAACCTCCGTTCGATTAAACAAACATTATATGTTTATATTAATTGTACAAAAAACTTACGAAAAATAAAGGCCGCACAATAAAACCTCTGCGCTTGAACATAGTTTATGGACAGCAGCCCCGAAACTGCCAAACACCGCCAACACACTGCCAGACAGCACACTATTGGCAGCAATCATATTAAAAAGAACACACAACACCTTGCAACACATTGATTTGTCTGTATTTTCCCAAACAGAGCCAGCAGGCATGTTTCTTGGATAGCGAATACTGAGCACAGTATCGAGCAGCGCCTTCCAAGGAGATATAACAATACACATCACATCGTAACAAGCTCGCCACACGGTTAACGTAATTACCTCCTCACTTCAGGTAGAAATGGCTACCCCACCTAAGAACCAGCCACCGTAGTCATTTCTACCCTTGTTTTTTCACTATTCTGGTGCATATACCGGAAGGTTAGGTTTTTCCCCGCCCTAACACAAAAAAAGTTGGCAAATCGGGTTGACACGCTATTGATAAATATCAGGTATTGGGTAAAATGCCAGGTGCTTCTAAGCAGACTGGCCCTATTCCATTGAATAAATGGGGTTTTA
>Ga0316604_10000672_pt1 | contig 38126 bp, 44 predicted proteins | sample OWC_soil_day20_C_FD_207650 | JGI IMG/M metagenome (GOLD analysis project Ga0316604, IMG submission 207650) | Wetland soil microbial communities from Old Woman Creek delta, Ohio, United States - OWC_soil_day20_CT | ecosystem: Environmental > Terrestrial > Soil > Wetlands | place: USA: Ohio... | reverse complement strand
AAAGTTTATAGACTATTATAATAATGACAGAATCAAATTAAAACTAAACGGCTTGAGTCCTGTCAACTACCGAACTCAAGCCGCTTAATTAAAATCTAAAGTGTCTAAACTTTTGGGTGCACGTCAGTCTTGAGACAGCCCTTTTTTTATGGCATAGTATTTACCACCGTCTTATTATGACAATTTTAGATAACCCTGTCTGGCATGCATTGCAGACAGTGCACCGCACATTGGCACAAGGCACACCTACCGTACAACGGTACAAACCAGGCGTATTACAACTAATGGGTGCCGAACATCCGGAAGCCGCGTCCTACAATGAACTGCACGACTGGCTTACAGTGGGAGAGAAGATGTATACAGTAGGCGATGTACCTGTATTGCCGAAAAACTGGCAATTTGTAAGGCAGGTAGATTGTCTACAAATGATGTGCGAGGTAAAAGCAGAGGTACCACAAACTGGCATAGTAAAATTACAGGATACCCACCTGGCTGACATGTTGACATTGGTCAATCTTGTGCAGCCAGGCTTTTTTTATGAACAAACTCCATTACTGGGTGAATACTTTGGTATCTTCCAGTCAGGTAAGCTGGTGGCCATGGCAGGAGAACGCATGCGCATGAATGGCTATACAGAAGTGAGTGCGGTAGTGACCCATCCGGAATTTACAGGCCGGGGTTATGCACAGCAACTGGTAGCGCATGTAGTGACAAAGAACCTGGATGCCGGCGTATTACCATTCCTGCATGTAACGGCTACTAATGAAAGGGCTGTAAAAGTGTATGAGAAATTAGGATTCAAAACAAGGAGAAAAATAGCCTTTACCCAGTTTGAATTGATTGCACCGGCAGAAAAGTAACCTTTACAAAGTTTGAATTGATTACACAGGTAGAGAAATAGCTTCTACCCAATATAAATTGAAGCCACGATTTCCCTTTGAAATGTGTAATTTTACCCCATGGCACAGTCAAATTATGAACTACTGAGATTTGAGCAGATCGGAGGTACCTTCCGCGTTGCTGCTACCGGAGAAAACAATTGCACCCTCTCATCCTACAACAGGCGTGATTTCTACAAGATCTCAGTGATCCTGTCAGGAGGAGGGGAGTTGTTTTACGCCAACAGGAATATCAAATTTGACCAGCCTGCTTTGATCTTTACCAATCCCATGGTGCCCTATAGCTGGGCAGATAACCCGGATGTAGAAGTAACCGGATACTTCTGTGTATTTACAGAAACCTTTTTGCTGGAAGGCGGGCGCATGGAATCCTTAAAAGACTCCAGCCTGTTTAAACCGGGTGGAGATCCTCTCTATCTATTGAATCCTGCACAAACAGAATACCTGAAAGGTATTTTCCTCCGCATGCGCGAAGAGATGGATAGCGAATATATCTATAAGCATGAACTGATCCGCAACCATGTACAACTTATTATACATGAAGCTATCAAAATGGAGCCGGCAGTGGCCTACGCACCCCCTAAGAATGCCGCCAGCAGGATCACGCAGCTATTCCTGACCCTGCTGGAAAGACAATTTCCCGTAGACCCTCCCCAATTTACCCTGCAATTTAAGAAGGCAGGCGACTATGCCGACCAGCTGGCCGTCCATGTCAACCACCTGAATGCCGCCGTGCAGGAAGTAACAGGCAAGTCTACCACCACGCACATTAATGACCGTATCCTGGCAGAAGCCCGGTCATTATTAAGACACACAGACATGAGTGTGGCGGACATCGCCTATAGTCTTGGATTTGAATATGCCTCTTATTTTAATAGCTTTTTCAGAAAGCATGCGGGATTAACTCCCTTAGCCGTTCGCAAGGAAGTGAAACTTTAAATTAATCCTTTGAAAAGTATAATTTATCCCTAAGGATCAGTCCTAATTTTGATATCATAAAACAAAACATTGTTATGGCAATCAAAAGCGTAAAATTAGGCACCCAGGGGCTGGAAGTACCTGTGGAAGGACTGGGATGTATGGGAATGACGACTATCGGTGGCAACGACATCTATGGCAAAGCGGATGAGAACGAAGCCATCGCAACCATTCATCGTGCCTTTGAACTCGGCATCCACTGGCTGGATACTGCTGATGCATATGGCCCTCTCCTGAATGAAAGATTAGTGGCAAAAGCCATCAAAGGCAACCGGGCAAAATACACCATCGCCACCAAGTTCGGTTTCTACATCGATGATAATGACCAGATGGATTGGAGCGTGATCAACGGCCGTCCTGAATATGTTCGCAAAGCAGTAGAACGTTCACTCAAAAACCTCGGTACCGATTACATAGACCTTTATTACCTGCACCGTGTAGATCCTGCTGTGCCTATCGAAGAAACCGTAGGTGCGATGAGCGAGCTGGTGAAAGAAGGAAAAGTAAAATACCTCGGTCTTTCTGAAGTATCTCCTGAAACACTCCGCAAGGCACACGCAGTACATCCTGTTTCTGCATTACAGACCGAATATTCCCTTTTTGAAAGAGAAGCGGAGTCCAATGGTGTACTGGACACAATACGTGAATTAGGGATCGGATTTGTGGCTTATTCACCATTAGGCAGAGGCTTCATTACAGGTGAAATAAAGAGTCCGGACGATTTTCCTGCAGATGATTTCAGAAGATATATCCCACGTTTCCAGGGAGAGAATTTTTATAAAAATCTTGAGTTGGTAAAAGCCATCCAGACTCTTGCTGCTGAAAAGGGAATTACTCCTTCACAGCTGGCAATGGCATGGGTATTCTCGAAAGGCGTTACCGCCATCCCGGGTACCAAACGTGTTAAATATATTGAGCAGAATGCCGCCGCTGCGGAAATAGTATTATCACCAGCTGAGATCACACAATTGGAATCATTCGGTGTGGCAGTAGGCAACCGGTACGATTCACATAGTATGAATATGGTGAATACCTAAAAAGTAGCATGCGTCGCCTTCAGGTACAGGCGCATGCTCTTTGCCTCTTCTTTGGCCCATACGTCGTACTCTGCTATGGTCTGCAGTCGCGCTGCTTCTGTGATGTAACCATCTGCTACGAGCTGATTGCCCCTGGTCTCCGCCACTTTTTTCCAGAGGGAGATGTGTGTATCCCAATTTTCCATCCCGCGTTCGGCATATTCATCCTGTTGCGTAACGGTGAGCTTTAATGCCTGTACATGCACCAGGTCTATCACATGATCGGCAATGGCATTGTCCATTCCCGCATCTTCACGCCATTTCAGAAAGGCAGCGTAGAAGTCCAGCATGGACTGAGGCGGAGCCGGGTCCCAGCGAATGGCTTCGTGATTGTAATCAAGTACACAGAGCAGTCCTTTGGGTTTTAACAGAGACACCATCTTTTTAATGACAGCGTATGGGTTAGCGATCCATTGCAGGGTGCGTGCAGTGGTAATGATATCGAATTTCTCAGCTGGTTGGTAATCCAGAATGTCTCCTAATTCAAAGGTGACATTGCCCGGGTTCACTTTTGCCAGTGAAATGAGTTCTTCACTTCTGTCTATACCGGTTACTTTACCTGCATATTTTGCAATACCTTTTGTGATAGTACCACTGCCACAACCTACATCGAGAACAGATAGTCCGGGTTGTAAAACGGTGAGGAGGTTAGCGTTGGCATTTTCTACGGTACGGGTATCAAGTACGGCGGCAGTGCCCTGGGGCATGGCGGCACGTTCATAAGAGGTGGATGTTTTCATCTATTAAATATAAAAAAATTCCCCGTCATCTGGTACCCTTACATTTTGATGTAGAAAGGCAGATCTTATTTGTGCACGGTTTTCTTTTGAATGATTTACAGCTTCGAGGTGTACGATGATGAGCTGGGCGTCATTCCACCAGCAGGAAATCAGGTTCACGGATCTATGGCGCAATATCCCTAAAGTAGCCAAGAAGGTCTTGCTGGAACACCTAAAGCCGATGGATTGATCATCCGTGAGGAAAGACAGGTATTTCCACCAGAAGTATACTACCGTATTCCTGAAAAAGGCAAGGCATTGGGACCTGCACTGGCTGCGCTGGAAAACTGGGCCAATGAACATGCAGCTGCACAGGTGCAGGAATTAAGAGATCAAAAGAAAGTGGCTAATGGCCAGCGTTGATCCTGTTTTTGACAAAGTAAATGAGGATGCCTAATAAAGTGACAGCCATCCCCGCCAGCATCATATAACCTGTGGATGCGAAGATCAATATCCAGATCATAATAGCGAGTATCACCGGTACCGGGTAAAGTGGCATTCTCCATTTTACAAAATTCCTTCCTTTGCGCTTGTTCAATACCAGCAGTCCGATAGCCTGACCAATGAACTGGATCATAATACGCATAGCCAGTATTGCTGTGATCACTTCTTTCAGTTTAAAGAACATACTGAATACAAAGGCGACACCACCTAGAAATAGCAGGGAGATATAAGGGAAATTCTTAGTAGGATGTAACTTCGCAAAGATCTTAAAAAACGCCCCGTCTTTTGCCGCTGCATATGGAATACGGCTATACCCCAGCGTGGCAGAAAATACAGAGGCAAATGCAATCCAGAGTATCAAAACAGTTGCAATCATAGCCGCGGTAGGACCTGCGAGTTGCTGGATGAATTCACTGATAACGAATTTGCTTTGTTCTATTTGTGAAAGTGGTAAAACAGCAGCCACACTGATATTCATGCAGAGATACAATACCGCGATACCCGCAATAGAGATGAACATACTGCGCGGGATGTTCTTTTGCGGAGCAATGATTTCACCCCCCAGGTGACATACATTGTAATAGCCCAGATAACTGTACACCGATTTTACACTGGCTGCACCTAATGCTGCGGCAAATGCCATGTTGAACTTAAAACCATCGTTGATATGTTTAATAGGTTCAAGGAAATGCCCTTGCGCCATACCACCGCCGATGATCCAGATCATAGTTACTAACACGCCTATCCAGAGCGTGACACTGATCTTGCCGATAGTTTCAATATTTCTATAGAGAAGGAATACGATGAGGATGATGACGGCTCCGCTCACGGCTTTGGTTTCCCAGAAACCAAGTGGGTAGAGGTACATAGTATATTGTGCAAAACCAATGGCGGCAGAGGCAATAACGAGTGGGGCCTGGATCATGGTTTGCCATACGAAGAGAAAACTCATCAGTTTGCCGGTGCGGGGACCAAAGCTCTCTTTCAGGAAGTTATAACTGCCGCCGGCTTCGGGGAAGGTAGTGCCAAGTTCACTCCATACCATTGCATCGATGAAGGAGAGGAGGGCGCCGGCGATCCATGCATAAAGGAACCAGGGACCGTGCATAATCTCTGCAACTACGCTGAGTACGACGAAAGGACCGATACCGACCATGTCGGTCATATTGATGGCGGTGGCTTGCAGCAAGGTAAGGTGACGGGAGAGTTGGGACTGACTCATATATACGTAAAAGTAAAGATTTTATCTCACTTTTTTACTGTCACCACTTCCTCACAAATTTTCTTCAGGTACTCCTCCGCAATTTCCACATAATGTTTTTGCTTCGCCGGTGGAATCTTCAACATTGCCAACCTTGCATTGTTCTTAATGAGTTCATGATGCACATGCATAAACCGCCAAAACAATGCATCCCATATTTCACACCACGGCCCCCGCTTGTAATCACTCATTTTCAATATGTAATTAGAAGAAGAAATATAAGGCTTTGTGCTCATCAACCCTCCATCCGCAAACTGACTCATACCATATACATTCGGCACCATTACCCAATCATATGCATCAATAAAGTGCTCCATAAACCATCTATACACCTCATCCGGATCAAACTCACACAACAACATAAAATTCCCCAACACCATCAATCTTTCAATATGATGCACATAAGCCCTATCCTCTAAATTGTGAATAATATTGTCAATAGGGGGAATACCAGTTTCGCCAGTATAAAAGCATATTGGGATTTTTCGTGTAAACCCAAAGAAGTTAGTCGTCCGTTGTTTTACCCCTTCCTTCGTATACACCGCTCTCATAAACTCCCGCCAGCCAATTACCTGCCTGATAAATCCTTCCAGCGCATTCAGCGGAATACGATATCTGGTGCCATAACTGATCGCTTTCTTTATAACCGTTTCCGGAGAGAGTAAACCAATATTCAACGAAGAGGATAAAATAGAATGAAACAGGTAATGTTCCTCCTTTACAATTGCATCCTGATATTCCCCAAAATGGGGCAATTTCTCTTTCAGGAAAAATATCAGCATGCGTTCGGCCTGCCTGTGTGTAACCGGGTAATTGAATTGGGTAATTTTCCCCCTGTTGTGCCCAAAATGCATCTGTATGTAATGTCTCGCCGCATCATAGTTATCATAATGAAAGATGGGCATAGCCGGCACTGCAACATTAGCCGGCATCTTCTTCCTGTTCTCCGTATCAAAGCTCCATTTCCCACCTGCAGGACGATTACCATTCATGAGCAGGTTTAACCGCTTTCTCTCAGATTTATAATAGGAAGCCATGAAATATTTACTACTCTTATCAAAATAAGACAGATCGCCAATGAAGTTAGGCGAAGCGCAGCGGTGCAGGGTGATATTGTATTGTTCCCCATAGCGCTGTATTCTCCGTTCCAGCAGGTAATCTGTGGTATCGATGTAGTGAATGGCCGTAACGTGATGAGCAGAAAGGTATTCGAATAAATGGTGTGTCTGTGCCCTTTTATCCTGCGCCTCTATATAATGTACTACATGCCCGCCAGCTTTGAGCCGGCCGGCATAGTACTGCATAGATGCCCGATGCAGCAATATCTTTTGCTGGTGGAAATTGTATTGGGAAAAGTACAGTTCGTCTTCCACTACATAAACATGCGGGGGCAGGTGGCAATAATGTTTATATAACTGATGTGGATATATGAGACCGATTTCCATTTGATCAGGAAGGACGGTCCTTAGTATTTCTGATCAGTCCGATACCTGAGAAAAAGAATACCATACCTAGCAGTGCGTAGATGACAATCATCTTTACACTCCGGGTGCCGCCGCCGGCATTCACAAAGCTCACAGCAGCCATGATTAATCCAAGGGCGCCTAATACGGTGAATACAACGCCCAGTACTCGTTTTTCCATAAAGATTGAGTTTTACTATAGAAAAGGTACAAATAATATGCCGCTGCGGCTGGCACATCGAATTGGATTTGCTATTTTTATACTATGAGTGATTTCAACCAGATAAAGGCCGCGGTATTCAGTTTTCAGCCACTCGACGACACAGAATGGGCGGAGTTTTCGCAGACCCTGCACCTCAAAACGTATAAAAAAGGTGACTTCCTGATCAGGGATGGGGAAGTGGAAAGCCAGATCTATTACTTGAACACAGGGGCTACCCGCCATTACTTTATCCGGGATGGCAAAGAATTTACGGTAGATTTTCAGTTTGCAGGCGATTTTGTGACCGCTTATTATTCCCTCATTACCCGGGAGCCAAGTACAGTATTTGTAGAAGTATTGGAAGAGACAATGGCCGTTCTCATCAACTACCGGGAATTACAGTCTTTCTATGCACATTCTCATCATGGAGAGCGGATTGGACGTCTGATGGCTGAGTCTCAATATATAAAACGGCTGAGGCGGGAGATGGACTTATTATCCCGCACTGCGGAAGAGCGTTATGCGGGTTTACTAAAAAGAGCGCCAGCATTAATAAGCAATATCTCTGTGAAACATTTATCTTCTTACCTGGGTATACAGCCTGAAAGTTTAAGCCGGATCAGAAAACAGCTTTTGGGAAACTAACATACATCATTTTCGTTCAAATGTGAATCATTCAAATTTGTGTTATGAAACCTTTGATCGTATTATTAGTTACTTTCTTATTGTCGCTGATCATTGCCCGTTTATCAACAGGGGAATGGTCGCTGCTATTTGCAGGCAATGTAGCCATGTGCTGTATGCTGTTACTGACAGCTTTCGGACATTTTAAATTTACAAACGGGATGGTGATGATGTTGCCCCCTGTGATTCCTTTTAAAACAGTGGTAGTGTATATAAGTGGGATTATGGAAATTATACTGGGGATCATGTTGCTTTTTCCTCCTACAAGGAATATTGCAGGGAACCTGTTGATTATTCTTTTTATTGTTTTATTGCCTGCAAATATATATGCGGCCAGCATAAACCTAAATATAGAGATGGCGAACCATGAAGGACCGGGGTATGGTTATTTGTATTTCAGGGTGCCTTTACAATTGTTATTTATTGGATGGGTGTTATATTTTTCTACAGGGTGGTTCAGGTGATTCTTGGTACCATTTCATGTGCCGGCTGTCTTCCTCATTGCCACCGGAAGAGGGGATGTGATGTAATTCTTTGCCTAAAGTACAACGGCAAAAAGCTTCCCGGTAAGAGCGTGTATAGGTAAGGTGCAGGTGCCATACTTCGTCTACGATTTTGGAAGGAGAGGCGCCTTCGTCCAGTACACAACAGAGTAATATAAAGCGCTTATATTCAAGGATGGCTCTTTGTGTGAATTTTTTAGTCCAGCGTTGTTCTTTGGCAAGTCGGGTTGAGAATGGGAGAGTAGCTAGCCCGTCGTCGATTGGGAATTGTTCGATTTTTCCCACAGGGTTAAATGTGTTGCATTCATAATTGCACTCTAAGATAGGAGATTTTTATTAATCTAAATCGGAACCTGCATTATTTCAATGTTGCTTTTCCCTTATAGAAATACCCCCTGAAATGATATATTTATCCCCCTGTTTTAGGCTCGCTTATAATTGAATATTAGGTGAATAATAAAATTAACATATGCCTTATTATTAATTATTTATATATTTACCCAATGAATTACTCCCTAACCTATTTAAAGCTGACTTTTTGTGGTCTGGTTTTATGTGCTTCGATATCAAGTGGTTATGCGCAACAGTATAAGTCATTAGACGGGTCTACTCTAATTAGAAAGGAGAAGGAAAGGAGTCGTGTAAAGACAATTACCGTATTAAATAGAGATAGTTCTGCTCTGAAAGAGGGCTATTATGTGACTGAATGGCCAGACCAAAGCCGGTTTTATTTCTATGTGGATAATAATGGAACATTGGACAGAACTGCCAGGAAAATATTCAGTAATGATCAGTCATTTCTGATGATTACCATGGAGTTGCGTGATAATAAATTGAATGGTAAGCGTCAGGTATATGATAATAAGATCCTGATTTCAGAAGCGGATTTCAGGGAAGGGTATATTCAGAAGGAAAAGGTATTTAAGAATAAGGCCCTGATCCGTGAAAACTTTTACACCCCGGATGGAAGTCTGGATAGTACGAGGGAGTATGAGCAGGGTACGCTGGAATATACTTACAAGGAACTGGGTAATGGTGCAAACCTGAGAAGAAGCTTTTTCCCTGATGGGAAATTGCAGCAGTGGAAACAGGTAGACCAGATGCAGAAGGTGATGTTGACGAGGGAGTTTGATCCAACCGGGAGGTTATTGCAGGAAGAGTATGTGAAAGGAAAGGATTCAGTGATTACAAAGAAGTTTTATCCCAATGGCATCGTGAGTACATTGCATGAGATAGGACAGGGGCAGGGATATGTGAAGGAGTATGATGAAAAGGGGAAATTGATTAGTGAGAAAGTTGTAGAGCATACAGCAATGGCGGTGGCACCAATGGAGATGAAGATGGCGACGGATAGTAAGGGGATTACTACGGAACAATAAAGGAATTATATACCAAAAGGAAAGAGGGTGTAACCTAAATAAATGAAACTTCTTAGAATCGCATAAAATGGAATCTGGCTCCATCAGGTCTCCGAATTAAAAGAGGGTGTATCTAACTATGATACACCCTCTTTTCTTTTTATGACAATAGCCTGTGGCCGGTTGAAAGTGAAATCTCATTATTTTATTTGGAAATTAATTGTGCACAATTTTTTTTTGGTAAACCAAATTAGAAGATATGAGTTTGCTGAAACTGGAAAATCAGGTTTGTTTTCCGCTCTACGCGGCCTCCCGGCAGATCACCGCCCTCTACCGGCCGTTGCTGGAAGAGCTGGACCTCACCTACCCTCAGTACCTGGTCATGATGGTGCTCTGGGAGCATAGCGTGATAACAGTGAAAGCCCTGGGTGAACTATTATTCCTTGACAGTGGTACCCTGACGCCATTACTCAAGCGACTGGAAGAAAAAGGGATGGTGAAGCGTACAAGGGACGAACAGGATGAGCGCGTGGTAAATATTGCCCTGACGCCAGTTGGCAAAAAGATGGAAAAGAGCGCAGAAAAAATACCCGCACAGCTGGCCTGTGAAATGGATATGAGTGAAAAAGAACTGAAGCAGCTGCGTGCTACACTACATAAATTATTAAATAAAGTAGGACACATTTAAAATATTAAATCATGGAACAAGCTTTGTATTCAACATCAGTAACCGTAACAGGTGGTAGGAATGGTCATGTTAAATCTACAGATGGCATCCTGGAACTGGACGTCAGGATCCCAAAAGAAATGGGGGGGCCTGGTGGAGCGACCAATCCTGAACAATTGTTTGCCGCTGGCTATGCAGCCTGCTTTGACAGCGCGTTGAACCTTATGATCAGGAATGCAAAAGTGGAAACCGGTACTTCTTCTGTGACAGCAAAGGTAAGCATCGGAAAACAAGGTGTGGGCTTTGCACTGTTTGTGGAAATGAGTGTGAATATTCCAGGTGTGGAAATTGAAAAGGCAAAAGAACTGGTAGAAAGGGCGCATGAAGTTTGTCCTTACTCCAATGCAACAAGAGGTAATATAGATGTCGCATTTCATGTGACAGTTGAAGGTGAATAAAGAGGAAGGCTTGCAGCCAGCTGCAAGCCTTCCTCTTTTCGATTCTTTCGATATCATCAGGTAGGATCTTCTTTAATACCCGGAGTTATCATTCCAGGAAGATCCATCAATAGTTGCATCCTTACAACACACATTCTATCAACAACCTATTCGCTGGCGATTGCTGATTATAATTCCCCGCCGTAATCACTGCCACCATATTCAATCCCGGCCATATAAAAATACGCTGCCCGCCATTCCCTTTGGCCGCTATACCCGGGATGTTTTTCAGCGTTTCCAGCCACCATGTATACCCGTAATCAATATCTTCCACAACTGATTGTTTTGAAAACGATTCCTGTACAAATGCTTCCGGAATCAATTGCTTCTCTTTCCACTTCCCCTTATTTAAGAATAACATTCCGATTTTAGCCATATCTCTTGGCCTTAGATATAACTGTCCGAATTCATCCTGCTGCGTCTTATCCGGCTGGAAATTCCATTTAAACCGGGTAATGCCCAAAGGCGCAAACAGATTATCTTTTGCAAATGCAGAAAGCGACTGCCCGGAAGCTTTTTCCACAATTCTGTCTATCAGCAGCGTATTTCCTGAACAATAGGCCGCCGTGGTACCCGGGATGTGTGTCATGGGCAGGTTGAGGATGTACTTGATCCAATCATCTGTCGGATATATTTTTACTTCATTCCCGGGAGAATTTGGATCTGTATCATCACAGGCAAAGCCGGATTGCTGTGTCATGAGATCGCGGATAGTAATGGTATTCTTAATAGAGTCTGTGATATTGTAATCAGGAAAGAAGCTCACCACTTTATCCTGCACGCTGTTGATAAGCCCTTTTTGAATAGCCAATCCAATCATAGCGGAGGAGACGCTTTTGGTCGCTGACCGCAGCTGGTGAGTCGTGTTTTCGGTATAGCCGTAAAAATACTCTTCGAGAATTAGTTTCCCATCTTTAACAAGCAGTATGCTGTGTACATCAGGATAGCTGTTATCTATGATGCGGGATATTAAGGTATGGATCCGCGCGGTATCTACACCTGAAGTATTGAGCGAACCGGGTGTAAGGCCATCATGCCTGTCGGCAGGGATACGATAATTCCAGTGGGTATCTTTTCTTGCATACCATTGAAAAGTAACCGTATTGTTAAGCCTTCGATAAGTGTGGCCATCTACTGTATAGCCAGTGATTTTATTATTATCTCTTTTAAAAATGACCTGTTGATTGGAGCCGTTTAGAAACGTATCCTTGTTATATACCTTCAGCAGGTATTTACTTTCTTTAATAATAGCATAGAGCTGGTGGTCTTTGGGAGAAGTGGCGATTTGCAAAGTAGCGGGATCGCTATATTCATAGGTGCCATTGTATTGTGCATGAGCATGGATGGTGAGCAATATAAGAGCCGTTGTAAAGATGCGCATGGGAAAACAATTTGTTATGAATATACAAAAAAAACCAGTCGGTGGGGAGGCTGGTGGTGTAGTTATGCTATATAAATAGTATTTTATCCCTGATACAGAAGCGATGAACACTACCCCATCTCCTCTCGTATAGCACGCATCGTCTTCCCACTATATTTTTTCATCATCCTGTTCAGATGACTACTATCCGTAAATCCCAATTCCAGCGCAATACCCTGAAAGGTCGCATCCGTATATTTCGCTCTTGATACCGCAATCCGGATCTTAGATCGTAGCACATAATCCTGAAAATTTTCATCCGCATTCCTCGAAAAATATTCACTAAAATAAGTAGTGGGAATATGAAATTCCTTAGCCAGATGTTTGACAGTTATTTTCTTTGCATCCAGCAAATTATAATTGATATATTCAATTAAATGCGTGAACCGCTGATCTTTATAAGACTGCGCACTTTGTATCTTTCTTTGGATATTCCTGCTGATGAGCGCAAGAATTGAAGCAAGTGTATTGCGAATGATAGAAGGCCCACAACTCTCATTCTTTTTATATTCATATTGAATGATATCGAGAAACCTTTGTAACTGCACTTTATCATCAGGATCAGTCACAAGCTCCCCCGGCAAATAATCATGATTGGCAAGAATGAAGTTCATACGATTCATCCATTGGGTATAGTCGATAATACCCGGTGCGAAGTAGTGCGTGGTAAAACGAATAAAAAGGAACGTAGTTTTTTCCTCGATATGATAGCTGTGGCATTTTGCCGCAGGCAGCAAAAATACCTCCTGTGGCTGATATGGAACAGGTATATGATTAGCGATATGCTGACCATGGCCATCCAATATGTAAACTAATTCAAAGAAATTGTTTTTCCTATTTCTCTCCTTCCATTCTGTGCATTCCAGTATTTCGATGGAGAAGTTGTCTGCAATATGCTCCATCTTACAAAGATAAAGAATCCTGCGAGGATACTGGTTTATCCTGTTAGCGTACTACATCAGGAAATTACTGATTGATAATTTTGCTTTTAAAAAAATGGATTACAAAGAGATTGCAAAGAAGACAGTAGGGTATCTATACCAGGCACATGGTAGTATTCGTAACTCAGGGATAGATTCTTTATTGATTGCATTGGTAGAATTGCGGGTGTCTCAGATCAGTGGCTGTGCATATTGTTGTCAGTTTCATGCAGGCGAACTGAGAGAAATGGGGATGCCACAGGAGGTGATAGACCAGATACCGGGGTTCCGGCATTCAACGGATTTTACAGCAAAGCAACGATTGGTATTGGAATATGCAGAGGCGGTGACGGGCTTAAAAGGGAATATTCAATTGTTAACGAATTACTTTACGGAAAGAGAAATCGTGGAGTTGACAACCAGCATTGCCTTAATGGGAACGTTAAACAGATTGAGAATGATATTGACGGACATCACCTGATGTCCGTCAATACCATTATTCATTCGATAATTGATGCAGGTACTTCAGCAGTATCTGCTTTTTCTAATTCAGGATGAAAGATTTCTATCAAAAAGAAGTAAGACAGCACAGACGCCATGAATAATGCAAATGTGGGTCTTCCAATACCTGCTGCGGTAATAAACTGGATGAGAGAACCTACAGTGCCCAGAACAACCAGCGAGATGATAGCATTCTTGCCTTTATCCAGGAGGAAATAGTTAACCAGTTTAACAAACATGACGAGGAATAATATACCGGTAACTGCTGAGGTTTCATAACGGGTAGCACTGAATGCAACCCATAAGCCCCAGGTGCTGAATAATACACCTATTCCAATAATATAATTATTGATAGAAGCATCACGTTTTGTCTGATAAAATATACCATTTTCACTTTTGCTATCATGTTTTGGTGCCGCTTTGTACAGTTTGTACCATACAATGATATTCGCAAAAGGAATGAAATGTAAGAGGTACAACCAGCCATTGTTATTGCCAATAGTGTTCATTCTGCTGATCACAATATTCCTGGTCATAGTGGCGGTAATATAGAATATACTTACTATCATGACAAAGGTAACCGCGTTGGTGAGGACCGCGGGAGACTGAAAACCACTGTATCCTGTTCTGAAATAATCATTTTGTGCATATGCTTTCAACAAAACTGCTGAATGGTATATGACTACCCAGCAGGAAATGGAGACCAAAGGATAAAGCACGCGATATTCCTTACCGCTTACCACCTGTATTTTGGAATTGATAATATTGCTGTACCCTTTTTCACTGAAATAATTTTCGGCGAGAAAGATCCAGCCATAAATCAGGAATGGTGTGAAGAAGTCTTTTAATGCAAATTGTAAATTAAAAGGCGATAGGCGAACGTAGGAAAGCGGTGAGAAAGGGAAATCAGTAGTATAGCAGATAATGAGACCTGCTACCAGACCGGTTTGCCAGAAATTCCGTTTCCCTGAGATAAAACAGACACCGATCACCTGAAGAATACTCCATATAATTCCTATGAATGTACCGTCAATGTAAGCGGGAAGCCGACCATACCCCCGATCTGCCAACCAGTTGACACCGAAATTTAAAATGATGAAGCCGGCGATGGTAAGGAGGGCTTTTTTGTAGTCCTTGGTGATGATATGTTCCCATCCATAGGCAATGGCCAGTTTAATGGAGGTGAATACTACCGCAACGGTGAAGGTTCCTTGCGATGTCACCCACATGAATGCGCCATTTACGTTGTAGAGGAAGGTGGCAATGAGGCCAAGTATAAATAAAATGATGCCTGGTATCCAAACGCTTTTTAATGTAAATCTTTGGCGGTCTGTGAAATAGGTTGTTAGTTCCATAGATAGGTAGGGGCGGTTATAGGTTAATGTAAAATATAATGTCCCGGGGTAAATGTATGTATTAAATTTAATATATTGATGTAGTGCTTAGCGGAAGGTTTTAAGTGAACCATTACATTTATCAAAGCGAATTTTATGTGCTGGAAATTGAATCGTGCAATTGGTAGTGGTATCTTTTCCCATGGCTGATTTTATATGTCTGCTAATAAATTTATGTTGACTCAGCTCATGACCGATCAATGCATGCCCTGCAAATTACGTTGTGCATAGTCTGGGAAAGATAGGAGAAATTTCGTATATTGATCGCTTACCAAAAGAACAACTGAATGGATACATTTACACTCATTGCGGCTTTGATCACTATCAGTGCGTTGATTTCATACCTTAATATCCGTTTTATCAAACTGCCTGGTGCTATCGGCGTGATGTTTGTCTCTATCCTGCTCTCGATCTTTATATTGGTGACAGGTAAGGCTTTTCCTACAGCTTTCAATTTCATACGTGAGTTGATGCACAGCATTGATTTTACAAAAACATTGCTGGATGTCATGTTAGCCTTCCTCTTATTCGCCAGTGCATTTCACTTTGAATATAAGAAACTAAAGGAGCAGAAGCGACCGGTATTGGTCTTAAGTACGATTGGTGTGGTCGGCTCTACAATCATTTTTGGGTTGCTGTTGGATATTACGACGACATTGCTGGGGATTGATCTGCCACTTGTATATTGCTTTCTTTTTGGGGCATTGATATCGCCTACAGACCCGGTGGCGGTGATGTCTGTATTGAAGAAGTCAAGGATTCCCTCTTCGCTGGAAACCATCATATCCGGAGAGTCATTACTAAATGATGGGGTAGGTCTGATCCTCTTTGTTACTATTGGCGAAGTGGCAGCACAGGAAGCGACTTTCTCTTTGTCGCATGCGTTGGATTTATTTGCCAAAGAAGTATTTGGAGGTCTGGCGTTGGGTACAGTCACGGCGGTAGTAACGGGTTATCTCACCAAGAAAATTCAGGAGTTCCAGACATCGGTGCTGGTATCGATTTCTATGGTGATGATGATCTCTATATTGGGTAGTTATCTGCACGTATCAATACCGCTGGCGGCAGTAGCGGCAGGTTTGATATTGGGTAGTTCTTCTATTGGTGCCAAGAGTAATAAAGAATTGCAGGATTACCTGCATCGTTTCTGGGAACTGATCGATGAATTGCTGAATATTATTTTGTTTGTGATGATTGGTTTGCAGATAGTGGTGTTGCCATTTATCGGGCATTACTGGTTTATTGGTTTAGTAGCGGTGTTGTTTGTATTGATCGCAAGAGGTGTCAGTATAGCAGTGCCTTCAATGATCATGAGGCGTTCATTGAAGACGAATTTCAATAATACGACTATATTGGTATGGGCAGGATTGCGCGGTGGTATTTCTGTGGCATTGGCGCTGTCGCTGCCTGAGTCGCCTTATAAGGAGCTGATCTTATCCGCTAGTTATATCATTGTTGTTTTCTCTGTCATTGTGCAGGGATTGACGTTGAATAAGGTGGTGAACAGGTTTGTAAAGTAATTGTTCTCTTTCTTTGAGCCACTGAAATTGTTCTTCTGTATCAGGTACTTTTAATCCACGAATGTGGCTGATGTGGGAGATGATTTCAGTGGCTTTTTTTCTGAAAATGGTTTTCATGTCCGTTGGAGAATTCCCTTTTTCATGAAGGTTTTTATTTTGATAAAGTAGTATACAGGCTGCAATGATGGAAGACCGACCTATACCCATGCGGCAGTGAATGACGATTTTAGATGGTATTGTCAATGTTTGAATGAATGCTTCTGTTTGACGGCCTTTAGGAGGCAAAGACCTATCCGGAATGGGGAAATTGATGAATTGTATGCTGTGTTTTTCACAGAGCAGTTTTTCCTGCCGTAAACCCAATTCAGTTATTTCAGATTGTTCCAGTAAAGACACGATTATATCCACTCCTTGTTTTTTGAAGGCAATGATTTCGTCTTCCAGCCATTCGTTGCCACGAGGTCGGGGCATGATGCCGATGGTGTCGGTGATCCAGTAAATTTTTGTTGACATGATGATTTTTGTTCGATTAAACTATACTATAGCCTTACTTCCAAAAGTACAACATAAGGGCATTATAAGTACGTCTATGTATCAATTTGATATTGAGGTGCACATTTAGTGACATATTAGTACTCAATTAGTATTAAAGCTGCACTGTATTTCGGGCGAAGGTTTTAGTATTGTTTCTGTAACCTCAAAATTGTTTTTTATGGCGCTTGTAAGGGATAACATACTCCTCCAACTTGTCCGGGGTACGCACGGCGATCAACTCACGATTTACGAACGAAATGGCCAGATTATTATGGCCAAGAAACGCGGGCCGTCAAAGAAAAAGCCGACAAAAAATCAGCAGGAAGCCAGGTATAAGATGTCAATAGCGGCGGCTTATACGTTTACCGACATAGGCTTATGGTAACGTGTAAAAAAGTAGGAATAGAGTAAAAAACAGAATGCTATTATATTTTTGATAGCAAAATAGATATAAACGGAAAGGACTGATTTGGTATGAATAAAAAGGCAGTAAGGATCAGGCACCATCATTTTTTGAATATGTTTTATCTGGGCGCAGTTTATAGCATTGAAAATGCATGATTCGCGATTTGCGAATTGAAAATTAGTCCGTTTAGTTGAAATATGAGATTACATATAAGTTTTATCCGGAGCCTTCCACCGTAACCTTGCCTCCTTACTCATCAAGTACTCCCGACTATAAAATCGCAACATATACTCCTTCCCCACAAAATCCTGCTCCAAAAAATCTCCTACCACTTCCTCTGTAAAAACACTCACCCTATTCGTAATCACATAATCCGCAACCCTTCCAATATAAAACAGGGTAATCGTTTCATGGTACCCCGACTCATCCGTATTCTCACCACCCACACTCTCATTATACCTCTTTATCCCATTGCAAATCTTATCCACCGCCTCCGGCAATGGATAATGAATACAATACCATAATGCCATTACAAAATGTTTCTCATGTGTCCATTCTGCCTTCGGCAATGTGCAGGTTTCAAATTTTTCAATCAGGTTCATAGTTTGGCGTTTATTTCTTCTTTATAAGTACTCAGAATAATCGTTGTAGCTGTGCGCGTCACTCCCTTTATCCCCTTGATCTTATTCACCAGCAATTGTTCCAATGCCGCCGTATCATGCACCAACACTTTTAACAACAAATCAGCATCCCCCGCCACATGGTGGCATTCCATCACTTCCTCCATGGCCAATAGCTGGTCTTTTATAGGGTGATTCTTTGTGTGATCAATCCATACATGAATAAACGCCATGAGCCGTAACCCCAATTGCTCCCTGTTCACCTTGATGGTATAGCGATCAATAACCCCGGAACGGTCAAGTTTCCGCAGTCTTTCTGTCACCGCCGGCAAAGAAAGATTAATTTTTCTGGCGATGTCCGCCCCCGTGATCCGGGAGTTCTGTATAAGCAGCCTTAGTATTTTGCTATCGTATACATCCATAACGAATGATTATAGGATAAAGATAGCAAAGGCTTTATTTAATTGGGATATTAGCCGATTATTAGAGCGGAAATTAGTTAAAATAGAAGAAATAATGAATATTAGCTGGCTACACTTGCCGGAAGGCCTGTTGCATAAGTGGTCGGCTTGAAATTGAAGCGTTTTTCAAATTTACTGCTATCAAATATATAATCCCGGTCATACTGGTAAGACATTTCCTTTATTTCCTTTACAATAGGCACAAAGAGGCCCATTAATCCCATCATCCACCTGGCAAGGATATAGTACTTAGGTTTGACCTGCATGATCCCTGCTATCCTTTCAATAAACTCCTTTCCGGTTACTTTTTCAGAAGAAGTAGGTAAATGCCATACCTGACCAAAGGCATCGGGGGTATTCCCTATAATAGCAGTTCCTTTAGCCGCATCCGGGGTATAAGTAAAAGTATGTATTTTATTAGGATCCAACTGCCAGTAAGCCTTTTTCCCTTTTTTAAACTCTTCCTGTACGGTAATCGTCAGCATCCCATTCTTTACACCAGGACCATAAAAATCCGCACTTCTGGCAATCGCCACCTTCAATCCTTTTGCCTGCAGGAGCATATGGTGCAAGGCTGCTCTCACTTCGCCTTTTTTACTGGGTGGTGCAATGGTAGAGCTTTCTGTCATATGAGGGATCTCATTCTTACCATACATGTACACATTATCCAGAAATACAAGACGGGCATTGTGCTTCACACACGCATCGATCACATTCTTCATGATTACAGGCCAGTCGCGGCGCCATACCTTGATATTATATTCTAATCCTACGGTAAGGTACACCACCTCCGAACCGGCAACCGCACGATCCACATCCGCAACGTTTGTCAGATCAGCCGTAAGCAGCTCATCATCCCCATTCACCTGCACAGGCTTCCTGGCTACGAGGCGGATCTTATCTGTATAAGCTTTCAGTTCGCGTGCCAGTGGGGTACCAATAGCACCACCAGATCCAAGTATTGTTTGCATATCAATTTGTTTTATGCAAATGTATAGCCTGTAGGAGGTGAAAAATAATGATCCGGGTTAAGGTTTTTTAGCCGGAATTAGCCGTTTTCTGATCCGACTCAAGCTCTCCGGCGCAATGCCCAGATATTGAGCGATATAGCGCTGCGGAACGCGTTGAATAATTTCCGGCTTTTCTTCCAGCAGGTCCAGGAACTGTTTTTCCGGGGTAGAAGACAGCAGGGCTTTCGTACGACGAATACTGGCGGCGGCAATACGCTCTACCAGCAGAAAGAAAAAGTCATTCATGGCCCTGGATTCCTTCATCAGGGGGACCAGATCTGAACAGGTGATCGTCAAACAGGTAGTAGGCGTCAGGGTCTTGATCGTAGAAGGAGACACCGTCTTTTTAGAAAAACTCTCCAGGTCTGTCGCGAACTCATTTTCAAAGGTAAAATTACAGGTGCGCTCATTACCAGCTTCATCATTATAAAACTGGTGCAGACTCCCCCGGGTCACAAAGAATACCTCATGCGCCACATCTCCGGCATGGAGTAACACGGTATTCCGCCTGAATTGTTGTTCTTTAAAATAAGAAAGGATATAGGCAGCTTCATCATCCGCCATCACTACATCCTTCCTCATTGTCGAAATAAGTTCGTATGACATAATTTACTGTTTCCTACACTCTTTTTCCGGTACCTCCAGCGATTTGCCCCTGATCCCAGGCAAATATCTGATCAAAAATACGAGCGGGCACGCATTCAAGATAGCAAAAATGAAGAAGGTATTACCAACCAAAGGTATGCAATACTGAAGGAAACAATCATGTAACAAGTCCATTAATAATCCATTGGAAAGCGACTGGTATACCTGTAGCTAATACACGTATGTGCATAGGAATCGACAGCACTGTAATCATAAGAAGCCGCATTCTTTGTTACTTCTTCTTCAGGGCTTCCTGTTGCCTGATGCTTTCTTTATGAATCGCTTCATAAAGCGCTCTGATAAATTCTTCTGAAAGACCTTCTGCTTTACCGGTTTCTATCGCCTTTTGCAATACTTCATTAAAACGATTGGATTGCAGCACTTCCATGTTATGTGCCTGCTTGTAAATACCAATCGCCCTGGCAGCTTCCATTCTTTCGCCCAGAAGATGAACGATCTCTTTGTCTAACTGGTTAATTTTGTCCCTGTTAATAGTTAATGTGTCTTTTTGTTGAGCTTTTGCGGCTACCAGACCCATGGCCAGGAACACTGTTGAGAAGATCCGTCTTTTCATAATATATATTGGTAATTATTTAGGATCGAGCGTGACCACGATACCACTATAAGGAAGTGGCCCCGGTATGGTCGTTCTGAATGAAGTAACCCCTGCGGGAATTACTTCTGTAATGATATTAACATCAAAGTACACATGCACTGCTGTCGGTGTAGTAGGAGTGGTCGCGAATGTGATGTAGTAGGTAAAGGTATCACCTGCGTCGTCAAATTCAATGATCGTGCTACCGGAGCCAGTGCCTGGAACTACATTGCTGTATACCAGTTTATCTTTGCTGGTGTAGAAGATGCCGTCAGCAACAGTATAAACGGTATTATTTTCAAAAGCAAAATCACAGATACCTAAAGGTTTGATGTGTTGAATGGCAGGAGCCGGTGTGAAGCTGCACAATAGCAGCAATGCCATTGTGAGTAGTGGCAAGGTTCTTTTGAGTTGCATAACAAAGTTTTAAATGGTTAACGGTACAAATTTAGGTGTTTTAATGATTTAAATCAGTTGAGGTATTATTATAAATATTATCTAGATTTACTATGTTAATGCCAACCCATGAAAATTGTTATAAGGGACGAGACGCTGACCGGTAAGGCGGCGCATGAATTTTATCTGGAATTGGAAGCAGCCATCATCACCATAGGGGAATTGATAAGTAGCCGGGTAAATTAAGAGGTTACCAATCATTACAGCTCATTTAGGAAGTATTTGAAGATATATGAGATGGAGGTGTTTGATGTTTATGAAATTTAATAATACGATATCTATGGAATATAATTTTCGCCGTTGGTTTGTCTCGCTGACAGCTATGATCTGTCTTGCGCTGGCAGGATTTAATTATGCAGGTATAGACGTTGCTTACAATGATATAAGGGGAAACCTGGGCGCTACCTTAAATCAGGTCAGCCGGATCACAACTGTCTATATACTTGGTACTTTAATTATTGTTCCATTTAGCAGCTGGTTGTCTTCACAGCTGGGGCGAAGGAATTATTTAGGATGGGCTGTAATTTGTTTTACTGTCTGTTCTTTTTTTTGTGGTAATGCCACAAGTCTGGATATGCTGATAGTGTACCGGTTCCTCCAGGGGATGGGGGCAGGTGCAATGCTGGTATCTTCACATACTATTCTTACAGAGAGCTGGCCGATAGAGAAGCGTGCTACGTCTCAGCTATTAGTACTGTCGGGACTGGGTTTGGGAGCAGCATTAGGGAATCCTATATCAGGGTATATAACAGATGAATATTCATGGATCTTTATCTTTTTTGCAAATATTCCGCTGGGTATAATTGCCTGTCTGCTGGTATTTGTATTTGTGAAAAACGGCTCTGATAAAAAGGATGAGGATTGGCAGGCAAGGATTCTACTGACTGTAGGAGCATGTTGTCTATATGTAGGGTTGGAGCGATGTCAGTATGTAGGTGAGTTGAATGTGCCAGTGATGATATTGTTGTTGCTGGTGGGATTGACCGGGATAATTTTATTCATCTGGCGTCAATACCATTTATTGAATATTAATTTACGTGCCGGGTTGGTATTATTCTTATTTTATTCTTTTATATCAGGGATTCAGATAGTTATTTCCAATTCATCCTTAAATGCTTTGACCGCATCTAGTTACGATTCCTTTTGGGTGGTTGCATTGATACCTATAGTTGTCATACTTATTACTACTGCATTGATACAGCGGAACCGTAAGATGATCAGGCCTGTCATTACAGTAGGGATGCTGTTGTTGATGATTAGTTTATGTTTATGCCTGAAGGATGTGAGCTTTCCGGCGATACTGATCCTTAGTATAGCGGAGGCTATGTTATCTATATCAATCCTTACATTAGCGCTTTCAGAGCTGGAAGGGAAAGAGCTGGGTAGGGGAGTCGCTTATTATTATGTGATTGGGAAAATAGGTGGGGTTTTAACTTCACTGTTGTATTTTGTGATTCCTTATTTGTTGGAAATGTTTAAATAGTATGGATATAATAAGAATTTGAAAGATTGTATTGGATATCAGCATTCCATTGACGGCCATCATAATGCATTATAAACAATGGCACCTTCATAGTTATCATACTTTTATGCCATTGATATTGCCGATGGATATTTTTTTATTAGCACACTGATATTTACTTTGTTGTTAGGGACCTGGAAATCCCGTCTTTACGATAGTTGGAACGAGTTTTTAATCGCCTATTTACTTGTTGGGTTCCTGATATTCTGGTTGCCATTGGCATTATTAATAAGTACGAATTATTATTTGGCAGATGAGGCGAAGCATTATGTAACAGTACCGGTGATAGCGCAGAGGACTGATACCAATAAATTAGGGAAGAGCTTTGGATGGGTAGAGGTAGAACGGAATGGGTATATGAAGCGTATAACTTTTTCTTATTGGAGGACACTGAGAGATCGTCGTATAGATAGGGCTAGGTTTGGGATGTCTAGGGGGTATTGATGTGTATGATAAATATGAGTTGTTAACAGATAAATGAAATAATAAATTTCGATCAGGTGACGGTATTTGATGTGAATGAAATTAATTAACAATGACAGATACAGTTTTTTTTCACGAAGACGGTTATTGTCAGATAGAACTGCTACCTAAACAAAACTATCAGGATATTGGAAGCTTTCCTGTTCAGGAGGAAAACTCATTTGGATTTGAGCATATGCTTGTTAGAGACAAACCATTGTTTCCAACAGTGAATTTGGGGATATCCACGCAGGAAATGGAATCATTGTTAGCCCGGAATGCGATTAATTATTTTCCGGTAGTGAATACCGGATATTCCACTTACCGTGTTGTAAAAGAGGATACTGTTGTGTATGGTTTTGAACGATTGGGGGTATTTGTTGAATCAAAGCAATCTATTGTAAAGAATGTATGGTTAGGATTTTCTTCTTTATTCACTGCTTCGGAAAGTTGTGATTACTTGTTTAAAGTGTTAGAATTGATAGGGGAGAAGTATCCATTGATACTTGTAGACTGGAATGGAGAGGTGATTGTCAGGTTGCAGGAAGTAGATGAGATACAGCATTATTTAGAGAGTGAATTTGGATTTAAGTTTTAATTGATTAATATAAGAAAATGAGAAAATTATTGGTAGAAACGAATGCATGAATTAAATTACTAAAAGTAAAGTTCCACTGGCTTAACCTATTAATACAAGTTCATGCAGTTAAACACCAAAGAAAAAATCTCGGGATTCCCCATTTTGAAAATCAGAAATCTTCTTAAGAGAAACCCAATTCTCAATGAGGTTATACATAATTTAAGACCGGCTATATTGTTTAGGCTTCATACCTATATGTTCCTGAAACACTCTTGAAAAATGACTCAGGTTCGTAAACCCCAACTGATATCCTACATCCGATACCGACAGGTTGCCCTCTTTTAACAACAACGCCGCTTTTTTCATTCTACATTCCTGATAATAACTAAAGATACTATTCCCAAATATTTGTTTAAATAAAGATTTCAATTTAGTCGGGCTCATATTAGCCGCCAGTGCTAAATCATTTATCACCGGTGGAGTATCCAGGTGCTCCAACATCTCCTCCCTTATTTTGTAAATGGTAGCTATATCACGGCTATTCAACGCATACAAATGTTTTTCATCCCGCTTTTCCAATTCCATTAATAACCGGCACACCAGTTCCTCCGCTTTTATCCGCAGGAAAAACATTTTGAAACTCTCTGCCACAGATTGAGATACAATCTCGTTGACAATATCCTGCAAGGATGGATATATCATTTGTTCAAATAGCAAAGGTTGTGTATTCTGCAATAGACCTTCTAACACCGGTGACTTTGCGGACAAATCAAACAAACTCTTTAAATAATTTGAATCGACTTCGATGTTAATTGTGGAGGTATTTGTATGAATGGGGATAACAGTATCTGTATTCATACTTGTTGTAGTTATTAACACAGACGGTTGCTTTTCCGTTTCATCGAAAATATGCTGGAACTTAAAAAGGATCATACTCCTGGAAGCATTGATTTCAGGGTTTTCAATCACCAGGTTTTCCTTCAGTTCATAATTCATAATCATCATCCGGATGTGCTCATTAAAGACAAATCTGGTCACATATCCCTTGCCAAACTGTTCCGGAATATCTAGTCTTCTATTCTTTACTGTTGTACCAAATAGGTGAGCAAGCGTATGGAGAACATTCATATAAAAGTCTGATACGACTATTTTTGAGTCAAAGGTAGCTATTTTATCTCTGATGGATGGTGGAACTTTACAGCATGAAAATAGCAATCCTCGGCGCAGGTCCCGTTGGCCTGACAATGGCCATCTTGCTTCAGCATCATGGTATAGATGTAACTGTTTATGAAAGAGATAAAGACCCGGAGGCAAGAATCTGGGGTGGTACGCTTGATCTACATGAAAGTTCAGGACAGCGGGCTTTGAGTAGAGCGGGCTTACTGGATAGGTATTTTGATAGGGCGAATACCATGGGTAGGAGTATAACTGACGAGTTGGGGAATTTACTTTTTAAAGTGAAACCGCATTATGACGCGCCTGAGATAAATAGGAATGAACTCAGGAAGATTTTATTGGAGGGTCTTAAGAGTGGGACTGTAGTATGGGATCGGAGGTTTGTTGGTCTCGAAGTAATCAATAACCAATGGCTCCTGCATTTCGACAATAGCACTACTGCTGCTGCGGATGTCGTAATTGGTGCAAATGGAGGTATGTCTAATGCCAGACAATATGTAACGGATGCTGTAGTTGAAGATACTGGTTCCTATTTCATCCAGGGCGAAGTTTATCAACCGGAGATAAAATGCAAAGCATTCTACGAACTGTGCGATCATGATATATTAATGACCGCAGCTGAAGGAAAGCAAATCGTAGCCAATCCCCGTAATAATGGCGCGCTTACTTACAATGTCATTTGCAGGAATGTTCCTGCATTAGATTATAAGGATACGGATAGTGTAGCCACTTTTCTAGCAGAAATGTTCCCTCACTGGGATGAATGTTACAGAGAATTGTTTCGTGCTACTTCATTCTTTGCAGGATTACCTACACGTAAGATATCATTGGATATTCCATGGAAAACCAATCGTCCATTGCCTATTACTTTGATTGGAGATGCCGCGCATTTAATGCCGCCTTTTGCAGGGCAGGGGGTGAATACAGGGTTGATGGATGCAATGATATTAGCAGAAAATATTACCAGTGGGAAGTTTGAAAGTGTTGCGGCTGCGATTGAAGATTATGAGCGGAAGATGTTAGTGTATGCTGGTGCTGCGCAGGCGGAAACTAGCAGGAATGAAATGGCTATGCAGGATAGTGGGTTTTCATTTATACGGAGATTTTCAGGGGAGAGTTAGATTGATGATTTGGGCAGGAAGAGATGTGCAAGTGAAATCTACATTAGCAATTCATTAATGAAAAGATTTACCAGTGAGAGCTAGATTAATAGTTCTGTCAGGAAGAGATATGCAAGAGAAAGCTAGAATAGCAATTCAATAAGAAAAAGATTTACCAGTGAAAGTTAGATTAATGATTCTGTTAGGGATTGTGCTTATGAATGCGGTAGGTATGTCAATCGTTATCCCGCTGCTACCTTTTTTAATAGGTCAATATTTACCCAAACAACAAGTTGTTGTAGGTATGAGTGCTCTGCTATCCGTGTTTGCAGCATGTACATTTATCGCTGCCCCTATTTTGGGTGCATTGAGCGACAGGTATGGACGAAGAAATATCCTGATCATAAGTTTACTGGGTTCTGTCATCGGCTATGTCTTATTTGGCATTGGTGGCTCGTTATGGGTACTTTTTGTAGGAAGAATAATAGATGGGTTGACTGCAGGTAATATCAGTACGTTATTTGCCATCATATCAGATAGTACCACACCTGAAGAACGTACAAAATGGTTTGGATATATGGGCGCCGTGATGGGAATAGGTTTGTTAACAGGTCCTGTATTAGGTGGGTTATTGGGAGCTATTGATTTGTCATTGCCATTTTTTATGACAGCTGGTATTATATCCCTTTCAGTAGTGGCCGTGTATTTTTGGTTACCGGAATCATTGCCCTCTGGAAAGCGTACAAAACAATTGAATGTTGATAGTTTCAATTTTTTTTCACATTTGAAGGATTTCTGGGAAATCAAATGGCTTCTGATTACAGGTATATTGTTTTATGCAGGTCTTGAAATATTCCAGTTCAATTTTACCATCTTCTTAAAAGATATTTTCAAATGGGGCCCAGCTTATATAGGCAGTATATTGACGGTGGCAGGTGCCTGTGAGATTATTTCCCGCTCGTTATTATTGCCATTGTTACTAAAGCATTTTAGTGAAAGTATTGTGGGTGTTATAGGTTTAATAATGTTGGCTACAGGGCTTGCATTCATTGTCATCAGCATATTTATATCTTCTCTGATTATAATTACCCTTGCAGTAATATGCATCCTTGCTGGCGAAGGATTATTTGATCCTACTTATAATAGTCAGCTATCTCAATCTGTTGATGAAAGCAATCAGGGTAAATTACAAGGGGTTAATCAAAGTTTGCAATCCTGCACACGGGTATTGATCCCATTGGGCGCAGCCACTATTTATTATTCCAGTCCATTTTTGCTGTACACTATAGCAACACTCATTATCATCTTTTCAATTATTATCCATGAAAAAAGTTTTAGTCACCGGCGCAACCGGTAAAGTAGGTAGTCGCTTTGTAGCACGCCTGATAGAAAAGGGGTACGATGTTCGCATGTTGGTACGTAAGCCTATTACCTTAAATGCAAGTGGCATGATGGGTGATTTAGCAGCAATCATTAGTGATGGAGTATCAGTCAGCATCGGTGATTTAAATGATCCATCTACTATAGCGCCTGCTGTGATTGGTATAGATGCTGTCATTCACATCGCCGCGGCTTATAATCCTACACATGATACGAATCTAAAAGGGACAATGGCGCTGGTCAACGCGGCCATTGCTGCCAATGTTGAAAGGTTCATTTTCGTAAGCACCGCCAAAGTATATAGAAAAGACTATGGTCGTCCTGCTAAAGAAGATGATGTGCCGGATGTACATGAAGACAATGCTTACTTTGCTGGTAAAGTTGCTACAGAGCAGGCACTGCTTTCTTTACATAAGGATGTGCGTATATTAAGATTGGGTTTCGTCTATGGTGATGGGGATCTACATTTAAAAACAATGCAGGAGGACTTTCGCTTAAGGTCAATGGAAGAAAACCCGGACTCAAAGGCAACGGAGGAAAACTTGCAAGCAGAGGCAACGCAGGATAACTTGCGCTTAAGGACAAAGAAAGAAACCTCCCACCCCGCCGCCAGATTACACATGGTTCACCATCTTGATGTAGCTCAGGCTTTATTGCTATTATTAAATACAGATGGGCTGAATGGTGAAATCTTCAACCTGGGGGATGATGCACCTATGAGTTTTTATGAACTGGGGTTGGCAAATCCCACCAAAGAACCACTAATAGACCCATTTGCATACATTATGGATACTTCCAAACTTCGTTTTAAGACAGGGTTCCGTCCCCTCGTGCCCGCTTATCAGGTAGCCCGTGATTTGGATATTTTATAAATCATTGTAACTTTTTTGAGCTCATGCCCGTTTAATAGTCGACAACACCCACGATATATTCTGATTTGTAGCCGTAGCCGGGACAATAATTATCTCTTAAATTACTAATGGAATGAAACTTTCTAAATCGCTTCTTAGCGCCATCATGATTGGTATCGCCGTTCAAACTACTGTCGTTTCCTGTGGGAAAGACGAAGCGCCTAAACCCAAAAAAGATCAGACAAACAAACAAAATGTGTCTAAGCCAGATGAAAATCTGGGTAATTGCCCCGCTTGCGGAATGGGTTGATTACGTGTGATGGGGGCATTGCATGAATGAGTTGATTGTGTGAAATGAATTCATTCATGCAAGATGCAAGGGGGCAATACCTAAATTGGGTATTACGTGTGATGGGGGCATTGCATGAATGAGTTGATTGCGTGAAATGAATTCATTCATGCAAGATGCAAGGGGGCAATACCTAAATTGGGTATTACATGTGATGGGGGCATTGCATGAATGAGTTGATTGTGTGAAATGAGCTCATTACGAGAATGGAGTCAATACAAAATATGGGTCAAATACGTGTAATAGGTCCATTACATGAACTGAGTTCATTACATGCAATAAGGTCATCCCCTGAAATGGCTTCATTTCCTGAAATAATTTGATTACTGAACATTGATATTTAACCGGTGTCCAAAGTATTATCTGCTGTCGCCTGTAATCTGGACGCAAACATCCTCGCTGCATGTTTGCCCCTGCTACAAGAATCCCGTATTGAAGCCATTGAATGGTCATTCGATGCCTTATACAAAATTAAAGAAGTACCTGACTGGTTCAGGGAACTGCTGACAGCCTTTAGCGATGAAAATCGCCTGATCGGTCATGGTGTCTTCTTTTCTCTCTTCTCAGGCAAATGGCTACCCGAACAGGAAGCCTGGCTCTCTCATTTAAAGCAGACATCCACTGCATTCAACTTTGATCACATCACTGAACACTTTGGCTTCATGACCGGAAAAGATTTCCACCATGGGGCACCGCTAAATATCCCTTATTCTGCTTCGACACTCGCCATTGGCAAAGACAGGCTGAAAAGAATCTACAACGCCTGCGGACGCCCTGTAGGTTTGGAGATCCTTGCCTTTTCGTATTCGCTGGACGAAGTCAAACGGCATGGCGACTTTCTGGATCAATTGCTTGAACCCGTGAACGGTTTTATCATCCTTGATTTGCATAACCTCTATTGCCAGCTTCACAACTTTGATCTGGCATTCGAAGAACTGATAGCCCTGTATCCATTAGATAAGGTCCGGGAAATCCACATCTCTGGCGGTAGCTGGGACGATGTCGGCAACCGGACTATCAGAAGAGATACACATGATGAAGGAGTGCCGGCAGAGGTATTTCAGTTGCTTGAAATGACAATGCCTAAATGTCCACATCTGAAATATGTTGTGCTGGAACAATTGGGAAATGGACTCGTTACCGAGGCAAGCCGGTTGGGGTTTTATAATGATTTTTTGAAGATGCAGGAGATTGTGCACAAATCCAGCAATGAAATAGAGGCTAATCTTTTCCAAACGCAGGAGATCGTACCCAGATCCAATCATGATACTGGTGGCAATCTTCTTCAAACCCAGGAAATCGTACACAAATCCAATCGTGAAACTGAGGTCAATCCCTTTCATCCATTACTACCCCTCCCTATAGGCCCTGCCGTAGAAGACCTGCACCTCTACGAACAACAAATGGAACTCTCTTCCATCCTGGAAACAGCCCCTTCCAATGCCGCCGCCATGCAATTATTACAACACTCCTCCCTGGCTCATTCCGACTGGAAAATCGAACAATGGGATCCCTATATGATAGAAACCGCTGTTAAAATAGCCCGCAAGTGGAAGAAATAAAACCCTGGCTATATCTTTAGTATGATAATTTCAAAAACCTTCTTCATTTCTTTGCCGCTGCTATTTTGTCTTTAATATAGGTGATCTCATCAGCACCTAGTACATTTTTCTTCACTAAGTAACCTTCGCGTTTAGAAGGCTTTAAAATCAGGAACCCCGCCAGTTCTTTTGCTTCCCGGATATGTGACCAGGCCAGATCGCTTTTAAAATCTTCGCCCTGAATGTGTACGCCCTCATCATCAAACTCATACAGCATCTCCTGTTTCAGAAACGCATTTCTATATCGTTGTAATACCGCTATCACTGTGATAATGAACGGATAAAACAACATTGCCAGTGCATAGGGCATCGACATGTACAAGCCTTTATTGAAATTTGAAAGAAAACCATAATCTACCAGGGCAGGCATAATCAATGAATAGAGTCCCATTATTCCCAGTATAATAACAGTGGGTCTTCTGTACATATAGGCGATCAGGTATTTCGCATATTCAAGTCGGGTGATCTTAAAGCTGATAGAAAGGAGGTTCTTCATGTTCCGAATATACTCATTTTACATAATACCAAATAAGTGCCGCCTGGCGGGCGGAACTGTGAATAGTACCTCCTGATGTAAAAGAAATGTCAGATAATAGGAGAATTTATGATTTTCGTCATTGAACATTTTGTCTTTTTTAGCTTTCGTAGTAATTTCGCGGCCGAATTTTCGAATAATTATCAAAGATCCCAACTGGAAATGAGTGACAGATTCTACTTTAGAGTCATAGGACTTTTTATTTTATTGAATGCCACTTTGTTATTTTGGAAAGCCTGGTTGTTAGACAATGGAGTTCACCACAATGTGTTACTTTTTGGCAACCTTGCTTTAGCTGCACTTTCAGCAGTAACCTACAACATGAGCCGTAAAGGTGTACAAGCCGAAAGCAACAGTGTATTTATGCTTCGGGTATACGGTGCAATGATTAGTCGTATGATGCTTTGTCTGGCTGGTATAACTATTTATGCCGTTGTGAACAGAGCACATACCAGCAGAATAACAATTTTTATGCTGATGGGCTTCTATGCAGTTTACGCTATTTGCGAGAACATCAGTCTGCAAAAGATCACCAGACAAAAGAATGAAACGTCTGTGAATCAGGAAGCTTTTTAAAAGCCTTAGCTGTACACCTGCCCGAACATTGCTTTGGGCAGGTGATAGCTTATCCATCCTGATGAAAGCTCTTTTATTACTGCGTGGAATAGAAAAAGGCCGGAATTGCTCCCGACCTTTTTGTTAATTATATAATTGAAACGTATCCGGTTTCTTCTACTTCTTTCTGTCCATCTGCAGAAAGCAGGTAATCCACGAATGTCTTCACTTTTGCGGCACTGCTGTTCTGATAGATGAAGAACAACGGACGCGCCAGCGGATAAGTCTTTGTCTTTACATGTTTAATATCGGGCGCAACATAGTTTTTGCCATCAAAACATACAGGCAACGCCTTTACTTTATCATTGATAAACGCCAGCCCCACATAACCAATTGCACCTTCCGTCGTACTTACTTTATTGAGGACAGTACCGTTTGTATGTTGGAACACCGCGAGTGTGGTGAACTCTTTCGTTTTCATGACAGCTTCTTTAAAGAACTCGTAGGTACCGGAGCTGCTCTCGCGGGAGATGATCATGATCTTCACATCTTTTCCACCCAGTTCTTTCCAGTTCTTCGCCTCACCTGAGAAGATCTTTTCCAGTTGTTCTCTGGTGATCTTTTCCACACCGGTGCCTGGATGTACGACTACAGCCAATGCATCGTCTGCGATCTTTACTTCGGTGATGGGGTGATTTGTTTCCTGAAACTGCTTCCTTTCTTTTTCGTTCATGTCGCGGGATGACATGGCGATATCGGTCGCACCTTTTTCCAGATCAGCAATACCTACGCTACTACCACCTTCGGTGATATTGATATCAAAGTTATCATTCTTCATGCGGAAGTAGCCTGCTACTTTTTGTGCCAAAGGCGCAATGGTAGTACTACCAGAGAGGTGGATGATGTTTACATTGGAGACCGCAGGTTTTGCTTTGAGGCTATCACCAACGGTTTGGTTTTTACTTTCATGGTTAGCATTACAAGCGCTCCACAGGGCGGCGCTCATCAAAAGCACAGTGATTCTTTTCATCTATTTTTTCTTTTTCGTTTACGTCCTGGTGTCGGACTGTGTCCACTTACGGCGCAAGGTAAATACGAAAGATAAAACAGGGAAAATATATATATGAATATTAAGTTAAGTCTGAAAGCTTAATATGCAGGTACCGCTTTTTTGGCTCCTGCCACCTCATTACGCATGGGTTTTACGAGGTGCAGGACATTTTCAAGGATTTCATGCGCGGCATTTATTTCGTCTTTTTTATTGGATACGCTCTCGATATTGAACCCGACAGGCAGGTTTTTGGAGGCAGCGTAATTCAGTATTTCACCGGCTATATTGGTAGCGGTGTGGATAGACGATTGCAGGATATCTTTTGAATATTTCAGGTCGTTGTATACCCATTTAGGTACTTCGATGCCCAGCCATTCCATAAACTGAAGTGTTTTCAGGGAGCCGCAGGGTGTCAGTGTAAAAATGACCGGTGCCGGCCGGGTGTCATTGCTCAATGCATGGTAATGGTAGTCGGACATTACATTTTTGGTCTCGTTGATATTGTAAATACATTGAGATACAAAGAAGTTACATCCGTTCTGCATTTTGCTGAACATCCGGAGGTGTTCATCTCCTTTTTTAGTATGTCGCTCCGGAATGGCTACGCCACCCAAAAGGATATCCAGGCCCATTTCTCTTTTTACCTGGTAGGCGTCGGAGAGGGAGAAGTTGGTGGCCTGTAACTGTTGCTGGGATGAGGCACCTACAAATACAGTGGCTTCCAGGTCGGTATTGCGTGATAACCAGTCGGCAAACATCTCTCTGGTATGGTTAGCAATACTCTTATATATTATTTTCGGTACTGGCAGGGTGGCCAGCAGTTCTTTGCTATATATTTCGGGTGATATAGTCGGGATAAAGGAAAAGGGACGCTCTTTGTCGGTTCTAAGTGATTCATCCTGAATGTCGTATATGATCAGCCCATCGATTTCGAGGTCTTTTAAACGATCAATCTGGCCGCCGGCTATAACTGCCACCTTTTCACTTTCAGTAGTGATTTTTGGCGGGGTGAGGCTGTAAAAGACAATGCCTGACTTTCCGCTATTTATTTTGTGTTGTAAAGTTCCTTTCACGTTATTAATATACTTCGGAAAAGTATAAACTTGTCCGATTTTTCCAGGGAATTGTGAATTTTCATGTAAATATACTGCGAAGATGCTATTTTTTAGATTTTTATTATTGAGCCGGAGGGGTAAATTTTGAATTCACCTATGATCTATTTTGTTTCGGGGGTAGGTACCTTTCTGGCTTTACAGTCACGGAAGGGGTGGGGCTTTATGGAGAGGTTTCAAAGGTTGATCCTTGCGTTTAGCAGGAAAATCCCTTGTAATTACCGACTTTTGCATTTGGAAGGCATGCGCTGACCGCATTAAAATTGATACATCATTGGACCAATCAATTAGTTTAAACAAGTTTATCAGTGATACAGGGTATTGTTCACGTCGTGAGGCGGACAAACTCATCACTTCCGGCAGGGTATTATTGAATGACCGTCCGGCGTCGTTGGGTAACCGTTATAAGCCGGGAGATACGGTGGAAGTGGATGGGAGCCTGATCACTGCGGCGAAGAAAGAAAAATGTGTATACCTGGCGTTGAATAAGCCACCGGGTATAACAACGACGACTGAATTACATATCAAGGATAATATTATCAGCTTTGTGAATTATCCCAAGCGGATTTTTCCTATTGGCAGGCTGGACAAGGATTCTGAGGGACTGATCTTTTTGACGAATGATGGTGATATTATCAATAAGATCCTGCGGGCTGCGAATAATCATGAGAAAGAGTATATCGTAAAGGTAGATAAGGCGATTGATACTGCATTTTTAGACCAGATGTCTAAGGGTGTGCCTATACTGGATACGCGTACATTGCCTTGTAAGGTGCAGATGATGGGGAGACAGACTTTTAGGATTACGCTGACGCAGGGGTTGAACAGGCAGATCAGAAGGATGTGTGAATATCTGGGATATGAGGTGATTGGGTTGCAACGTGTACGTATTATGAATGTGAAGCTGGATAAGCTGCCGTTGGGGAAATGGAGGCATTTGACGGAGACGGAGCTGGCGAATTTGAATGAGAGCATAGCGGATTCAGGTAAGGTGAGTGAGAAGGAGAAGAAGGCGGTGGAAGAGGAAGGATTTGGGGCGTTGATACCGAATCGGCATAAGATGAAGGCCGGAAAGGGGAAGGCGGATGGAGAAGGGAAGTCTTTTGAGAAAGGGAAGGTAGATGGAGAGGGGAAACGGCTTGGGAAAGGAAGGTCAGAAGGAGAAGGGAAAGCGGTTGAGAAGGGGAAGGCAGGTGGAGAAGAGAAGCGGTTCTGGAAAGGTAGGTTAGTGGGAGGAAAAAAGCAGTTGGGTAAAGCGGATGGAGAAGGGAAGCAGCTTGGAAAGGCAAAGGGAAATCGTGAAGGCAAGGTATTTGAGAAGGCGGAAGGAGAAAGGAAACGGTTTGGGAAGGCGGATAGTGAAGGGAGGCAATCTGGAAAGGAGAAGTCTGCTGGTGAAGGGAAGCAATTCGGAAAAGGTAAACCAGCCGGTGAAGGGAAACAATTCGGAAAAGGTAAACCTGCTGGTGAAGGGAAGCGAATTGGTAAAAGTAAACCGGCAAGTGGAGGAAAGAAAACTACCCAGCCCGGGAAAAGCAAACCTGCCAGCGGTGGTAAAAAAACTGGCAATCAAGGGAACAATCGAGGTAGACGATAGCTATAAAAGGAGAAGACGATAATAGCAAACGAGAGAGGCTAATAATAAAAGAAGGAGACAATAATAGCAAACTAGTTAGACGATAACAATATAAGAGGCAGACGATAACCAAAAAAGTTTTTTTCTTTTATCCCTGCCTCCATAATTTTGCGGTATGAGTCAGAGTATCACCTTATACCGCGTCTCTCAGGAGAATTTTGAGGTAATGAAAGCAAACCCGGAAGGGACCACTATATTAGAAATTTCCAAAGACAATATCGTCTTTCCACAAACTTTTGAAGGACTTAGATTTGTCTTGTCCAAAGAGCAGGATGAAACAACCAAATCCTTACTGGACCAGTTGTTTTATCCTGTAACTTTTATAGGAAGAGAAGTGGATCTTGACAGCATTGAAATGTTGTCAGAAGATCTTGACCTGGAAAGTACCGCTATTTATTATAACGATGGGGAAGTTGTTGCAAACATGCACGCTTTTTTAAACAATATATCCATCGAGCAATTCCATCAATTATACGACCCACAGGAGCTCAACGAGAATGATGTTTATCCTCGCAATGTATGGATCGAAGATGGTGCAGCTGATAGGGCATTTACCAGAAAACACCTGGCAAAAGAATTTACCGGGCTGAAAGATTTTATGGCAGCTGCAAAGGCTGATAATGATTATGTTTTGTCGTTAGTCTGGTAGTATTTACCAAACTCATAGCACCCCAAAAAATGGAGCGGATAAAACGTTGCTTGTCGTAAGCATTGTTTTAATTCAATCTCTCCCAACTACATTCATCTCTTCCATGGATGTATGTAAAAGTATCTCCTGAATCAGGATTTGGTATATTATAGGAGTGGCATTAAAATTCCTTTATTTTAGTGTTATGGATTCCATTACCCTTACAAAACACCAGGCCAGAAAGATCATCCTGAATGCCGCCGGACTTGCCCGTAAAGCCCAATTTGGGAAGGGGCCGGAGGCTGTTTACAAATTGATCGACCATTTGGGTTTCGTACAATTGGATACGAACTATGTAGTAGAACGTGCCCATCACCACGTGATGGCTGCCCGCATACCTGACTATCAAAATGAATGGCTGGCTGACCTGTGTGAAGACGGCCGCATCTTTGAATATTTTATATCAGATTCATGCTTTATGCCAATGCATGACTTCCGTTTTTCACTGCCCGTAAAAGAAGCTTTTAAGAAGCACGGAAAGGTAGCTACCCAGGCAGAAGGCAGGTTAATGAAGCAGATGATGGACCAGGTAGAAAGGGATGGTGCTGTGATGGTAGGCGATTTTGAAAATGACCGTCAGGAAGCCAGTTCCGGCTGGTGGGATTGGCGGCCGGCAAAAGTGGCATTGGAGCGGTTATATTTCACCGGAGAGTTGATGATCAGTCGTACGAAAACCTTTCAGAAGGTGTATGATCTACCCCTCAACTTAGTGCCTCAGGAAACCGACAAAACGATGCCTGGGGAGGCTGAATTTGCCTGTTATGTAATCCGCCGTACATTGGGTGCATTGGGAATTTCTACTGTCAGGGAAATGGCCTGGAGAGCCCGTAGGGTGAAAGGGAACCTGGTGAAAAAGGAGCTTGAAAAGATGGTGCATACCGGGGAGGTGAAAAAGGTAGCTGTCGAAGGATTGAAGGGGCCTTACTATATGCTGCCTGACCAGCAAAAGGATGTGAAGATCTCCAATGAAGTCTTTATTCTTTCACCATTTGATATTCTTAATATCTTCCGTCACCGATTGAAAGACTTCTTCAATTTTGATTACCAGGTTGAATGTTTTGTGCCTGCGCCCAAGCGGGTGTATGGGTATTTTTCATTGCCGGTATTGGCGGGTGACACCTTTATAGCAAGGATGGATGCCAAAGCCGACCGGAAGCAAAAAGTGCTGATTGTGCATAACCTGCATTTTGAGGATGTTGATCCAGATGAAAGTGTGATTGACAAGTTGATCCAGTCTTTGAAGGCATTTGTGCGATTTAACGGATGTAAGACTATTGTTTTTACAAAATCTAATAAGAAAACTTATTTGAAAGCAATCCGCAGTGGGTTAACTGATACCCACATAAACTAGCCTGATGTTAATCATTTGACATATACTGATTATTATCGGTACATTCACCGTATGTCAAAGTCAAAAGATGTTGTAGTAGCGCTTTCAAAAAAGCACCCCGAAACAGGTGAGCCTGCCCAGGCAGGTCACACTTTCGTAATTGGAACCTTAGGTAACAAAAAAGGATTCTATGAAATAGAAACTGAGAAACTGAATAAGTTTAAAGATGCAGATCTGCAACAGGAGTTATATAAGCTGTTGCACCCGCAGACGCATCATTAATTGATGTACATATCGTTTACGTTATGATTCCACCATTGTTTTTTAGTGGGACAGGGGTAGTTTATTTTTAAAAGATATTGACTTTGTTCGAATGATGTGGTATTGTATCGTGACGGTATTGTAAAATTTACCCGTATCATCCCCTGCAAAGGAACGCGTAAAGAATTAAGAAAGATTCTTCTCATTTGTCATAAATTAACGCCAGTATCATTAGCACTATTGGCAATATCATAGCCAGTCTTATTACCAATTTCGAAGGCATTAGTTTTTCACCAATGTATACCTTGAATTTTTCAAGTATGGCGTGCTTTATTTCTGCTGGCGGCGCCTGCCAATCTACGTCATCCAGTCTTACTCTCTTCAGCAAGTAATTCAATAACCGCTTCTGCAATTTATTGGTATTTGTATCTTTTTGTACTTCCAGTTTCAGTGCTTTTATGGATTCCTTCGCATTAATTTGCTTTTCACCACGTAGCCATACCCGATCCAGATAATCGCTTATTTTATCAATAAAAAAATCGCCCAGCTTATTATCCCACACGAGGAACAACGCTGTTTTAATGGTATATCCCGAAGCCAGTGAAGGGAACAACACAAACCCTGCCAGTGAAATCACAAATAAT
>Ga0316604_10000671_pt1 | contig 38154 bp, 47 predicted proteins | sample OWC_soil_day20_C_FD_207650 | JGI IMG/M metagenome (GOLD analysis project Ga0316604, IMG submission 207650) | Wetland soil microbial communities from Old Woman Creek delta, Ohio, United States - OWC_soil_day20_CT | ecosystem: Environmental > Terrestrial > Soil > Wetlands | place: USA: Ohio... | reverse complement strand
AGGGGGAAAAGGAATGAAAGTTCCTACATTCCATTGATCGGTCAAAAAATTGCAGATATAAAAAATCTAAAAATAGATGATGTGGCTGCAATAACTACAAGCAATGCGTTGAAATTATTCAAAACTAACTAACTGATTACGCGGTAAATTTGCAGGCATTTTTGATACAGCAGCTGCAATGAGTAAAATCCTTATAATTTACACGGGTGGAACAGTGGGAATGATCTTCGATGAAAAGACAAAGGCTTTGCGGCCAATTGGCTTTAACGAGATACGGAACAACTTGCCCGAACTATACCGCATGGGCATAGACTTTTATGTGTATGCTTTTAATCCTCCTATTGATTCTTCTGATATGCAGCCGGAAATATGGGTAGAACTGGCTTCGATCATTGAGGACAGGTACGACCGGTATGATGGTTTTGTGATCCTGCATGGGTCCGATACGATGTCGTTTACGGCATCGGCGTTGAGTTTTATGTTAGAGAACCTGGCGAAGCCGGTGATATTGACAGGGTCTCAGTTGCCGATTGGAAAGATCCGGACAGATGCGAAGGAGAATATCATCACTGCTATGGAGATCGCTTCTACACGTCATAATGGGCATGTAGTGGTACCAGAAGTGTGTATTTACTTTGACTTCTCCCTGTTCAGAGGTAATCGATCCAAAAAATACAATGCAGAGAAATTTGAGGCATTTTATTCCATGAACTATGTGCCGCTGGCAGAAGCGGGGATAGATATCAAGTATAAGACACAGGCGGTATTACCATTGCCGACAGCGCCATTGAAGGTGCATAAGCATATGGATGATAATGTGACGGTGTTGAAGATGTTTCCTGGGATCACCAGAAAGGCGGTAGAAGCGACGCTGAATGTTCCGGGCCTCAAAGGAGTCATAATGGAGACCTTTGGGAGTGGGAATACAAATACGCAGCCGTGGTTTATAGATTGCCTTCGTAAAGCAATAGAAAAGGGCATAGTGATAGTGGATATTACGCAGTGTGATGGAGGATCTGTAGAGTTGGGTAAATATGAGACGAGCTCGCTGCTGGCGCAGATAGGAGTGATAAGTGGGCATGATATGACATTTGAGGCGGCGATTACGAAATTGATGTTTGTGTTGGGGCAGAATTTGGATGCGGCGGCGACGCAGGAGATGATAGAGACTTCGTTGAGAGGGGAGCTGACGCCGATAAATCATGAATGGTGACGAAGATCAGGGTAGAATTTTTGGGAATATTTTGGAAATGTGAGGGGAAAGGTTACCTTTGCCATCCGAAATAAAATTCAACCGATGGAGAAGTGCAGGAGTGGTTGAACTGGCACGCCTGGAAAGTGTGTAAACTCGAAAGGGTTTCAAGGGTTCGAATCCCTTCTTCTCCGCTAAAGGGGACTTATCATAAAAGTAATGGTAAGTCCCTTTTTCTTTATAAGCAAAATTGCCCAACTGGTGGGCAATTAGCTGAAAAATCAAATTCATCTTAGGGGTTCGAAATGCCCGTTTTTCCCGATCATATACAATTCCCTCCGGAAAGATCAGTTTTTGCAATTCCTCCTTTTGGGTCGCTTCGCTGGAACGCCATGCTACACTGAGATTGCGCGTAAAAGACAAGCTTCTTTTCAGGGCTTCCGGCAGGTTCGAAATGCTTTTTGCACATTCTGCCAGTTCCTCCAAAATTTTGCCCCTTTCCTCCTGATACCGGTTATTGAATTTATTGTACACTTCCAGTGTTACATTCTTCAACAAAAGGCTTTCCTCGGCATCTTCTATTTTCTTTTCTACTGCTGCCAGCTGTTTCTTTAAAGAGGCTTCCTTTTCAACATTGTCTTTTGAGCATTCCTCATAAAACCTTTCCATTTCGTATTGTATAGGTGCCATCAATTCGTCTGACACTTGCAGGGTAGTTAACAGGTCTTCGAATAACTGATGAAGTTCTGCGGCATTCCGGTTGCATTTACACCCATTGGTACGGCACTTATAATAATAGAACTTCAATACCTTCGTTTTGGTTTTTTTACGCCTTTCATAGCCCGTTAATGGCTCACCACACCTATCACATTTTAGAAACACCTTCAACGGCAGGTAGTCATTTTCCTTTTTATGAGGTATATTGAAGCCAACAGCCTTTTCATTGATCTCGTTTACCTTCAAAAACACCTCATAACTTATCAGCTTCTCATGCTTCCCCTCAATAACTTTACCATCCAACAACCCATGATTAATAATGCCACAGTAAAATGGGCGCTTAAAGGTCTTGGTAAGCTGCTGTTTAATCATCTTCAATCCCAATGCCTTTAAGCGTTCCAGTATTGCTTCATTCTTTACACCCTCAGCTTTCCACAGAAAAGCCTTACGGATTAACAGCCCTTCTTTATTAATTACCAGCTTACGTTCTCCATTTACTTTTACAATATCATAGCCTTGTGGTGGGCGGGTTACCCATATTCCTTTTTCCAGCTTGGCCTTCATACCGCTTATTGTTCTTTTCCTTCTTAGCTTATTGTCATAATTACTGAACAGCAATTGCAAATCCTGGCTGAATGCGCCTGTTTCATCGCGGGTATCTGTTGGCTGGGCTACGGCATATATGGTAACACCATACTTTTCTCTCAGGTCATGCGCAAGTTTTATGGCACTACCACCGGTGCGACTAAAGCGGTCTGTCATATATACAACTATCTGGCTGATCTTGCCTTTATGCTTAGCTATATAATCCAGCATACGCTTAAACTCTTTACGCCCGTCTGTTTTGGCACTTTCGTAGGTGCCACCAAAACTTGCAGCTATAGTTTTGCCATTCCTGCGGCAATATTCTTCAATGGCTTTGGTTTGGGTTTCCAGACTAAGGTTCGTATCAAACTGTTCTTTGCCTGATACACGGGAATAACTAACCACCAGGTTTGATTCTACAAAGGTGGTGATCTTCTTTGGCCTGTTCCCAAACTGATTGAAAGCAGAAATATCTACAGTCATTATTTATCAGTATTTAAGGGGGAATGTAATGGTAAATCTACTTGTTGCGAAAGTTGGTATAATACCCTGCAAAACAGCCTTATAGAGTGAATAATTTCATCTGCTTTTTCATCTGTCATTTGCAAGCCTGAAAGCTCCCGTAGTTTATCCGGGGTAAGGGGTAGCTTTTGGGGATTGAGGATTACTTGCAGCTTGTCTGTATTAGCAGGGCTGGATAACTGGCTCATAGGAATTGTTTTTTTACAATATCCCTGCTTCCCAAAGTGTGGGTTCCCGGTTTGGGCGGCTATGTCCTGATTTGGGCCGAACATTCCCGAATTAGGCCTAAATCAGGAGTTCTACTTAGTAGCATAATAAGTTATTCAATAATGGCATCAGGCACTCCGATTTTTTCTACAATTATTTTAACTTGTAATGACGTGTAGTAATGTCCATTCTTTCTACCTATTTGATCCTGAAATGGCAGGAGCCATTTTCTGAATGTCTTAATGCTTACTCCATACAAAGAGGATAGTGTTCTTGGGCTATAAGGTTTTACATGGAAGGGATTCATAGATTAAGATATTTTAGGGGCATTTTTCATGTTGTGGATAAAATAATGGAAAAATAATATACCAGAACAGTCCCCAAACGGTATCGATACCCCCTAAATAGCTGGTTTTCAAAGCCGATTTTTGGATAAAAGATGTTATAATTTTTTATACTTCACGCAAAAGTTCTCTCAACTTGTCTAATATCGTTTTAATACTCATATAGGCTGACGAGGGAACTTTATTATACTTTCCTTTCAGGCTACCGTAAGATAAGCGTTCAGATTTTACAGTAGTAAAATTGTCTACGATGATTTTAAATATTTCATGCCTGCTTTCGTTTAAGATAACTCCTCCTCTTATTAACAGTTTCAGAAACAACGCCAGTACCGGAACAGAAATAGATAGCCTGATCTTCGGCTTGGCGGCAGCTGGCTTTTCTATTTGCTCAATAATAGCATGATTAAGCGGCTTGTCTTCCGTTAATAAATACTGGTAAGTAAGCTTGATATTACTTAACAATTGGTCTTTTAAGGGAGACAGTTTCGGGTTAAATATCAATTCAGGGTTTACTTCCAGCTGCTCAATGGATTTGATTTGCCGTGATAGTTCGTCCAGTCTGCACATTCTATCCGGAATCTTTAGAATTTTGGCATCCAGCCAATAGGTATAGTGTAGCACATAACGTGAATGGTTAAAATTCAGCTGCAATAGTATCAGGTGCAATTCGTAGGTAATATTTGCTCCTGCATCCAGGTAGATCAGTTGTTTCAGGCAATGTGCAAGCTCTTGCATGTATTTTAATTGGCGGTAGGTTACAGAGCCTCCCTCATTAATAAATTGCCGTATGGTACGAACGGTCATGCTGTATAAAGCCTCGTCCATTCCGGGATGCTGCGCAATTGGCTGTAGCTCCTGTAGGGCATTCGAAAGTTCCTTACGGGCTTGCTCTGCATTGATAGTCGTTACTATAGCTTCATTATTAAAATAGCCAGGTAGATGTGCTTCTACAAACCGTATTACTTCTTCCAGCATAAGGCATATACTTCTGTAGAAAATGGCCATTGCCTGAGTAATCAGCACCTGTTCCATTTTGGTATATCCCATCAGTACGTCAATTAGGTTAGCAATGCTTACCTGGTGGGTATGAATAAACTGTAAACTTGGCTCTGGCGGCTTGCCTATAGCCTTATCACGGAAATAACCACATATCCTGTCCTTTTCCACGTTGGCAAACTGGATATATCCCTTCAAATCTTCTTCTGTACTGTCTTTAATTATTTCCGGCGCAATTGTCAAGCGAACCCATTGCTCTAAAGTGGTTAACTGGTAAATCATAGGTCTTAAAACAAACATTTAATTGGGCTATACATACAAAGCCAATCCATGTGACATGGATAGATCCCCTCCTCCGATAATAATATAACGAAATAATCTTATTTGTCCATATACTTTGTCAATTTATAGATGTCTGTAAGCTCTTCATAGATGTTTTAAGACAGCGAGGTTTCTGCTTTTTGCTGCATCTTCCCTTAAATGCGGGAGTATATAAAGAAAAAAGCCACCCGGAGGTGGCTTAAATGATTCGTACAATCAATGATTTATTATTTGCCGTTAGCGAGCCTTTCAAGCATGGCTATTTTCTCGTCTTTTTCTTTGAGCAGTTGTTGATATAGCTGCTTATTTTCTTCCACTACCTTCTTATTCTCTTCTAAAATTTCTACCAGCTTTTCAATCGGATTAAAGATTGGATTAGCATTGAAAAATGCTGGCTGCTGGCAATTGTCAAAAGATGCAGTGTTGGAGATAATATTATATGCCTTTTCCTCATTAAACTTTTTAATAACTTCTGGTGAGACTTTCAGCACCTTTGATACCTCTCCCAATATAACATCATCAATAACCTCTTTCTGTTCTAAAAGAGAAATCCTACGTTGCGTCCAATCGCCACCAAGTTCATACGCCAGTCCTTCCTGGCTAAGATTCAACATTTCCCTGAATTTCTTAACGTTTCTTCCCTGATGTATTTGCTGTTCAGACATACTATTTTATTTTCTTCTGCTAGTAATATACAAAAAAATCCACACTACCAAATTATAGCCAGCTAACATACACATGAACAGGTGTATGTTAAACCTGTCATTCCTATAGTAAGCCCAGTAACTATATGATATTTAGATAGCTGGAGAATTCAAAAATAATCAATTCTCAAAACAAATATCTATGGCAAATACAAAATCCCCTCAACCTATTAGTATAGCTGAATTACAGCTATTTATGGGCATATTTGCTCATGAAGTAAAAACACAGCTTGCCGGCGTGGTCGCTATGTCTGAATATGCCCTTCAAGACAAAAATCCTTCCTATTACCTTAAGACCATAACTGTGGGAGTTGCAGGCAGTCTCTTAGTACTGGATAACCTGCTTAAAGCCATACAGGCCAATAATGGATACCTGAATATAGAAGCTAAACCCAAATCATTCCAACTGCATGACCTATTGCAGCAGATTGCTATGGCCTTTAAAATAGAGAGTGCAATACAGGAGAAAAAGCTGGAAGTAAACCTACATCCCTATTGGCAAAAAAATCCAGTGGTAACCGACAAGCTTATCTTAACTCAGGTATTATATAATTTGGTTACCAACGCACTTAAATGGAGCTATCGCGATTCGACAATAACTATTAGCGCTCAAGTTGATCCCCTTCATTGCCATATCACAGTTGAAAATATTGGCAATACCATTCCTCCTGCCAAAGCAGCACTTCTTTTTGAACCTTTTTACCGGCTTGATAATGGTTACGCAGGTACAGGACTAGGTTTATACATCAGCCGCCTATATGTTGAGGCTCTAGGCGGTACAATCTCTGTGAGTAGTTCCAATAACTATACGGCATTCACAGTAAAGGTTCCGTACCACTAATATACAATCCGCATCTTATCACCTGAAAACATACAAGTATATGCTTGCTACTTTTCCGCATCTGTCTAAAAATCAGCTTGAAAAACTTAGTGAGGTCACCAAGCACATTATTAAGACTGTTAAGCCAGAGAGAATTATCTGTTATGGCAGTCACACTTCCATTTCACAGGACTGGAATGTATTCAGTATAGGGGAATCCTACCAACAGGTAACTTTCCCAACTACCTACAATCTCCTTATTGTTCCCGGTAAGGAGGACGCAAGATTAGAACATGAAGTGATTCAGTTAGCAGAACAGCAGGCAGAAGCCCTGCATTGCCATATAAGTGTCGTAATACAATCAGCATCAACACTCAATCAATCGCTGGAAAATGGGGTTCGTTTTATCAACACAGTTTTTGCCAAAGGACTACTGTTGTACAATAATAATGCAGGCATAATCACACCCAGCCCTACGTTACCCGATATGTCTGTAGTTAAGAAAGCAGCGGAACAGCAATGGATACAGAATATGGAAATTGCACATCGCTTTCTTAAATCTGCCAGCGATAACTTACAACAACCTTGGGCCGAGCAGGCTATGTTTAACCTTCACCAAAGTGTGCAACACACCTGTATGGCATTGCTTCGCTACTTTACCGGCTACAAATCAACTACACACAATCTATCACGATTGTTAGCCTTACTGGAAAGTTTCACCTGCATGTTTGAAGGTATCTTTCCTTGTATTACTGAGGAAGAAAGGGAATTATTTAATCTTCTGAACAGGGCTTATTCAGAAGCCCGCTATAAAGATAACTATGTCGTGCCTGTTGCTACGGCGAAAATATTGGAACGCCGGGTAAAAGAGTTAATTGCTTTGGCAGAAGCATTATATGAAAAACAGGCAGAACTGCTAAAGAGCGAAACCCGCATTTCCTTTCCTATAATTGACAGCTATGACAAAGCGTAAACGAGTGCTATTAAAATCAACACAGCGTTTGCTCAATTTAATCGGGAAACGGTTATATAAACTACGCAAGGTTAATGGGTATAGTTTACGTTATTTATCCGGTCAGGTAAATATTTCCCGGCAATTACTAAGCCGCATTGAAAAAGGAACATACGCAGGATTTACAATGGGGATGATTGAAACCATCTGTGAATTTTATGATGAAGATGTGATGGCCTTGATTTCCGATAATGTAAAATGGAAACCGAAACTACCCAATAATATTAATTCTTCACAACCTTAAAGCATTAGCGTGTCCATGATAAATAAAGACGATTTACGTAATTCCAAAGAGCCTTACCGTTTACCGTTGGACAGGAAAGGTATGTTATATAAGATTGACCTGAAATTTAACATAGATAACGAAACCCGCACTTTTAAAAGATGGCATCTAAGTGAGCTAAAGCTGCTCTCGAAAGAACATAGAAAAGTGCAATACCGTAACTCTAATGGCAACATCTATTTTACACTCTCCATTGAGTTAGACAATAACGGGATATTGGTTAGCTGCGATTGCGATAGAAAGGTGGATATGCTTTGCCACCATGCCTATACAGGGTTAAAGCAGTTGATAACACAAACCTCTGGTCATGTTTACGAGATTTTCCTCCGGGATGAACTGGATTTAATTGGCTAAAGTATATGTACCACACCGGGCATGTTGCGTATTGCAGTATGCCCGGTTGTTTGTTATAGTAAAAGTGTTCCGTTTTGATATGTATTTAATCCGTACCCACCTGTTTTCATTATGTTTTTAATCTGTAATCAATCAGAAATCATTCTGCAATGTCTCGTCCGGCTATAGGTTTACACCTTGGTGAATTTTATATACTTTTTTGGTGTCGAACTTCAAAATCCTTAACTTTCAAGGCAATTAAATTCTTAACCTTGAGACCCAAGCTGACACCACCCTCACCTATCTCGTGTAACCTGCTTTATAAGAAGCGGTCATGGTTTGTTTTGCCACTTTTGTTTGTTGTGTCAGCCGTTTTGGGACAGACAATTCCTGGCGTATCAATTACTTCTCCTCAACGCGGGTTACTTCCTGTTGTTACATTACCACTTCCTTCAACTATAAAACCCAATACTATGGGTTTTCCCATCAGCTCATCGCCTACAATGAATCTTCCGGCACCTGGTAGCCTTTTACCACCTTTGCCCCCAACAGTTACTGCATTCCATGACAATTTCCAACAGGGAGGAAACTCAGGAGATGTATTACAAATGGCCAGCATAGAAAGGGATTTAATGGAAACAGATTTTTACCGGAGGCATATCGAATGGCTGGAACAATCAAAATATTACCGGAATGCATTTGAAAAATTGTCAGAAATGGCCCCGGACAGCTTTTCATTAGCCAAAGCTGTTTACTTAGTTGAAAATGCTTATATGGACAATCAAATTCCCTATACCGCTTTTATACAAAGCATTAAGCAGAAGGCCGATCATGTAAAACAGATTATTAAACGTGAAGGGCTGACTGTGAAAAATAATACAGCCTTAAACTATGGCATTCAAAAACTATATTCCCAACAAAATCCCTATTACAATGCTGCAATAAGGCAAACTTTTCTAATAAAGCCATTAACCTACCGTTTTGAAGACTTTCAGGGGGAGAAAGATTACACAAATATGTTTGTAACAAAACTGTTAGTAACAAGTAAAGGTCAATGTCATTCCCTTCCATTGTTGTACTTACTTATTGCAGAACAACTTGGGGCAAAAGCCTCTCTTTCATTAGCACCGCAACATTCCTTTATCAAATTTCAGGGTTCTAACGGACGGTTGTACAATTTTGAATGTACTAACGGCAGTATAGTTTCTAATACATGGATTACCCAATCCGGCTATATTACTGCCAAGGCTTTACAAAATCACACTTATTTTGATACTCTTTCCCAACGACAATTATATGCTCAAATGGTAACCGATCTTATGCTGGGTTATTTAAAGAAATTCCCTTATGACGACTTCGCAGAAGCGATGCGGCAGAAGGTGCTTACAATCAACCCTGGTAATGTACAGGCTCTGATCGTAGGGGCTAACGTACAAACGAGGTTAGCAATGGCGAAGATGAAGAGCGTTGGTACCCCCCAACCAGATGCTTTGCCTCAATACCCGGAAGCCTATAAAGCGTATTTGACTATGCAATCCTGTTATGAACGGGTGGAAGCAACCGGCTATCAGGATATGCCAGCGGAAGCCTACCAGAAATGGTTACAATCAATCCAACAGGAAAAGAAGAAACAAGCCACCACAGAAGCACAACAAAGATTGGAAAGAGAAATACATGAGTTGAAAAAAGGTACTTTCAAAACATCACCTATACATTAACCTAAAGTCATGGCCCAAATCAATAAATTATTAATTGTAATCCTGCTGCTAACGGCGAATACAAACATACAGGCGCAAACGCCCAATCCTTTTCAATCCATCGGTAAAAAAGCAAAAATAAAAACTGCTTATGGAGGACGTTTTGATGAATTTTTTGATTACGATAGTATTCAACGTGTAGGGTCTGTTCTAATGAATATCTATACAAAAAAAATAGTTCGTTTGCTGGATGTGGACAAAGTGTTTCTGGAATTTTCAGATAATTCCAGTTCCAGCCGGTGGTATAGCGTAGATCCTTTGGCAGATCAGCAAATACAATGGAGTCCTTATCATTTTGCCTACGATAATCCAATCAGATACAACGATCCGGATGGACGTATTCCAGGCGACTTCTACGATCAACAAGGTAACAAGATTGGCTCTGATGGTAAAGCAGATCAAAAAGTATATGTGGTAACAGACCAAAAAGAAGTGCAATCCGCTCAGAAATCTACAGCTAAGGGTAAAACCCTTGATGCAGATAAAATGAAGTCTGATATATTGTTGCCAAGTGAGCACGTCCGCACAAGAATGGGAGAAGCGGTGGACAGATCAAATAACCCTTCTACCGCAGCAGACGATGCCACCGGAGGTATGCACGAAGAAGGCGGTTATTACGGCACAAATGCGAGTGGACAAGAAATTGCAATTAGGGCGAATCCTGGCGAGGCTTATGTGGAGGGTACAAGCGGCGTTGGGGTTAAATCCAACCAAGCAGGAGATCAGTATGATGCAAGCTACAGAAGCCAGGATAATAAAGAAGGGACATTTCATGTACATCCTAAAGGGGATGGCAAAACGGCTTTCGTTCAACCGCCATCAGGAGCTGATCTCCGCAACTCTGTATCCAGAGGATTGCCAGGGAATAACTATGTATTAGGTGCAGGAAACAATACTGTTTATATTTATAAACCGGTAAATGGTACAGGCACTGTAATTGCCACATTTCCGTTGAATACTTTTATTACCGTTAAAGCTAAATAAATATGCAAGGCAAGCTGATAATTCTATCTTCCATATTGTTTATTCTGTCAGGCTGTTCAGGGCAAGAGAAGAAACAGCCTGTATCTGAAAGCAAAGCATCTAATAAAAAGCTATTAGTAAGTTTTACGCTTAACGATAGCACTATCAATATCAATGACCGTTTTAATCTATGGTTTGCCAACGGGATAGATACATTACATGCTTCAATAAAAGGGAATGAACTTATCTTACCTGATTTTAGAGAAAAAAAAGATACAGGATATACAGTGGGCTTTGAATGCTGTGGGTATAAACTTCATTTCAGCAGCATTACAAAGCGGATGATATTTTCGGGGCAAGATGTAGAGTGGAAATTTGGCGTTCAGAACAAAGCGCTAACTAATAACTATCGAGGCTTACTTTCCGAACAGGAATATAAATCAGGCAAAAAATACAAAGCAATACAATTCCTACAGTTCAATCCACTGGAAAAAGGTGATGGTATCCAGTTTGTAAATAAAATTGAATAGCGGGATAACAAGGCCCTTAAATTCCTACTCACTGATGAGAATATATACACTCCTTATTTTGCTTATAATTATTAGCGGCAACAGATTATTAGGACAAGATAGTTCAATACAGTTTTATCAGCATACACTTCGTGAATTGGAACAATTAGCGACCAACCCATATAAAGGGAGCTTTAAAAGGGCTGTCTTTATAACAGAGAACGCCTATAATAGAAACCGTCTAAGCGAGACAGAATTTAACAATAACATACTGCTGCTCACTACACTCGCCACGGGCTTTGCCCAAGCAAATAGAATCCCTGATTATCGCTATGAGGATAGTGTCAATCTAATAAATAATTTTGCGTTATACAAATTATTAAAGGATACAATTACTGTACAATTGTCAAATGGAGAATCTCTTTTGACGCGGGCGTATGCCTATGATTTTAACGATTTTTTCGGACGCTCCGATTGGAACAATATGTCGGTGACTAAATTATTGGCAACTCACTCAGGCAACTGCCATAGCCTACCTTATTTATATAAGATATTAGCAGATGAAATCGGAACTGCCTGTTGGTTGAGTTTAGCCCCTAACCATATATATATTAAAAACCGCTGCAAAAGATATGGTTGGTATAACACAGAACTAACAAGCGGGTCATTTCCCATTGATGCTTGGATCATGGGGTCTGGATATATACCACTGGAGGCCATCCAAAATGGCATATACATGGACACCCTTAGTAATCAACAATCCATTGCCTTATGTATGCTGGATCTAGCGAAGGGTTACGAACAGCAGACGCGGAATTATGATGATGGATTTATTATAAAATGTTGTGATCTTTCCCTCAGCTATTTTCCACTGAATGTACAGGCTCTGCTACTAAAAGCGGAAACGTTGAAACGGAATTATACCGGTGGAAAAACCAAGAATATGTCAGATGCGAGAGATACCTATGCGCAGATGGAAGGGCTGTATGTACAATTAGTGAGTTTAGGCTATCGGGAAATGCCCGCAAAGATGTATCGAGACTGGCTAAAAGAAGTGAATAAAGAAAAATACTCCAACCAACGGTTAAAAACAACGCTTACAGGCAACAAGTAGTGCCTTTATTATTATTGCACAGCTCATTGCAAATCCATTCTGCATCATTAGGTACTTTGTTCCGCATTCACTCAGTATTTATTTAGTTAGGGGGCAGCAACTGTTGTGTTTATTGCAGTTTTTGATATTTATTGTCTGTAAAAAAATGCCCAAATCTGCCCAAAAACGCCCAAACAGGGAAAATTGAGCACGATCAGGGAATGTTAAGCCCAAACCTGCCCAAAGGTGCCCAAACCGGGAAAGCATCTTTTCTGCCAGATTCATATTTGTGTTATACAAAAACATAACACATGGCAAAAGTTATCCCACTCACTTCTGTTCCTGACGAATTAAGTCTTCCTACACATGCTGCCTGGCAGCTTGCCTATGCTATCCTTTGGAATCATGATCGTTTGCCTATGCAGGAAGAACGTTATGCAAAAGAAAGCATCAGGCGGCAGCTTGCACATGGAAAGCTTACCAGAAGATCCTTTATTGAGGTATGTGAACGTTTACTACTGGCGGGTAAATGTCTTACGGTTTCTCCTGATACATGGATAGATCAGCCCTCTATCTGGTTTCATCCAGAATTTACCGGTGGCTTTGCTGATACACAGGCTATGCAACAAAAGGTTGTCCTGAAACGCAAAGCCGTTCCCAGGTATCAATGGGGATTATATGTATTCGCTACCTATTACTGGCGCTACCTGCAATCGCCTTCTGATCTGTTATTACACCAATGCTACCAAAGACTGCACCGCCTACGGGAATACGGACTACTACAGGTATGGAGCAATGTTATCCTGCTTATTCACATAAACAAAATACCAGCTTAACTATGGCACCTATTAAAACCGAACCACAAATCCCCATCAAGGCTTATTCACTACCAGAGCTGGCAAGGTTATATCGCCTGAGTGAAAAGACATTTAAAAGATGGATGAAGCCTTTTAAAGCCGAGATAGGCCCAAGACAAGGCCGCTTCTATAATATAGCGCAGGTGAAGATCATCTTCTTAAAGCTGGGTACTCCCGAATAATACCGTTCCAATTCAGGCTAGTTCAGGAGAGTTCAGTCCAAACCTACCCAAACCTGCCCAAACCGGGAAACCACTATTTGCAGCTGTTGGAACTTTACATCATCAAACAAACAGTACACTAAAATCAAAAACAATGAGAACAGAAACCACACATGGTGACAGCTTTCACAGCTTCTTTCTAACAGGTACGGTACTGCTGGCAGGCGTTGATGTATCTGGTTTGCTGGAGTATGTGCTTCGCATTGCATTGGGTGCCGTTGTCGTTGGTGTATCGAAAACCATCAGTGAACGCCTTAAACGGCGCAAGGCCAAAAAAGAAGCGGCTACCCGGCTCAACCGCATCCGTAACAGGACAAGCAAAAAATCCTCTCATGGCATCACTGAATAAGATCATCATGGGTACAGCAGTAGGCGCTGGCGTGGTAGCGTTAATCAGCTACCTCGCCAACATGCGCCGGGCTTCTGTTCAACTAGAAGTGATACCCGGTGTGAATATTCATTCTTTGAGCTGGACGGGTCTTACCCTGCGTATAGATGCTGTTCTGAAAAACCCTACCGGTGCCAGCTTTAAAGTAAAGTTTCCCTATGTCAAGATCAGTCATAAAGGCACCACGCTTGGCAGCAGCCAGGTGATAGACAAAGACATTAGTATTCCTGCTTACGGCCAGGCAGTGATCGACAGCATCATGGTGGAGGTTCCCACGCTCAGCTTTTTTTCCGTGGCCTATGATATTATCAAAGCACTGAATAACAAAGAAGCCATTGCCTTAACGGTACAGACCATTACTACCATTGACCTGGGCTGGTCAAAAGTGCCTTACGAAGACAAAAAGGAAATTACCCTGAAAAAGTAAACACATGGAAGCGGCTACCAAACGAAAGATCAATACCAGCAAGGAATATGATGCACTCTTTCCTGCGGCAGCCAATAGCAACAAGACTATTGTGGAGCAGGCAACGCTGGATGATACCATTGCTTTTATTCATAAGGTTGTTGGTAAAACACTTGACCAGACCAGCCGTATTGCTGGTGTGTTGAAAGGCGATACGGTATATGATACCTGCCGCAACATCTGGTATTTCGTGTACAGGAATGTGGCTTACAAGAAAGACGAAGATGGGCTGGAACAGGTACGCAGTCCAAGGCGTACATGGCTTGATAGGAAAACAGGTGTGGATTGTGATTGTTACAGCACTTTTATCAGCAGCATCCTTACGAACCTGAATATTCCACATAAGCTGCGCATTACCAAATACCGGCGCGATCATTTTCAGCATGTGTACCCCGTAGTGCCTTACAATGGCCGCTATATCATTATTGATTGTGTAACTGACCGGTTTGATTATGAAGTTCCTTATTCCGCTAAAAAAGATATAAACATGGACTTACAATATTTAGATGGCTTGCATGGTACTGGCCTCGGAGAACGCGGTAACGATCTTGTTTTTGATGGGCCGGATGATGAGATGGGCGCATTAGGCAAGTTTGGTTTTTTGAAGAAGATTGTAAAGGCAGTGAATAAAATTAACCCTGCCACCGTATTACTGCGCAATGGTTTCCTTGCGGCGATGAAGCTGAACCTGTTTAAAGTAGCCAGCCGTATTAAATATGCTTATCTCTCACCGGAAGAAGCTGTTAAACGTGGCATTATCAAAGAGAAGTATGATAAGCTGGTGAAGGTAAAGCAGAAGATGGAAAGCATTTTTTCCACTGCCGGTGGCAACCCCAAAAATCTGAAAAAGGCTATTCTGAAAGGAAAAGGAAATAAGAACAAAGAAGTGGCCGTATCAGGATTAGGCTTTATTAGTAGCGATAACCCTGTGTTATATATGGATCAGAACACGCCACTGGCACAGTTGCTTGGCCCTGACATATACTATGAAGAAAATGTACGTGGCATGGAGGGCTTTGAAGGTTTAGGTTCTTTAGGCGAAATGGGAGAACTGGGTGCAGCGCCTTTTGTGGCGGCGGCATCCGCTGCTGTAGCTGCACTTGCCAAATTACTAAAAGGTATTGGCAACATCTTTGGCAGCAAGCAACAAGGTTCGGAAGATTTTGCAGAAGCCGAAACAGCTGCTGCCGATACCGAGATTGCACAAACGCCTGCTGCCACGCAGGCCAGTGCAAGTTTACCCGCTACTGTAGATGCCGCCGCCAGTATGGCAACCGATACCAGCATTACTAGCCCTGTTACAGATACCAGCAGCAACGCTGCACGTATCGCCGATACCAGTGCAGCGGATAGCGTCGATACAGCTACTGTGACAGATACCATTCCTGCAAACGTTACTCCGGTTATCACTGATGCCAGCATTTTGCCAGTGACAACTGCTACAGCCGCCAGCACTACTGCCAATACTGGTGCTGCCAACCAACAAGGCTTCTGGCAAAAGAATAAGAAATGGCTTTTACCTACTGTAATCGGTGTAGGCGGTATTGCCGTCATCGCTATCGGCATGAAGCTGTTAAAACCTTCGGCCAATAAACCACCCCTTAACGGGCCACCCGCTACCAAAAAGCCGACAGCCACCAGGGGCAAGGCCAAGAAGGAGCCGGTAACCATGATGTAACTCTCTATCCTTATTCATCACCAAAGAAATTAATATGGCACAACAAAATCGCTATCAGAAAAATGCAGAACGTTCCAGCTTTGCGCTGGCCGAAGGGCTACCCTCAAAGGGAAATGTAAAAAACACCTTGATTGAAACCGGTAAGGATCTGCTGATTGGTGTAATCGGAGGCGGCGTACTTGGCGCAGTCATAGGCAAGCCTTCGCTTATTGCAGGTGTAGGAGTTACCGGTGTGGGTCACTATATGGGCAACCGCCTGATAAGCCTGGTAGGTATCGGCATGATGGCAGCCAATGGCTTCCAGACCAAAACAGTGAGTGGCGTTGATGATGGTATAGACGGTATCAAAGACCGTGTGATGGCTTTTAAGGATAGCTTCTCTGAAAAATTCTATCTCGATAAAATATTAAAAAAGAATGCTGCTGCAGCCAGTACCACTGTCACCGGCCTTGGTGAGCTACAGTACTTCAATTACGCCAATGAAGTAGCAGGACTTGCAGCGCTTAACAATGTGGAAGAGCAAATGGAGAACAGCGCTATTGCCCGCCTTCAAATGAATGGCTCGCCCGGTGTAGGCAATACTGATGCCGATCTACCAGGTATGAACGGCCCATTGGCAGAGTTGTCGGACGTTTCAGACTACAACCTGTAATCGTAAACCCTATTTATAACTCAAAATCTACAATTATGTTAGGACTAGATGGACTGGCCGCTATAGAAGAATATAACAACCAGGGTGCTTTGCTGGGCATTGACGGCCCGGATGGTGATGAACTGGTAGGAGAACTGCGCCGGATGAACCCCGTAAAGCGGCAACGTACAATCAATAAACTGGCCAGCACCGGTGCGCCCAGCAAAGGATCAAGAGCCGAAATGGAAAAGTTCTTTGCCGAACTACCTGCCAATATTAAAGAGGCACTTGTGAAAGGTGACCTACGCCTTGCCGATACAATGGTGTACAGCATTAAACCAGTGAACAGCAAAACGATCAAGATGTGGGAAACTCAGGATGACAAGGAAGTGGGCCTGCGTAATATCAGTAATGCCAAGTTGCCTAAGAACCAGGCATTGCTGGTATCCGGCGTAGTGCTGCTGGCAGGTACTGCTGCTGATAGTTCCAAAGACAAGATCATTGCTGCGGATTATAAAGGACTGGAAAACTTTCCTGCGCTGCTGAACGGTGAGTTCAACCTCAAATACAACAAAAGGCAGATTGTGCCGGAAACATCCAACTATGTATTCCGTACACAGAATTACAACTATGTACCCCTAGGCTATTACAAGTTATCCAACCCGCGTCTGATTGTGGATGACGTACTGATAGAGCTGACAATAGAACTGGGTTCTACCGATGGCATACCCGCCAATACCTATGTATATGCGGGGCTGCATGGCACTATCACCACACCATAATTTTTTCATACGCATATATATCCCCTGAGAAACCCAAGGGCGGCAGGTATCTACCTGCTGCTATTTTAAAAACAAATGTTTTCCTATGAGTATCGTTAAAAAACGCTTTGATATAACGGTGACTGCTGCCGATAAAACATTCTCGCAATCCTTTGAACTGGATAAAACTATCACTCATATCAAAGGCATCCTGCTTACTGCCGACAAAGAAGATATGCTCTATTACCGGGGTACACAAAAGGTGGAGGTCAACAAACAGGAAGTATTTCCTGAAAGCTACCATAGCAAGCTGTTGATGTGTGGCATCAATGTACCTCCGAATAACCGGTTTTATACTACTGGCAACCTGCCCGTTGGTAACGGTATTGTTAAGGTAGAGTACCAGGATAAAAGTGATACCCGGCTTGCTTTTGAAAATTATACGGTAAGCATATACCTGGACTGTGAACAAACTGATCTATGAACGGTGATATAGTTATACAAAACCTGCTGATTACCCGTAAAGGTCAGCACGAATATTTTCAGCTAAACATTGCCCGTGATGTAACAACTATTACCGGCATTGCCAGTAGTGTTCAGTTACAGGAAGTGGTGCAGGTAAATGGCACAGGACAAACAGGCATGTTGCAGTTACAGGCCACTGGCACCGCCAATGGCTGCTACAACAGCATCGTAAAACTGGAACCTGCGGCTGCCCTGAAAGGTGATCTTGGATTAACGGTTTATCAGGCAGGGTTTACACAGGACAATGCACTGCTAACGAACGGGCTGGCCATGCGTGGCAAGAGCAGTGCAGAAACCATACACCTGTTGCCCTGTAACAGCTTCTATGGTAACTACCGTGACCTGCTGGGGGCCAGACTTGGCAGAGATGTTCAATACCGTGTCAGCATCACCCTGTTCACCACCAAAAGAAAGTTATGACAACAGCACTGGCACAGGAATACATACGTGGAAGAATGGAGGAACTGGGGTATGCAGGTAAATATTATATCCGTTTACGGCACTATGTACTTCGGCCCAAAGAAACGATACACATACAGGCAGACACCCACCTGTTCCTGCTGATACAGCCGCCTGTGATGGTAAGGGTGCAAAGCAGTTTCGGTATTCATGACCTGACCGTTGACAACGTGAACGAGCTGCAATACGAGCATCAGGGATGGATTGATGTAGAAAATTACGCCAGTCATTTACAGCATGTTCAGTTTATACAAGTGATTATTCAAACAAACGACTACTACTATGCCACTGATAACAGAAAAGTTCAGCCAGCACAAGGTTGACCTGATTAAGCGCTACCTGCAAAGAGAAATTGAAAAAGGCAGGCCGAAAGAATTTGAAATTATTGTGGATGACTTTAAAGTTGTTTCCCGCACCAGCGACCTGGAAGAGTTTGAAGATTATGAGCAGGAGATTTCTCAGGACAGCCGTAATCTTACGATCGTGGTATATGGCAATGCCAATGGCAACAGGAACACCCGTTACTCCTTCACCCTGCAAGGTGAGCCTGTTACATCCAAAGCATCCCCAGCTAACGGCCTGGGTGAGATAGACCAGGTAATCGCACAAAAACTGGCTGAAAAAGATAAGGAGCACCAGTTTACCCAATTGAAGGAAAAACTGTCCAGTACCCAGCAGCAACTAACCGAGGCAGAAGAATATGCCGAAGGATTGCAGAAGCGCATCCGCGACATGGAAGAAAAACGCTACACCAATGCTGTTAGCCTCGGAGAAGTAGCCAGTGTGGTCTTAAAAACGTTGGTGAAAGAACATGCAGCGCGTATTCCAGGCGGTCAGGCGTTGGCCGGTTTACTGGGCGCTGATGTGGCAGAGGAAGCACCGCCAGCTATACCAGCAGCCAATGCTACGGTAAGTTTTGAGCCACAGGCACCCGCTATTGATGAACAAACACAAAACCGCATATCGCTGATAGAGCAGATGCAGGCGCGTTTTAACGAGCAACAGATGATGGCGGTGTTCTCCATACTGGATGCGCTGGTAGCTCAACCGGATAAAATAGAAGCTGTATTGGTACAACTGGAACTACATCCTGCTGCCGCAGCCCAGGCTGCATAACCTTTTCTTCAACTTATAATCCTAACAAATGAAACAGTATAACTACAACGTAAAAATCCCTGCCCTGCTGGAAACGGAAGCCAACGAAAAAGCTGCTGCTTTGGCGGCGCTGGCAAGTCATCTCACCGCCAAAGAATTATCGAAGCTGGCCCATATTGTTACCCACGACCCGGTAAAAACAGCGATGGCGAAAAAATACCTGGGTGTATAAAACCTTATCCATGGCACAGGAAGAAACGTTGACAGTAAGGGAAAAAATTCAGTATGGCCTGTTGGGGATTATTGTATTGGGTGGTGCTGTCATCATAGGTCGTAAGCTGGTGCTACAATCGAAAGCCAACAGTGAAGAACAGAAAACCTATGAAAGCGGCAGTGCTGCCGCCATTGCCAAGCAGATTAAAATGGCTTTTGAGAATGATGGCTGGTGGGGAACCGACAAAACCGCGCTTCGGCAGGCCATACGTGATATAGGCAGCAAAGAGGAATTTGTGCAGGTCATGACCTCTTACCAGCGCCTGTATAACCGCACACTGATGCGGGATATGCAGGAAGAGTTAAAGTCAACAGAATACAATGAACTGCTGGCGATCCTTGCTGCTAAACCTGATAAAACAGGAACAGCTGCTGCCGCTATCGGCTACCCTCAATACCTCTCATGGGCTAAGCGGCTGAATGCAGCTTTTAATATCTACTACGGGCCAATACCCGGTACGGATGAAGAAGCTATTAAGGCAGTGTTTCTTGAAATACCCTCTCGATTTGCTTTTCAACAGGTAGCCGCTATGTACCGGCAGTTATATGGAACTGATCTCACCAGCGAATTGAAAAGTGAATTGGAGTTCTGGGAACACGGCCCCATGATGAAAATTATTACAGACAAACCATAAGAAATTTTTCTATGAGAACCAGTGCAAAAGGCAAAGCCCGGAAAGCCACGCCGCCCGCTACAGCTAAGCAGCCGACTAAGAAAAAGGCTAAGAGTAACATTATACTGACCACGCTTGCTGTGGGGGCGGCTGGTATCCTCGGCTACCTGGGATGGCAGTACTATAAGAAACGGAAGGCTTCTAAAAATGCGGCTGCCGATTTCAACACATTGCTGCAAAGCTCCACAGCGACGTATCAACCGTCCGGCACTGCTGCGGATACGACCACTACGCCCACCTATGTAGCGCCGGTAACAACTACGACCACCGGCCAGAAAACCACTTCAACAGCTGCCGCTGCCAGCAATAGTGGCTTCCCGCTGAAAAAGGGCAGCAAAGGTTCACTGGTAAAAGCGCTCCAACAGGCATTGATCGCGAAATATGGTGCATCTATACTTCCCAAATACGGTGCTGATGGCGACTTTGGTTCAGAAACGGTAACAGCAGTAGCAAAAGCAGGGTTACCAGCCACTATAGATGAAAGCACTTATTATGTGTTTGTTCAGGGCAGTAGTAGTGTTACCGATAAATCGGCCCTTGCTGCCAAATTCCTTACCGCTGCTGCTAACAAGGATTTCAACACGGTAATGAGCCTGCTGAAACAGATGAGTACAAAAGAGGATTACCGGCAGGTAAGCAACATTTTTGTTCAAAGCATATTACGTGGAGTACGGCAAACATTGGTAAACGGGCTGTTGGGTTCCTTTACCAACGAAACACAGAAACAACAGATACGGTATGAGTTTATTCGTATGGGTTTAAAGTATGACGGCAATAAGTGGTCGCTCGATGGTTTTGACGGCAAGCCCATTGTAACGGTTGAGCCAACCAATGTCTGGCTGAATGCTACGGAAAGTGTCGGCGTTCCTGCCAGCATGGTATTGGGTGCAGAAGTATCACGCAAGCTGGATTATACATTGTTTGAAAACAAAGGCAGATACTTTTTAGTTGCCACCCGTTCCGTAAAATACCTCTAACCCTATTTAATTTCTTATGCCAGTTACTTACAATCCTTTACTACTTATCCGGCTGCATATCATTGGCTATAACACATGGAGTGATTACAGCTACCAGCAAAAGAAGCAGTTTAACTATATCGTTACCGCTACTGGTAAGGTAATCATGTTATCCGCTGTAGATAAAAAGTTGCCTTCAATAGAGGTTGCTTTTGTAGGCAGCGAAGCTTATGCGTCTGCCAGTGCCGCCTTGTTTGGCTTGTTACTGGATTTATGGATACAGTATGATGAGGTGGTAATCGCTTATGCAAAAGACCTGGAGAGCAATAGCACCCAACCGCTTTTCCCGAATGCCCGCCGCTGGCTGCGGCAACACCTACCGCACAAGCTAAAAAAGAAGTACTACAGCTATCACAATCTGCTTACACTTCGCGCCTTACTTCCGTTTATTTAAAACCCGATTATATGATGGAACAAGTATTACTGCAAGCCCTCGCCACGCGGGGGTACAGGGTAGCTACGCGCCCGTTTGAACTAAATATCATTGGCATACGGCATAATACCAGTATTCCCAATGTGTTTAAAGACAGCCTGAATGTGCTGTTTACGGATAATACCGGCAAGCTGTCCTCCTGTAGCTGGATGGCTACTACCGATCCCGGTACTTACTGGCTGTGCAACCCGATGAACGAACAAGGCACAGCTGTGTTAAAGCCAGGTCAATACGCCGGAAGCCACGCCCTCGGCATGCACCGGGGCAAATACCTGGCACTGGTACAGGTAAAGCCTGTAACAGTGGTGCGCGATTTTAACCGGGATGGGAAAGCGGATTACGATACCGGCCGCGAAGAAACCGGCTTATTCGGTATCAATATTCACCGGGCATTATCCTCCGGCACCACCAAATACATTGACAGTTACAGTGCCGGGTGCCAGGTATTTGCCAGTGCGGATGACTTTAACACCTTCCTGCAACTGGCCGAAAGGCACAAAGGCTTATACGGCAACAGTTTTACCTACACCTTGTTATCCGGCCTGCCGGATGGCAGCCTGCCTGTGTTTGATAATAATGGTAAACTGCTTAGCTCAAAAAAGTAATGCTTAGCGTGGCAGGCTTACTGGTAGGCGGTTACCTGTCATGGCTTACCTATCGCATCATTAAATACCATTCCTCATGAAAGACCTGAAATCCTTTATCCAGCAACTGCTTAAAGATAAAAACGGCAGCTACAGTTTACGTGAGCTGGTAATAGCAGTATTGCTGATTGTGCTGGTGGTTAGCTGGATCGGCGAACAATTCTTTGGTAAACAAGTGCCTGAGAGTATGTTTTTCACTTTCGCCTCCTTGATCGCAGGCGGCACATTCGGGTACAGCTTTGAAAAGAAAGTAATTGTACCACCAGCACCTCCGGCTGAAAAAGCCCAGTAACCCGCACCTGATTTCTTCATCCAGATTAAAACCTAAGTAATGAAAAAGAACATCGTATTGATTGTATTGATAGTACTGCTATGTGTAGGTGCGTATTGGTCTTGTCACCAACTATCCCGTAACAAGGCAGTGGAGGCAGTTTTACCAGATGATACCCAAAAACTGCTGGCCGATCTGCAAACTACCGAGCAGGCATACAACGCAAGAATTGATTCTTTGGATGCTATTAATTATTCCCTACAGGTTAAAGTAAACAAAACACAGGTAGTATTAAGTGAAGTAAAAAAGGAAAACAGCAACCTGAAACAAACGATCAATGACTTGCTGGACATTCACTATACCAGTACTGATACCCTGCAAAAGCTGGAGAACTGCGATAGTCTTGCTGTCGCTATGCAGGACATGCTATTGCTGGATATAACGAAAGACAGTATCTATGAAAACCTGTCTACCGATCTGAAGCAACAGCTGGTATTGAAAGACAGTGTCATTGCCATCCGGGAAAATCAATATGATATCCTGGAATCGAATTACACTACGCTTATTCATCAAAAGCAACAGCTCTTGCAGGAGAATGCCAGTTTGCAAAAGGCTGTAAAAAAGCAGAAAGTGCATAAAGGTTTGCTGGGAACCGTACTGGCAGCGGTAGGTGGTCTTTTTGTTTTTCATTCACTCCAATAAATACAAACCTATGACTGAGGAAAGCAGGGAAAGAACCGTAATAGCTACCGCTACGCTTATAAGCTCACTGGCATTTTACCAATACGCCAGGGCAAAAGGAAAGTCAGAAGTGCCTTATGTAATGATAGGTGCATTTGTCGGCGCTATTGCTGCTGAACTGGCCCTGCTTTCCCTTTCTAAAAACCAACGATCATGAGCAGTGTACAGATATACAGCTATGGAGCCTGTTTAAAACTGGTGACAGACAACAGTGTACTGATGATAACCAAAACGCAGGTGAAAACGATTGAAGTAGTGAGGGATGATACGGTGAAGATCAGCCTGGGTGTTGGCACCTTGCAGGAGATACTGGTAAAACTGGCAGAAGTAACGATTCCGGCAGGTTTGGTAGATGTGGCAGCACTGCGGGATGCGATTGCCCACATGTTGGATAACGCCAACCGGTTTGAAGAAAATACATTGGTAAAGCTGCAATGTGAGATTGACCAGTTGATTGAAATAAAACAATTGCTGAACCTGTGGCATAGTGTGCAACAGATAGACCTGAACTTTCAGCAGGCGCAGGTAAATGCACTTGTAGCTATCGGCAACAGGCTGCTGGAAGCTAAAGAAAATGATGAAAGGGTTATCAGTAATCTCACCGAACAAACCAATGCAGTAAAAGCACAATCGCAATTACTGGCCGGGTTTGAAGGCTTATTGAACGCGATACGGGTAGCAGACGAGGCGGCGCTGAACAAACAGGACACGAATACCGGTGTACTGACAGACATAAAGGTGACAACCGGATTAGTGCAAACGATCCTGGCAGATATACTTAATGAGCTGAAAGCGCAAACGAACCTGCTCAATCCCATCAGTACTACGCTAAACGACATCCGTTCTCAAAACAGTACTACGCATAACAAGCTGGATACCCATACACAGCTACTTACTGATATGAAAGTACTGCTTTCCAACAATCATTAACATCACCCAAATTGAAAGGTATGAGAAAGAAACCCACAAAGAAGACAGCTGCTAAAAATTGCAGGCCACCTTATCACATCAGCGAAGCAGGGCACCTGCTTAGTACAAAAGGCTCCAGCAAAGCAGGGCGCACATTGAGCAAAGAAGGCAAGGCCGCTAAACGCAAGCGCATTAAAAGAGGATGCCTGAACGGCCCTGCGGCTACTTTTAAATTATCCAGGCTTCAGAAACGTTTATTACCCAAAGCCCTGCAAAATGCCATTATAGAAAAGCACAGGAAGATGGGCAAGATCATCCTGCCTTAAACCCGGTTATCATGCGCAGCCCCGCTCCACATATTCATATAGAGATACATGGAAATGCTTACCAGTATTTCAGTAACACTCCGTTTGACTATGCAGGCGGGGCTGCTTCATTCCCGGATGGCCTGGGTGAAATTATCCGTATTAAACCGGAGGTCACTTTTAATAATAACCGCACTACAAGAAATGGCAGGAAAGCGCCGGACGGTATAGAGATCCGTTTTGGCAACAACAAGCCGGTAGAAGCTGTACGGCAGGAATTGAAAGACCACGGTTTCCAGTTTTCTGAAAAGCAGACCATGTGGTATGCTTATGATAACGAGAAATCCAGATCCCTTGCCGAGCGTTGGATGAACGAGGATGTAGAAGCCGACAACACTCAATATGTAAAGCAGCATTTCTGGGCAAGGGTGAATAGCCAGGAAGAATACGACCAGCTAAGACCCTATACAGAGTTTTTTCTCAAAGCCGACCCTCCTAAAAACTTTAACGGTAAACGTCAGCTGGAAAGCAGCCCTTACCGCCTGGGAGAAATGATGCGGCAGGGCTTGTTATTTTTCAAGAAGCACTTTAACCGGGCAGTTGAGGAAGAGGATGATCCGGCTACTCCCTATGATGCAGCGGCCACTGCCCAGCGATTGAGGCAACTGGCACAGGGCATGGATAAAGCCATCGACGAAAAAATCAACTCCGCTACCTCCCGGCAACGTCCTACTGCCAAGCGTATGCGTGTGGCAGCTGGTATGCGGGAAGAAGGTAGGGCTTTACAACAGGTACAAACGACACTTTACGCACTGGCAGACGCACATAGTACCGCACAGATAGACCAATACCCGTTACTAAAGGCTATCCGCACCAAATGGCAAACAGACCTACTGTTGAAGTATGGGAAATATGCCCGTAATGGCTGGAACGTAAATGATGCTTATGAACATGCCAAAGAAGAACTGGCACGTATGGGCATCGATAGCCTTACCCAATGGGCCGAGGCTTCTGACCAGCATCATAAGCTGTTAGAACAGCACTCAGACGTTACGCTGCACCAGGAAAGGCAGCAACAAGACAGGATCAAAGAGCTGGAACGGGAGATATTCAGGCAGGATATTCCTGGCTTTTTCCCTACACCGCCGGAACTTATTCAGCGCATGCTGGAGATGGCCGCTATTCAGCCGGGCAATACGGTACTGGAACCTTCCGCTGGCAAAGGGGATATTTTGGATGTAGTAAAGGCATCCTTTCCCGGTAACCAGGTTACACTTTATGCTGCGGAGATCAACAGCACATTACGGAGTTTATTACAGGTAAAAGGATATGAGGTACTTGCCAATGACTGTTTTACCCTTACGGCAGCTGATGGCCGATTTGACCGCATTGTAATGAACCCTCCTTTTGAAAACGGGCAGGATGCAGATCATGTAACCCATGCCCTGAAACTATTACAACCCGGTGGCAGGCTGGTTGCCATTGTGAGTGAAGGGCTGTTTTTCAGGAAGTTTAAAAAAGAGACGGCTTTCAGGGAACTGCTGAATAAGATGAATGCCTATGTAAGCGAGCCAATACACGAAGCTTTTACGAAAGCTTTCAACCCCACTGGCGTAAATGTACGCCTGGTAGCTATTAATGAAGACGGCACCCCAATAAATAACAGTCAACGCGGCCAGGCTGATATAGTTGATGAAGAAACGGCCCTGTTGGAACTGGAAGCAGAGGCAGAACTGGAACTATTAAAACTGCGTGTAGAGATGGAGCGTAAACGAACAGGTAAGCCGCTGGAAGGTATTCAGGAAGATAAGCTGAGGAAATACAGATTGAAAGCATGGGCTTTACAAAATACCACTGCTGTACTGGATTATAAATAACCGATCATGTATAACATTCCCGGATATAAATCACTCATTGAAAGCCAGGATGCTGATACCCGTAAACGGTACAGCATGGTGGAGAAGTTGAGCAAGGGCTTTACCATAGCTAATACCACTGCTCTTGAAATGGACAGGTTGCTGGTAGAACAAATGGAGCTATTAGAAAAGCCGGTAACTGTGTCTGCTTCTAAACCAGCTTTGCCGGTTATTACACCGCCACCGATACCTGCGGGTGTGGAAGCTGCTTTTAACGACCTGTTTGAAGCATTGAAAAATCAGCAGTCAGCAGGTAGTGCTGTAAGTATGGACACAGTAAAGGCGGCAGTTCAGCAGGTACTTTATACGTCACCTATCCGGCTGGAACACCTGGACGAACCTTTGCAACGGCGTTTGGCAGCAACACCGGTGATTGTTCGTTACGATCTTCCGCATGTGGCGACTATGCCTTTTGTCAAACCTAAGATCAGGGGCTTTCAGCAGATGGTGGATGATGTGATGTTAGGAAATAATATTATGCTGGTTGGTGGCGCAGGAACAGGTAAAACATACCTGGCCGAAAACCTCATTGCGAAACTGGCGCTCAGCAGGCAGCATATTACTATCAACTGCTCTCAATGGACAGCACCTACGGAAATCATTGGGGGCCAGACAATGGACGGCTATGTAGAAGGTAAGCTGATAGAGGCATGGGTGAACGGTTACGTGCTGGTACTGGATGAGCTGCCAAAGATTGATCCCAATACAGCAGGATTGTTCAATGACGCGCTGGCGAAAACTAAAACACCCGGAGCTGTCATTTTCAACTCCCGTAAAGAAAGCTTTGCCAAGCATGCCGATTTTGCCTGCATTGCCACCGGCAATATTTACCCGGATAAAGAGAGCATCACTTATGGGGCAAATAATAAACAGGATTTATCCCTGCTGGATCGTTTTTCCGGTAGCGTATATTTTATAGAAAAGAACCCCGCCATTGAACAGGAGATTTTACAGAATGATATGATCTGGAACATCTGTGATAAAATGCGATCCGTTATAGAGGAACTGAAATACGAAGCACAGCTTTCCTTACGCTTTATGCAACAGGCCAGAGATGCCTATAACCTCGAAATGCAGCGGGTAAAGGACAAAGGCAAAAACGGGGTAAAAGCAGATGAAGGCAAAACCTTTAAAAGTGCCGTGGATAGTTACCTGTCTACTTTCACGCCGGTACAGCAGAAGAACATCAAAGACAGCATACGGTATAAAGAGCTATTCCAGCATTATGAGTACCGTGATTTCCCCACTAATAAAATGGTATTCTGATGTTACAAGCTTATATCAAAGACGATTTTACAGACCTGCTGCACTACCAGCAATGGGTGAATCAAATGATGGATCACCTGCAATACAACCAGCGCCATCTTCCTTATTATGGAGAACGGTTTATCAATAGTCGTATTCAGCAAGATCCTGAATGGTTTGGTGCCGGAACTACCTTTAATGAGTTGCATAAAGGCATTACTACTTATAAGGAACCAGAACTGATTAATACCATCTATGACCAGGTGAGCGAGCGGGTTTCGTTGCAGGTGCATGATAAGATAAAAGACCGTAAAGTACAGTATAATGCTATGGGGCTGGGCATCTTCCTTTTCGACCGGGCAGCAATGGGCATGTACCGGCTTAAAGAGTTATACAGCCACCCCCATCAGAGGAAAGTGGAACAGCAGGAAGTGCGAAAGGTAAAGAGCCGCTATCAGCTCATCAGCGATGGCACCCCGGTAGTGGAAAGATGGGAGGAAAAGCCAGATGGTACACCCCGCATCCGTACTACCAGTAAAAAGGTATATGCCTATTATCCCAAAAGAGACAAAGAGAAAAGGGCTGTTGAGATTTACCTCGCTATTGGCGGGGCATCCTCCGTTACAGCAGAAAACTTTATCTACAGCGGGGTGAGCGCCATTATTGTTGCTCAACTATTGGAAAAAGCCAAAGTGAACACCAGGATCAGTATAGTAGTTGGCACCTCACCAGACGAGTTTAAGCGCTCTGTATATGCCTCCATTATCCCTGTAAAAGGGTATGATGAAAAAACAGATGCTAACCTGCTGGCGTTGTTAAGTTCCGATCCTCGGTTTTACCGCTACGATGGCTTTAAGGGAGTGGTAAGTACCTATGAGCATTTTAAGAAACAGGCACCACTGGATATAGGTATCGGTTTTAATGAAAGGAAAAACCTTATCAACACCATAGAGCAGTCTACCTATACCAATACGGCCAAACTTGCCCCTAACCGGATATACATGGGCCGTATATTTTCAGAAGCCGAAGCCATCCGGGATATAGAGAATACGATACTGTCACTGGCAGAAAAACTAAACGATGGTCAATAGTACCTTTTTATGCAGGGCGCTTTACCACGAGGAGCTGGCCCGCGCTGACATACCCACCACTGACCTGCCGGAACCTTTGCAGGAGTTGATTCTCCGGTATCATCTTGCCAGCAGGGCTTTAAAAGAAGCAGATGCCGGTACTCAACAAAGGCTACTGCCTATCCTGGCCAGGACAGATGCCGTGATTGCTGCCGCTATCCATGAGCTATACCCGCCAATAGCAGAACCGGCCAAAGTGGATAAAGTAAAACTGCTCTCCCTGAAAGCAAAAGCCCTGCGCCTGAAACTTCAATAATGACCCTCAAACATCGTCCTATGTATACCATCAACAACTATTTTGAGAAAGTAAAAGGCATTGACCGCCATAAACTGCCTGAGAACCTACAGGAGGTGTACGATTTTGTAAAGGAGGTCACCGATAACCACAGCACATGGGATTATTATCATTCTGACAAGGATATAAAGGCCACTGTAGACCAGTATCTCGCTAACCTGTCCAGTCTTCCTGCCAAACCGGCTGCACCCAAAAAAACACCTGCTAAAAAGGCCACAGCCGCTGTTAGTGAAGGAACCGCCTATGAGATTGCCAAAAAGTTCATCTATAGCTCTGTCATGAACGGGCAAAGTGTAGCACAGATCAACAAAAGCATGATGGGAAGTGGTAATGACCGCTTTCATGCATATGTATTGAAAAACTATATCCATGTTACACAGGTAGAGCAACAGAAAGTAGCGTTCAAATTTCCGCTGCAAAAGGTATATAACGAGATATTGGCCGAAAAGCTAGCACCTGCTCCAAAGAAAGTATCTGCAAAGAAAGCAGCGCCCAAGCCCAAACGAGCAATCCACAAAAGGATAGATACCAGCGATGCCCAACCCGTAGAGAAAATAGCGGAAGAGGTACGGCTTATAAAACGGTATATCCTGATGCACGACAAGGTAAAGACCGATACACAGATGCTCAACTTTATCAATGCCCTACAGAAGGCCATTTTAGAAAAACGTATCCGCAAAACTTCTCCTTACGCCAGCCAGATTTCCTACATACAGAGCAATCTGATACGGGTGTATAACAAAATGGGTAAATCCATCCATGTGAAGATCAGCGAGGAAACCCTTACTGAGTTTATGGCTATTGCCGGTTCTGAGAAAATACGGTTATCCGTAGCCTACATGAAAAGGTACATTGGCATCCAGGGTAAGCAGATTACTAAAGACAAAGCAGAACGGCTGTATAACCTGATTGCCGGGGCCATTAATAAACGGAAATTGCCAGCTAACGATCCTTACATGGAGCGTATGAAGAAGGTATTACAGTCCTTGCGCACTTTTATGAAGTCAGCTAAGAAAACTGACACCCTGCACATTCACCAGGCTGTGCTGAATGGTATTCATGATGCCTTAAACGGCTGTGGGTGCGGTTGTGGCGGCAAAAAATGTGGTCATGGCGGTTTACACGGGCTGGAATTACCAGATAATAACCAGCAGGCTCTACCGCCAGAGGCGGTGGTGAATAGTATGGATTTTGCCAAAATTCAGTTTAAAACGCTTGGATTTACCGGGAAATGGCTGGAATTAATAGGTGATCCGTCCGGTAACTTTACCGCGATGGTGTTCGGTAAGCCTAAAATGGGCAAATCTTATCTCTGTATTGATTTTGCCTCCTACCTGGCTCAAAACCATGGCAAGGTGTTATATGTGGCAAAGGAAGAAGGACTGGATTATACCCTACAGGAGAAACTGAATGCAGCCAAACACCCAAATTTGTTTGTAACTGGTGAATTGCAGGCCGATCTTTCACCCTATGACTTTATATTTTTGGATAGTGTTAGTCGGCTGGGGCTAACCCCGGATCAGCTAAGGAACTTGAAAGCACAGTACCCAACCAAATCATTCATCTACGTTTTTCAGTCCACTAAGCAGGGGAACTTCTGGGGACAAAATAGCTTCCAGCACGATGTAGACATAGTTATTGAGGTGCCGGAGAAAGGTAAGGCTGTGCAGATGGGGAGGTTTAATCAGGGTGGGAATGCTGATATATTTATGTGTAAATAGTAATACATGTTTGCTGTTATAATTTTTTTTTGTATGATGCACTCCGATTTAATACGTTGATAATAATATAAACTCCTCAAAATTGCATTTTTAATGACTAGTTATATTTATATACAAGCCGAAAAAAATGTTAGGAATGCTGCATTTTTAGATGAAATTGAGAAATATGCAAATGAAAGTAAAGAACAGATATATGTAGTAAGTGGGCCTTTGGGTGATCAAAAATATTCATATAGGTATGATCAAGCGCTAATAGTTCTTTCTCCAAAAAGAAAAATTGCTATAGTAGATTATGGTAACAATGATGATGAATTTGAAGACTATGTTGAAGATATAATAGAAGACATCGGCTCTATATCTGATAAGTTTTTATATAAAGATGTAATAGGTAGAACAAGAAAATGGAGAACATCTCTCTTTGAAACGAGTATAAAACTTAATGAAATTGAGGATATCGGTGATTTTTTTGACGATTTAACTCTAGATGATGATCTCGATAAAAAGAAAGCAGAGTTGTTAATATCTCTGTTTATTGGGAGTATTAACAATATGGATAGAGTTAAAGGTGATGTACCTGAGACTATCCTTGATAAGGTAAAACAGAAAATACAATTGTTTGATGGCGATCAGACCAGATTTATCTATGAGAAACTAGATAAAAAGAAAATAAGAATCCAAGGTCTATCTGGTACAGGCAAAACCGAACTTTTATTACATAAACTTAAAGACTTATACACGGCGGATAATTCATCCAGAATATTTTTCACATGCCATAATAAAATATTAGCAGATAATCTTAAAAAAAGAATTCCTTCTTTCTTCAACTTTATGAAGGTGGAACAACAGATAGAGTGGGACGAACGTTTATGGTGTACGAACGCATGGGGCTCAACCTCATCTCCTAATTCTGGCGCGTATAGATATATTTCTGCTTTTTATCAATTATCCTTCTTTAGATACTCTCCTCAAATGTCCTTCAGCAAAGCTTGTAAGTCAGCTGTTGAAGAAATTAAATTTAAATATCCTAAAGGCGTTTCAGAATATGCCTTTGACTACATATTCATAGATGAAAGTCAGGATTTCGACGAAAATTTTGTTGAATTATGCGAGTTGGTTACGCGTAATAACATTTACATAGCAGGAGATATATTTCAAAGTATTTTCGATGAAAATATTTCTAGTACAATTGAACCAGACTATCTACTAGGGAAATGTTATCGAACTGATCCTAAAACTTTAATGTTCGCTCATGCTTTAGGAATGGGTTTATTTGAAGATACCAAGCTGCGGTGGCTTGCAGAGAAGGAATGGCAGGATTGTGGGTATCTTGTTGAGATTGATGAAAGTTCTCAATTTCATTTAAGTCGAGAGCCTTTAAGAAGATTTGAAGACATTGATGACAACTATGAGAGTATTAAGATAGTTACTGTAGAAAAAAGTTTTTCAGATAGCATAATTGATGCTATGAGAGAAGTGGTACAGGAAAATCCTACAATTACTCCCGACGATATAGGAATTATATTACTTGACCAAGATAAAGAGATATATAAGCTGGCTGATATTCTAGAGGTAAAAATTCAGAAAGAATTTAACTGGCAGGTAAATAAAGCCTATGAAACTAAAACTAGAATATCAGATAGAATCCTAATAAGCAATAGGAATAATGTAAAAGGTCTTGAGTTTCCCTTTGTGATATGTGTGTCTAGAAAAATTACAGATAGGCCAAACTATCGAAACTCACTTTACACCATGCTCACGAGATCGTTTATCAAATCCTATTTCGTAATTCAAAATAAGGAGTCTGGTTTGACTGAAAAAATGCAAGCGGGACTTAATACAATTTTGGCAGAGAATAAGATGGTTATCAAGGAGCCTTCTTCAGAAGAAAAGAAGAAAATAAGGACACGATTTAAATACAGTCTGAAGAAAATGTCTCATTATGATATAATGATGAAAATTTTCTCTGAATTAAAAATTGATAAAAAGTATCACGATAAATTTTTCAATATAACTCAGCAGTTTGATATGCTAGAGAGTGATGAGGAAACGTTAGCCGAATTTATAGCTGACAATTTTAAATATATTAAAAATTGACACGTGAAAATCATCGAGAGAAAAATAGAAGAATTTCAAAACGATCACTTTTTTTTTCCTATAAGAACTAAGATTGATTTTGCTAAGCTGCTGTTAAATTCTACTCGGCAACTTTTAATAGGAGAGCCAATTGATAAAGAAGAAAAAAATTTATGCTTATTTAAGTTGATAGTTGATAAAATGAGTAGGCTGTTTTTTTATACTACAGATAAGTTTTTCAGTATTTCTTTTCCTTTCAATGTATTATTACAAGATGATGAGCTTATTGAAATCACCACCTACTCAGGAGAACCTGTTGATAATCAATCAATATCATCCGCAATTTCGGTTTTGAATGATCCACAATTCCAACTTAAACCATCTCCAATGGGTTTCTTGTTTCAAAACGACGGAGCCGAGATGTTAGGTTTAAACTTATTGGAAGAAATTTTCATGTTTGAACCGGCATATGTACGATATGACCATGATCCGCAAAACCAGAATGGTAACTTACATCCATTACACCATTTAGACGTTAATTACTCTTCTTACGGCACTTATAAATTAGGGCTAAATAATGCTATAATTGTAACCCACTTTGAAGACATATTAAACATATCTACAGACTGTAGATTTCTTCATTAGGTTTTAAATTGTTGAAAATTATCGTTTTGTGAAATTTTACACATTTTTCTTTAAAAATTATGCACAAAATTCATGTAAAAATATGTAGATTGCGCTAAATAATGTAATCTATGACAGGGCTATTATTTGATCCTTCTAAATACGAAAAGAGAAAAGCTGCAAACCAATTGCAGTTTGAAAAAAATTACTACGTTATACTACTTAAAATAAAATCCATTATTGATGAATCTTTTCAAGAAACCCAAAAGGTTCTGGCTCAGATTCCACCCGCCTGCCGTGATAAATCTTTGTTTGCCATGCTTATGAGCGGATTTATTAATGGTTATGTTAGACAAAACTTTCCAGAATGTACATCTTTTGATGTTAATGGCAGAACCTTACTGTCTAAAGACAAAAAGTTTGCATTGTATTTCAAAAAATTGAATAATAAGAAAAGGCCTGATAATGTTAAGACTGAATACTCAGAAATGTTGTATCATCAATTAACAATGCCAGGCGATGAAAAGAGTTCTGTGGTCTTTGTTGGATATACTATAGACGAAACTAAAGCAGCTATTACAGGATATTACTCTGTTTGTTTAGAAGGTGACGAGATATTGTGGACAACAGATATTTCAACATTAGGAAATGATAATAGCGCATCAGATGCTGCTCCAGTAGTTCCAATGTTACCTCTAGCACCCAAAAAAGACCGCGTAAGAGTAGTTGCAAAAAAGAAAAAAAGCAACGAGGAATAATTTTACTATCTCATAAAGAAGCCAAATTCCATTGACATGCAACAGCCTAATTTTAGAATGATTGCATTGGCAAGAGAATCAAGAGGTCTTACTCAGACAGAGTTAGCAGCGAAAATAAAATCTCTTAATCAAGGGAATTTATCGAAAATTGAGCGCAATGAACTTAATATAAATGAGCAGACACTTGGTGAAATAGCCAATGTATTAAGCTATCCTATCGATTTTTTTTATCAGAAGGAGGTAGTAGTACCAATTAGTAGTTTCTATTATAGAAAAAAAGCAACTATTAAGAAAAGGAATATACTATCACTTGAAGCAACCATTAATATCATAAGAAAATGTATTGATATTCTTGTTGCAAATGAAGAAGTACAACTGGATGATTTTGACTTTCCTAAGTTCGATCTAAATGATGGTTGGACACCTATATCCGCTGCAAAGCGTTTAAGAGAATTTCTAAGATTGCCAAAAGGTCCAATTAGAAATCCGTTTACTATTCTTGAAGATGCTGGTATTATTATTTATGAACTAGATACGGAAGAAGAGGGTTTTGATGGAATTACCACGTTTACTGATTCTGGGAGACCGGTAATTTTTCTTAACAAGAACCTGCCGAACGATAGGAAGAGATTTACTATTGGGCATGAATTAGCCCATTTAGTGCTGCACATTCCCTTTGTTTTGGAACCGTTCAGAGATGAAGAGAATGAGGCAAATTTATTTTCCGGCGAGTTTAATATGCCAGAAGGTGATTGCCGTGGTGATCTTTTACGATTTGGCTTTTCTAAGTTAGGACCACTTAAACAGTATTGGGGTTTATCTAAAGCGGCTATTATTCGTAGGGCTAGAAACTTAGAGCTTATTAATAATAATACCTACACATACTTGCAAATTGAGTTAGGAAGAAAAGGTGAAAGGAAAAGGGAGACAGGAGTGGTTGAGATTGATGAGCCTACTCTCTTAAATGAGCTATTAAAGGCATATGTTGAAGGGTTAGGATATACTGATGAGGAGCTTGCAAGTCTTCTTAAGATCAGTAAAGATGATTTTCTTAAATTATTTAGAAGTAATAAAGCTGCTAGGATTAGAATATTGAAAAGTATCGTTTAGCGCACTTTGCGATTGTACACCATATTTAAAATAAATAAAATTATAAGTAATGTCTACAATTACAGATTTTCAGGAATGGTTAGATAATCTGGATGATACTGATATTGAAGAGATATATAACCTGTATGAGAGTATTACAGGAAAAACACAAATGGGATCATTTGACTGCACGGAGAAAAATGGTCGTCTTTTTGTAACCAATGGAGATAATGACCAAACATTGATGCTAGCTTCAGAATCCGCGGTTAAAACTTTTTTAGATAAACTTGATAGAGATTATGGAGGTGGTTTTGGATGGGTGGCTGGTCATTATGAGTTTGTCAGAAACATGCGAAAAGAGGATTGATTTAATTGAGATTATCATTTTTCTAAAGCATAACCTACTTGTAATCAGGTGCCTGTTTTGTTTAAAAATGATAGAATAAGAAGTAAATGTTGGCTATAAAGGTTCGAAAACTGTCCCTCGTAGCCCGCTAAAATGACAAAACCCGCTGACTAACAGCGGGTTTTGTCATTTTAGAATTATTGTAGCAATTGTAACTACTTATTATTCAACTGTTGTTGGTTCGAATCCCTTTTTATTTTACAATATTGCGGCAAACAAGCTTCAGAATACTTCAATAATCGCCGATAAAGCCATGCATCAAAAATCTAACTCTATGGGAAGTTAATTTTACGAATATGCAACATTTTTACTCGGTCGGCTGAGAAATACCATTCAAAAAACACATAGATTCTTGTGCAGGGAAAGCGGTTACCTATAGCCGCACGATTTAATTCCAGCCTTTTAGCGAATTTTAACGCCAGTTACGGAAAATAAATTTATAATTCAATTTCCTTGAAATGTTCTACAACTGGGAATGGATCATAATAATGATGCAATAGTTCCTTCCAATGCACATAGACATCGGATTGTCTAAAACCTACTGTGTGGTCTTCTAACTTATCCCATTCGACTAACAGAATATATTTGTTGACGTTTTCTAAACATTTTTGCAAACTGTGATGACGATAACCCGGTATTGATCTGATATATTGTCCTGCTTTCTTAAAATCTATTTCAAATTCCGGGTATAGTCCCGGCTTTATATACAAAATCGCTACTTCCAATATCATAATGTTAAATTATATTGCTATCCGCAGTTTGGTAATTAAGGAAGATACAAGATACCAAATGATGCTGATAAGTCTTGTTTCATGAACTCAAAGAAGATGTCAATAGAGATGCCGCTCCTGAATAAATGTTATGCAAAATCAGTTCACTTCTTTGACCAAAAATTCTTCAACAGATCGTTTCTCTGAAGAGAAGCTAATACCAATAGCTATTTTCTTTCTATCTTCTAATTGGTAAGGACGCAAATAACCTTTCTCAAAAATCTGATCCAGGGCCGACTGCGCAGTTCCATTCAATTTTAACTCTATAGCAAAAATAAATTGTTCAGTAAACACCAGTACATCGCATCTACCGGTGGAACTATGTACCTCGCTACGTACATCAAGGCCTAAACGTTTAAAGGTTAGATGTACGATGATATGAAAGATTGATTCACTTTCAGCCTTCCAATGATCCTAAGGGATGGTGGAGATAATTACATCCAGTGCTTTGATCATTTGAGGCATATTGTTATTTTTCAATGCCTTTCCCAAATCATAAGTGACAGCCATTGAGTCGTTGCCTGGAAATATATTTCGATAAGCACTCAACAGCGCATCTGTCAAACTTTCTTCTACCTCCTTATTTGGATAACCAAGCTCATATAATCTTGTATCTTCATCATAATGTTTAATGGTCAGATACCCGGTCTGGAACAAAACCGGTACTGACGCGATATGCTCCACATTGAAACTACTCAAAGCATTTTCTCCAATTCGTAAATTTTCAAGTTCAAATTCCCGGTTATGCTTCATCAGATTCACTAACCAGGTGGGTGTACCCGTTTGAAACCAAAAATTTTGAATCCGCCCAGACCCCATATAACTCAGCACTGAAAATGGATTGTATACTTTACTGGTACCGTCCCATGAATATCCGTTATACCATTCTTTTAATTTCTGTAAAATATCAGGCTGCGTTTGCTGAAGTACATTTATTTCTTCTTTAAAATCAGACTCGAGCTCTTGCTGGGTAATGCCCATCAATGTAGCATAATGAGGATTAAGCGTAATGTCGTACAGGTTATTCAGATCAGAAAATATACTAACCTTTGAAAATCTGCTTACTCCTGTTATCAGCAACAAACGAATATATTCGTAAGCATCTTTTAATACAGAATAAAAACTTTTAAATACCGATCTGTTTTCCTCGACTTTCTCCATATTTTCCAGGTAATCGGTAATGGGTTTATCATATTCATCAATCAGGATCACAACTCTTCCATTGACAGAAGCCTTACGGATCAGTTCTTCAAATCTTCCTTTTAAATGAATGGCTTCCAGTTCCAGGCCCAGCCCTTTTGCTAAAACACCCATTTCCATACTGAGTGCTTCATACAATCCTAATTTTTGATAATCAAGCTTACTAAGCCTTAAATGTATCACTGGGTGCTTTTGTTCCCAATTCCATTGATCATAGATCCA
>Ga0316604_10000669_pt1 | contig 38235 bp, 26 predicted proteins | sample OWC_soil_day20_C_FD_207650 | JGI IMG/M metagenome (GOLD analysis project Ga0316604, IMG submission 207650) | Wetland soil microbial communities from Old Woman Creek delta, Ohio, United States - OWC_soil_day20_CT | ecosystem: Environmental > Terrestrial > Soil > Wetlands | place: USA: Ohio... | reverse complement strand
GTGCGTAATACGCGACATCGCCCTCATCCGTGAAGTCGGTGAGCGTCGTGCCGGAATCGCCCTCCGGCAACGCGTCGATAACGTTTAGGGCGTTATATAGCAGCGTAAACAAATCCTGACGGGTAATCACCTGGTCGGGTTCAAATTTATTGTCACCTACGCCGTTTGTAATACCCAATTCTTTCGCCGACGCGAGATAACCAGTGTAATACGTATTGCCCGCGTCAGAGAAGTTATCTGTCGGATTTTCCTCCGCCGCGATGCCGTAGGCCCGCATCAGAAGCGTGATGAACTGCCCGCGGGTGAGCGTCGCGTCGGGGCTGAAGGTGGTGTCTGTCGTGCCGGAAGTGATGTCCCGCGCGGCGAGGAAGGTCACCGCGTCGGCGTACCATGCGGAATCGGCCACATCGGCAAAGTCGGCCTTGTGATAACCCACCGCGTACATTGAGAAGTGTGTGGTGGTGAAATTCACCATGCCTGTCGCGGAGTCGTACTGGGAGTTGGGTATCAGGGTGAGTGTCCCGTCGGCACCGACGTACCACATAATGATGGCGTTTAAGTTCTCATCCTCCGCCGGAACGTATAGGACGGAGACCGCCGCGGTGCCGCCGAACTCCGAAATTGTCGAGCCGTCCCGCGTCACGCTGAATTGATATACCGGGCGGCTGCCGATCTGCGCCCTGGCATCGTCGGACAGCGAAGCATCTTCTGCCTTCACGATGGAAACGGTCAAGTCGCCGGAGCCTGCGTCGGAAATCGTACCGATGGCGTCTGTGTCGAAGGTAACGGAGCCGAGATCGCTGGAGACCGTCAATCCGCTGCCACTGTCGCCTAAGCTCTGGAGAGAAGCGCCGGGAATAGCTGCCCGGACGCTGCTTGCGCCAGAGGCTTCGCTGACTTTGATTTCTACCCGCGGGGCTTCGCCAGCCTTGGCCGCCGCTTCATTAGCCGCCTTCAGCGCACTGTTCATCTGGGACTCTGTTACAGAGCCTGTGGCGATACCGCCGGAGATGGAGGGTGTGACGACGGTCGTCGCCGTCGTGCCGGAGACAGTTGGAGATGCGGGTGTTGTCGTCACGCTGCCGCCGGAAGAGCTGCTCGAGCTTCCGCCACCGTTGGAAGAAGTTCCGCTGCTTGTATAGGTCGTTACCGTCACGGTGCAGGAAGTGGTGTAGCCGCTGTCGTTGGTGGTGGCTGTAATAGTCGCCGTGCCGTTGCCCACCGCTGTTACAGTGCCGTTTGCGTCCACGGTAGCGACGGACGTGTTTCCGCTGCTCCATGTTACTGTTTGATCCGTGGCATTGGAGGGTGTGACAGAGGCTGTCAGCTGTGCTGTGCGGGTTGATTTATTGCTGTAAAGAGCAAGGCTCGTTTTGTTCAGGCTGATTCCCGTGACAGGAATCGGAATCACCTCGTAGTCTGCCCTTACCTCCACCGCGTTTGCGGGCATGGTAAAGATGGTGGTTTGCGCCAGCGGATTCTGAAGTGTCACCTCTCCGCTGACGACTGTCCATTGCTTAAACCGCTGTCCGTCTGGCGCGGCATTTGCGGTGAGAGTGACGCTGCCGTCCTTAACCGCAGCAGAAGGAGCGGCAGTGCCATTCGTTACGGTGATGGCGTATGCCTGCGAACCATCCGCCGCAACAAGGTTCAATATGCCGCCGGTGTGTTTGGTTATGCCGGTGACCTCGCCGGTGATCTTCACCGTGCCGTCAGAAACATTGAGGTTGCCGTCGACTGCTCCGTTTACCGTGACATTTGCCGCCGCGCCGCTTACGGTCAGGTCGCTATACACATCGCCGTTTGCGCCGCTGACATCACCCGTGATAACCGTGCCGCCGGTGATGTTGACACCAACGCCATTTTCCCCAACACCCAGAGCCTCGTAGCGGCCGCCATCGGCTTTTACTGTTCCGCTGGAAATCGTGATACCGCCGTCAATTGCGTAGATCCCGCACACGCTTCCGATTGCCGTCACGCTGCCGCTGGTGCTGATGATCACGTTTCCCTTCGCCTGTATCCCGTTGCCCATGGTGCCGCCGGCGAGTGTCACATCCGCGCTGCCGCTGATGGTAACGCTACCGTAGTAGGAGGCGATTCCACCAGAGTATGTTGATGCCACAACTGTGCCGCTTTCAATTACAACGCCGCTGTCAGCCACCAGACCTTGAGCGATACTGGACGACACGTTAAGCGTGTAGGAACCTGCTTTGATCGTGAGGTTTCCGCCCACATTGTCGGACTCCACCCCCACCACACTAATTGAATTAAATATAGAAGAAATTGTGACGTCACCGGCCAAAACCAAATTGATATTATCGTCACTTTCGCATTGGATCTTGATTGCATCACCGCCATAGCTGCTGTCCAGCGTCAAGGTCATGGAGGATGAGTTCCAATCCCAGCCTGTGCCGTGTGCATTGGCAGCCAGGCTTACACCGGTTTGCCCGCCGAGAGCCATTGTGCTGATGCGTGTAACCGTCAGCGTCGCGGGAGTGCTGAAGTCAGCGTCAATACTGTTTGAGGCGATACACTGGTATTGATATCCGTTGTGATCTGACGGCACACTGGTCAAGGTCAGAGTGCCGGTGGTTGCGCCGGAGTAAATACCCCCGTCTTTGATGATATTCCAATAAATTCCGTTTGTGGATTCATACCACTGATAAGTCGGCGCAGGATCGCCGTTTGCCACGGCAGTGAAGGTTGTGCTCCCGTTGGCATTTATGCTCTGGCTGCTTGGCATTGTGGTAAAGGTTGGAGCTGCTGCAAGAGCGTCGGATACCGTGAAGCTAAGGCTGACAGATTTTTCTATACCGTTGTCGCCTTTAATTTCCAGACTATCGGTGTAGGTGCCTGCCGCAAGACCTGATTTGGGCCGGACGCTGACCGTAGCGGTATTACCTTCGTCCACAGTATTCGTGGAAAGTCCCGTGCTGAGTTCAAAATTTTCGCCGCTTTGCAACGCTGCCGTCAGGCTGGTGAGCTGTTCCGCGCCGGTGTTTGTGAGGGTGAATTCCTGTGCCATAGCCGTGTTATTATAGTCCGTTATCTCATTCGGGAAGGTGCAGCTATTCGGGGAGATCGTGCAGGAGAAGGTATTGGCAGTTACTATAAGATGTAAAATCAAAGCAATATCAGTCATAGTATCATCGCCTGTAATGTACAATGCGCTGTAGTAATCGCCGGCTGGGATCCCTGTTTTCGGTCGGACACTGATCGTCAGCGTATTGTTGGTGCTGGTAAGCGTATCCGAAGAGAGTCCTTCTGTAATTTCAAAACAGGAACTGTTGCCTGTTGTGAAGCTTGCGCTAATTCCAGTTATTGGTTCTGTAATTCCCTCAAAAGTTAAGGAAAATGTTCTGGAGCTTTGCTGACTATACCCCTCTACAGTGGAAAAGTTTTGATTGCCTGTCACATTAACCTTAGTGTATCCTTCTGCATATGCCGTTATGGGGAATATGCCAAACAGCAGGCACAAAGCCATCAGCAGGCCGCCAATTCGTTTGCCTTTTGCGTTCATGTGTCATGTCCTCCTTCATAATGAATTGTTGGTTTGCGTCGACAGCCAGCGCAGGATTTCGTCCAAAGTGATTCGGGTCCCATCCTGCCAGAAGACACTCTGCCCATCGGTGTTCGGACGGGGCAGCGTCTCCATATCCCGCAGGCCGTCATAGCTGTGATTTGCTTCGGGCAGATGCCGGGTGTCGAACAGGATCAGGTGGCCGTTGCTCAGCTCAATGTCGAGTGTCTGACCGTCCAAGATGTCCACCCGGATAATTTGCAGCATATGCTATCACCTCATTTCCTTCGGTTTTTTATGAATGTGCCAGCGTGTTTTAAGCGTAACAAAAAAAATTTCCTCTGTGTGAAAGGTTAAGAAATCTTAACTTTTTTCTGAAAAAAATCTAAGGCGGTCCTCTCCTCGCGTGAAATAGAGCGAGCTGACGCTGAAAACGGTGGAAAACAGCAGCGCCGCGGATTTGCGCAGAAATCCGCGGCGCTCTCGTTCACAGTGACGTTGCCCAGCCAGGGAGGCTGGTGCAGCAGCCTAAATGGATACTTCCACTGTAAAGCTGCCTTTGGCATTTTTCGGATTGGCGATGTACAGGTTGCGGTGATGCGTGTTGTCTGCAATATGGCCAGATTGAATGTTTTCGAGATATATGGGGTCTTTGCCTGTTTTATCTGCCTTAACATCGAAAACGACTTCTGATGCTTCTTTTTGCGTAAACATACCGTAATCGTAATATGCCCTGAATGTCAGTCTCGTACCTTCGCCAAAATCCGCCGTGGTGAAATTGTTACTTGATCTTTCATCCTGACCTTTCTGTGGCTGGCTCTCGCTGATGATGGTTGCTTTTTGACTCATAATAATTTCCTCCTGTTCAATTTTTGAGAATATGTACTTATTTGGGAGATGGGATATTTTGATAATAACAGAACAATTTGCCTCCGTGTAAAAGGTTAAGAAATCTTAACCTTTTTCGAGAAAAAATTTTAAGGTATTTTTCTTTTTTTATAAAACGCAATAAATAAAAACCGCACGATGGAAGACGGATCAGTGTTATAACACAAGCAGAGCAAGGCGATATTGAGTAGCTCATTGCCCAAGCATTTGAAGGCTGCGGTGAAAATCGGAATGAAAGAAGCAGTCATGTGGCCTGCCTGATGCTCTTGACAATTAAAGTGAAACAGCTTATAATACAATATGAATGTAGCATATGCGACTATACGATATACTACATTAATGGAATAAAAGCAGGGGGATTTGGGATGAGGAAGAAAACAATTGGGTTTGAACTTCGCTCTCTCAACAATCTCATCATGCGTAAATTTGAAAATTCCCCTACCAGAAAGCAGGTAGATTCCGTTACTGGCACAAACGGCTGGATTATCGGCTTTCTGACTGAAAACGTGGATAAGGAAATCTATCAAAAAGATTTGGAAGAGCAATTTTCGATCACTCGGTCAACTGCCTCCAAGGTTGTCATATTGATGGAAAAAAAGGGGCTGATTGAACGGCGCGGCGTTCCCCATGATGCCAGATTAAAAAAGCTGATACTGACAGAAAAAGCATGGGAGATCAGTGAACTCATGATAGAAGATGCGACTCAAATGGAAGAAACGCTTACAGAGGGATTTACACAGGAAGAATTGGATCTCCTAATCAGTTACATCGGTAGGATGAAACATAATATCCAATAAGTGATCAAGTTGGCTTTTATAGTCAACTTGATTTTAGATTGTTTCATTTCCAGTATTGCTTCATGACGAGACGGTTGCCAGAGGATACAATTTGTGCGATAGGAGTGATCAGCATCATATCATTGGATGAGTTAGCAAGCGATCTAAAATATCAAGTAAACGCGGAAAGGAAAATTGCAGATGCTCAAAAAACTGCTTGCCAGCATACGGCAATATAAAAAGGCCTCCATTCTTACCCCGGTATTTGTGACCTTTGAATCGATTTTTGAAATTATTATCCCCACACTGATGGCGTATCTGATCGATTATGGTATTAATGAAAAGAATATGTCTTATGTGCTGTGGATGGGGCTTGCCCTGGTTATTTCCGCAATGCTCTCCCTGCTGACCGGTATTATTTCGGGTCGAACAGCGGCGATTGCATCTTCTGGTTTTGCAAGAAACTTGCGGCATGACATGTTCTATAACGTACAAAAGTTTTCTTTTTTTAACATTGATAAATTCTCAACTGCCAGCATCATCACACGGCTTACGACCGATGTCACCAATATACAGAACGCCTATCAAATGTTGATTCGTCTCGCGGTGCGCGCTCCGCTGATGATCGTGTTCGCATTGGTGTTTTCCTTTCGTATTGACGCCAGCCTTTCGCTGATCTTTCTTGCCGTGATCCCGGTGCTGGGCATCGGCTTAGGACTGATCATGTCGAACGTGCACCCGATTTTCGTGCGGGTATTTAATACCTATGACAAACTAAATAATGTTGTTCAGGAAAATCTGCACGGGATCCGGGTCGTCAAGTCCTATACCCGCGAGGATCATGAAGAGCGGAAGTTTGAGGATATTTCTCAGTCCATCTTTCAGGATTTCTCTAAAGCGGAAAAAAGGCTGGCATTCAACATGCCTGTGATGCAGTTCTGCCTTTACGTCTGCATGCTTTTACTTTCCTGGTTTGGCGCCAAAGAGATCATAGCGGCTGGAAATGATCCTGTGATAGGGCTTTCAACAGGAGAATTGACCAGCTTGATTACCTATGCGATGCAGATATTGATGAGCCTGATGATGATTTCCATGATATTTGTCATGATTATCATGTCTCGCGCCTCGGCGGAACGCATTGTGGAAATTCTGAATGAGGAAAGTAATCTGAAAAACGGAGAAAACCCGGTGTATACGGTAAAAGACGGCTCGATTACCTTTGAAAATGTCACTTTTACATATGCCCAAAAGTCCGATAAACCGGTTCTTGACGGAATCAACCTTTCTGTCGCGTCAGGGGAAACGATCGGGATTCTCGGCGGCACCGGCTCCTCCAAATCAAGTCTCGTCCAGCTGATTCCCCGGCTTTATGACACGGTAAACGGAACAGTGACCGTTGGCGGTGTCGATGTGCGGGATTATGACATTCAATCGCTCCGGGATCAGGTGGCGATGGTGCTGCAGAAGAATGTGCTGTTTTCAGGCACGATCAAAGAGAATCTGCGCTGGGGCAATGAAGCTGCGACGGATGAAGAAATGATCCGCGCCTGTGAGCTTGCTCAGGCTGACGGCTTTATCCGGGAATTTCCCGATCAATATGATACGTATATTGAACAGGGCGGCTCCAATGTTTCCGGCGGCCAGAAGCAGCGCCTGTGTATTGCGCGGGCATTGCTGAAAAAACCCAAAATTCTGATCCTTGACGATTCTACCAGCGCGGTTGACACCAAGACCGACGAGCTAATCCGTCAGGCGTTTCAAAAGGATATCCCGGATACGACGAAAATCATCATTGCCCAGCGCGTTTCGTCTGTTCAGGACGCTGACAAAATCGTTGTGATTGACGATGGCAGGATTGATGCGGTCGGGACGCACACGCAGCTGCTCGGTACCTGTGAAATTTACAGAGAAGTCTATGAGTCTCAAAGCAAGGGAGGTATGATCCGTGAGTAAAGCAGTAGAGAGAGAGGAACCCGAGGCGAACGTCAAGACAGAGCGCGCAGGCGGCAAGCCGCCGGTGCAGCGTCTCAAGCTGGGTACCATCAAACGGTTGCTTGACTATATGGCCGAATATAAAATTCAACTGATTTTCGTTGTTGTTTGTATCCTGCTAAGCTCGATTGCAGGAGCGGCTTCCTCGTTGTTTCTTCAAATATTGATTGACGATTACATTGTTCCGCTGCTGGGCCAGACCGATCCCGTTTTCACGGAGCTATTTAAAGCAATTCTGATCATGGGTCTGATTTACATCGTCGGCGTGCTGGCCACCTTGTTTTACAATAGGGCGATGGTCGTGATTGGACAGGGCACACTCAAAAAAATCCGTGACAAAATGTTTATTCATATGCAGACCCTGCCGATCCGATATTTTGACACGCATTCCCACGGCGACACCATGAGCCGTTATACCAACGATACCGACACGCTGCGCCAGGCGATTGCCCAGAGCTTGCCGCAGATGTTTTCCGCGCTTGTTTCTGTGGCGACGGCATTTTTCTCTATGCTTTATCTCAGCGTCGGCCTTACCGCCTTCGTTGTGGTATTTACCTTTGTTCTGCTGAAGGTAATCAGGGCTTTGGTTGGCAGAAGCGGTGCTTACTTTATGAAACAGCAGCAATCTCTGGGCGACGTCAACGGCTACATTGAAGAAATGATCAACGGCCAAAAGGTTATAAAGGTCTTCTGCCATGAGAAGCAGGCTGAGGAGGGGTTTGACACAAAGAATGACGAACTGTGCCATTGTGCCACCGAGGCAAACACATACGGAAACGTCACGATGCCGGTTGTCGGGAATATGGGTTATCTGCTCTATGTGCTTCTTGCCATAGGCGGAGGTGCGGCCGGCATAGCGGGGATTTCCAATCTGAGTCTCACGGGAGTCCATGCTCTGACGATCGGCACGATCGTATCCTTTCTGACCCTGTCCCGCAGCTTTATCAATCCAATCGGCCAGGTTTCCATGCAGTTTAATATGGTGATCATGGCGCTTGCCGGCGCGTCGAGAATTTTTGAGCTGATGGACGAGGAGAGCGAACAGGATGAGGGATACGTTACCCTTGTCAATTCGAAGATGGAACACGGCGAGATCAGAGAGAGCGGGGAGCGAACGGAGTCATGGGCGTGGAAGCATCCCCACGGCGATGGGACGCTGACCTATACGCCGCTGAAGGGAGATATCCAGTTCTTCGATGTTGACTTTGCCTATGAGGAAAATAAACCTGTTCTGCACAACATCACTCTTTACGCGGAGCCTGGCCAAAAGGTTGCGTTTGTCGGGGCGACCGGCGCGGGAAAAACAACGATCACCAATCTTGTCAACCGATTTTATGACATTGCCGACGGAAAGATCCGGTACGATGGGATCAACATCAATAAAATAAAAAAGGCCGACCTGCGGCGTTCACTCGGCGTCGTTCTGCAGGACGTAAACCTGTTTACGGGAACGGTCATGGACAATATCCGCTATGGCAAGCTCGACGCGACGGATGAAGAATGCGTCGCGGCCGCGAAGCTTGCAAACGCCGACGGATTCATCCGTATGCTCCCACAGGGGTATCACACCGTGCTGGAAGGTGATGGAAGCGGCCTTTCCCAAGGGCAGAGGCAGCTCATTTCCATCGCCCGTGCGGCTGTGGCCGACCCGCCCGTCATGATTCTGGACGAAGCCACTTCTTCGATTGATACCCGAACCGAAGCAATCGTCCAAAAGGGCATGGACGCTCTGATGAAAGGCAGGACGGTCTTTGTAATTGCCCATCGCCTGTCAACCGTTCAGAATGCCGACGTGATCATGGTGCTGGAGCACGGACGTATCATTGAACGGGGCAGCCATGAGCAGCTCATCGGGGAAAAAGGAAAATACTATCAGTTATATACAGGCGCGTTTGAACTCGAATAACAAGGCGAGCGTATCAGTGAATCGAAGCTTTGTAATTTTTATGCTCAATTGGCCATCGCGTATAGCCAATGCGGCACCGTAACTATTACGCCATCAGGCAGCTGCTTTTTTGCAGCTGCCTGATGGCGTAATAAGGACTACAGTAAGTGCGATTCCGGTTCAAATTATGTTTAAATCTGGTGAGAGGCAAAATAGGCTCCGCGGTTGCATGTGTGAATATCTCCAACTTCGAAGCAGTCCCCAATCATATAGGTCTCTTCGGCGATGCCATAGAGAGCCATGGCTTGCTCCTGAAGGGGATTCATGCCGCCCAAGGCGACAACGCTATCACACTCGATCCTGGAAACCTTCCCGCTTTGATCGGAATATTCCACATAATCCTCTTCGATCCGCGTGGTATTCACCTGACAGATCGCATGAAAGTTCGGAAGCGCTTCATAGAATTCCTGAATCGTTTCACGGTAATGGATCGGTGTTGCCTCCGGAGCCAATATCGCTCCGCGAGTCAGGACGGTGGTGTCATGCCCGTTTTCAGCCAGATAGAGGCCTGCTTCCGTACCGGATTCTGAGCCGCCGATGACGACGCATCTGCGCCCCAGCTTTTCTTCGTTTCCGAACACTGTGAAGAGGTTCCAGCACCTCTCGGCGCCTGGGATGGGCGGCACCTTCGGCTCCGCGCCCAGGGCCAGAATTATGGCGTCATAGCGTTTGGTTTCCAGCATGCCGGATGTTGCTTTTGTGTTTAATTTGATCGTTACGTCGGTTTTGAGAAGCTGGCGAATCAGATACTCCCGGTAGTTCCTTAGCGGCCACTTGAATGTGGGGTAGTCCATCAGTTTAAGCTGCCCACCGAGCTTGTCGGACGCTTCGTACAGGGTTACGCTGTGGCCGCGCTCCGAACAGAACAGAGCGGCGCGCATGCCGGCCGGGCCTCCGCCGATGACAGCGACCTTTTTTTTGCGGACGACGGGTCTGGTCAGCTTGTCAAGTTTGTGGGCGATTCCAATTTCAGGATTTACTGAGCAAATACTCAGCCAGTTGCCGGTCAGGCTGGGCACATGGCATTTATTGCAGCGAATGCAGGGCAGGACGTCCTCGTTCCGGCCCTCCTTTGCTTTCTGATCGTAATCGGGATCCACAAAAAACGCCCTGGCCGCACCAATCAGATCCGCCTTACCTGAGGCGATAATGTCTTCCGCATCATCCAGATCCTGATACCCGCCTATAGGCTCGCATAGAATTTTTGTGCCACTGGCCTTGACGGCGGCGCAATCATCCAGAGTGGAATATTTGTGAAGCTCGGAATTGTAGCCGGTGGGGTGGTTGAGGTTGGCGGTGTCTGCCCGGAATTGAAAAATATCTATGAGACCCTCCGCCATTTTTGCAAGCTGAATGGTCTCGTCCAGGGTCGTGCCGCCCTCTTCCTGAGCCGTAATTTGCACTTCAATCGGAAAATCCGTTCCGCACAATTGTTTAATCCGCGCGCAGAGCTCCAGAAGGAAACGGGCGCGATGTTCAATCGACCCACCGTATTCGTCTGTGCGGTGGTTGGTGCGCGGGGAGATAAAACGCGAAAATAAGGTCGCCCGGTAGGCGAAATGCAAGGTACACAGGTCAAAGCCGTATGTCTGGTACTTTTTGATCCGTTGAGCCTGCGCTTCTATGATCTCGCGTATCTGCTCATGAGAAAGCTGCTTTGCGGCTTTGCCACCGCGAATCATAATCCCCATCATATAGTCGCCGTGGTTCTTATCGCGGAAATTGCCGGAGGTAATGTCGGACATGTTGACGGCCGGCACGTCACAGACGTCATACTCCGGGTCGGGAGCGCTGAACGGCATGATGGCGAGTGAAATACGGGAGTTGTAATAGTGGACCTGATCCGCCAGCTGGCATATGTAATTTTCGACGCTGGGATCGCTGTCCAGGCTGAACATGGGGAACCGTCTGCCATCTTCATTAAAAGACGTGCGCTGCTTTACATTGGTCCAGTCGGCAAAAGTAACGACAGCCGCTCCGTTCCGGGCACAGGAAGTCATATGGTGAATGACCGGCTCGGTCGGATAGGGTTCCGGCCCCTGCAAAAAATGCGGGAGGGCGTTGGAGGATACAAACCTGTTTTTTAAAACCATGTTTCCGATTTTGATCGGAGCAAGAAGATGCTTGTAGTGACATTGACTCATAATACATAGCGTCCTTTCAAAGAATTTGTAAATTAATCATAAAAGAATGATCAGATAAATAACAGAAAGATTTTTGCATCCGCCCATAAGCAACAGATAACAATGTGTAATTCGGTATTGTTATTCTGTATGCTGTTGTCTATAATCATGTGTAACTAAAACGTCCAGGTCAGAAGGGGTGGCATGGGATGACGACGGATCAGATGAAATATTTTTTGAAAGCGGCCAAGATGCTTAATTTTACAGCCGCCGCCGAGCGACTTTTTATCACTCAGCCGGCACTGAGCCAGCAGATAACCGCAATAGAAAAAGAACTCAACATGCAGCTGTTTGTCAGAGGCAACAACAGCGTTTACCTCACGCCTGCCGGTGAACTGTTTTACAAAAGGCTGCAGGATATTTATCAGAACTACTTATACTTGATAGAACAGATATCCGATCTGAATGCCAGTAATTCCGGCCATTTGAATATAGGGCTTTTAGAGGATCAGCTGTTGGATGAAGTCATCATAGATTCTATCAATTATTTAGTAAAACAATATCCCAATATCAATGTCGGCGTCAGCAAGCGGGATGCATACGCGCTGTGCGGCGGTCTTGCCGACGGCACATTGGATATTGCGGTTATGCTGCTTTATGACGGGGCGCCAACCAGCGGTATGCGAACACTGCCGATATGCTCGGGGCCTCTTTACCTGGCTATATCCAAGAAACATTCCGCAGCGCGGCTGGATATCATCGATTTTGGTGAAATTGCCAAGATTACTGAAAAAATTCCCCTCATGATCGCTTCTCTGGAGAATTTTTCACCACCGCTGCGGACACTTTTGGACAGGCACGCGGAGGATGTCAGAGCTGAGATGGGCTGCAAAATTCAATATCATGCCGTGCCTTCCGTGAGTTCTTTGTCTTTGTATACCACGGCGGGTCTGGGCGTCGCTATGGTCAATGAGGGCAACGCACTCAGCATTGATCCTAATGTCAAATTGATACTGGTGAAAGACGGTGACATTTTAACAAAGGGGCTCGTATGGAAAGCAAATAATGCCAATCCAATCGCTCAATTAATGACCGAATATATCCAAGACAAATTAAAAACGACGAGCTAATTTTAGTTGAGATTCATGGTGTAAGTTTTTATGTCAGGATCGCTTCCAGCCACTGCCGCGTCTTGCTCTTTTTTTGCCCATTATTTTCCTGCATATTTTCGATCTGTGGAGCCATACTATTACCGTAACACATGCCAAACAATTATTTTGTAGGGTGATGATGTTACACAAAAAGTGAGAACTTTTCCGCCCTCTCCGGGAAACCGGGGAGGGCGTTTTTATATAATCTCACAAAAATTTTAATAATTTTTCCCTCTGATTCCAGTATTTTTTAAGGTGCATCAGGTAAACTATAAAAAAGGGTGGTGATAGCGTGGAAAATCTATGGGCAATGTTAACGGCAGGATGTGAACAGGCCTCCACAGCGCAAGAACCAGTCTCCGATCAACCCGACCTGCAGCTGGGTCATTTATTTGAATCGAAACCACCAATCATCAATCGTGATCAGGAACCATAGCGTTCAGCGGTATTCGGCGGACCGTCCCTGCTTTTTCTGCGGGGGCGGCTATTTTTGTGCCTGAGGGCGGTATCCTGTATCCGGCTCGTACCGCGCGCCAAAAGGAGCGGACAGCCGAAACTGTCCGCTCCTTCAAAGAAAATGGAAGGCTCCGTCTTTTTTTCTGAGATATTGCGTTTCATGTCAAAGGCTCTTTTATAGCCGCTGGGCCAGGATGAAAACCGGTGCCCTTCGGGTCAGGTATGACTGCGTGATTTGAATTGTGATTAATAAAAAATCATCGCTAGAATCACTGCTACAATTGCGTAAAGAACAGGAATCGCCATCTGCACCACCAGCATATGTTTATAGGATTTTGCGAGATTCAGCTCAAACACCTGAATATTCATATTCAGAACGCCATTATGCGGCAGCGCGTCAAAAGCGGTTGAAGTCGCACCCGATACAATATGTAGACCCTGCGGGCTTACACCCTGCGCCAGAAGTCCGGGCGCGATGGTTGTCAGGAATGCGCTCAAGCCTCCGACGCTGTCCGCGCACAGCGCGCAGATCACGGAAATCGAAATGAACGTCAAAATGTACGGGTTCATGTTGAGCGTTGTCAAAGAATTCATGACACTGGTGTAACCGGAGGTCAGCGCAACCACGCTGGCATATCCCACAATTGCGGAGGTTCCCATCAGGGGAGCCAAAATATTGGTGATGCCGCCGGAGATCATCTGAAGCCTGTTTTCCTTGATATATTTGCCGTTGAGAACATACATCAAGATGATTCCGATCAGCTGAGACAGAATGACGGTGGGAGACGATTCCCAGCCAAATCCCAGCTGAAGCACGAAAATAAGAACAATGATGACAATAATGGGCAGAAGCGAGCAAAGGAAACTGGGAGCCTCTTCCTGCTTGCGTTCCACAAGCTGGGATTCCACTTCACGAGGGTCATAGCCGATATTATTTTTTCTATAATAACGAATCAGCCACTCCATATAAAGCACGCCCAGGACCATTCCAATCACAACGCAGGTAATTCCGATTCCGGGGGCGGCAAACAATGTCGTTCCCAGTGCTTTTGACCGGAGAACATTGGAGATATGTCCCACGCCGGGCATACAGAAGGCCACCGGCGCCAGCGGAATTGCCATCGCGATCAGGCCGATATTTCTGGGCAGATTGGCTGCTTTCAATATTGCGAACGACAGATACGCAATGAGGAAAACACCGCCGCCAATCGCGCCCATTGTCAAAATGAAGGAAAGAATCATAATGGAATAGGGCGCCCATTTAACACCCATTTTATTGACGAGGGTTTTACCTAATACCTCACTTGCGCCTGTCGCGTTCATCACCGCACCCATTAGTCCGCCCATGGCAAAAATTAAAAATGAGTTGGTCACCATGGTCGTTACGCCGCTCAGGAAATCGGTGAACATCGCGGTGTAAACACCGGTTGTAGTGGTCAACGCAACAAGCACAGAACAGATCAGGGCTGTGGGAATGGGACTTAAGCCTTTTAATGATAAAATGACAAACAGCGCGAGGGATAGGATCACCACGATCAGCGAAAAAGTAGGTCCTGTAAACATATTACCCTCCAAATTGACAGCAAATCATTCATTCCGTTGCTGAATCCGCTTTTTCGGCAAGCAGATGCCGTATTTTTCGAATCAATCAAGAAGCCGGAAGACTTGATCAAATTTCCATTGCGTAGGTGAAGCCGGAATCGATTGCATTCATGATGTTCATGGGTCTGCCGCTGCAATCGCCAATCACCCACGTTTCGGGAACAATGTGAGACAGGGCACCCAGCTTCTCCTGGTTTACGCGCATGCCTAGGGCGTTGATGACGGAATTCGCGTTCAGAAAGACTGCCTTCCCCTCCGGCGTCCGATAAGTCAAACCATCCGGTGTAATCCTGGTAATGGCGGCATCAAACACTTTTTTGATATGCAGCTCCTCATGCAGACGTGTGATGGAAAGCATTACCTGTCCCGACGCATCGCGCATGAAATTCCTCTCCGGCATCATGTCAACCAGCGTGACGTTCTTGCCCTCCCGCGCCAGCGCAATGGCGCATTCGGAGCCGGTTAAACCAGCGCCGGCGATCACAACCGTATCGCCCACTTCGGCCTTGCCTGCATCCACGTCGCCCGCCCATACCACATTGCTTCCGTCCAGGCCGGGGATGGGCGGTACCGCAACCTCGGCTCCGATGGCAATCAGCAGCACATCCGGGGCTTTCTGTTCGATCAGCTCTGGAGTCGCCTCGGTGTTCAGAATCACCTTTGCGCCGGAACGATACGTTTCATCCACCATCCACTGAGCGTAGCGGCGCATGTCATCCTTAAAAGGCAGTGCCGCCGCCACATGGATGATGCCGCCCAAACAATCTGCCTGCTCATACAGCGTCACGTCGTGGCCCCGCATCATGGCAGTCTGAGCCGCCTGCATTCCCGAAATCCCGCCGCCCACAATCATCACTTTTTTGGGCAAAGCGCTTTTGCCCGGCAGGAAGCGGTATTCCAGTTCACGTCCCAATAACGGATTCACCGAGCAGCGGATACGCCGGAAGAAGGGGGGCTGCAGTCGTCCGGTGCACCACGCGCACCGCAGGCAGGGCCTGACTCGTTCTTCCATGCCCCGCAGCGACTTCCAGACCAGTCCGTCATCCGCCATATTGGCACGCCCGATACCCACCAGATCGCACTTGCCTTCGGAAAGGATCTGTTCGGCATCCGCAAGGGTGGTAATGGAGCCGGTTGCCGTGACAGGAATAGTAACCGCCCTTTTGATATGTTCCGCGTAGGGTACGTTTGCCATGTGGGGCAGCAGATAGGACATACACATATATTCCGAGCCATCCCGATAGGGCGCCCAGCTGACTGAAACATTGAGCATATCCACATAGGGCTCCGCCGCCTGCGCAACCTTGAGCAGCTCTTCGTCGGAAAGCTCGCCGCGGTCCGGATTTACCCGGGTTCCTCCGCTGATACGGGCGTCTATGGCGATTTGATGCCCATAAGTCTCACGAATCTCCCGCAGGACTTCCAACGGGAAACGCAGCCGGTTTTCGAAGGAGCCGCCGTATTCGTCGGTGCGGCGGTTAAAGACCGGAGACAGGAACTGCGCCATCAGCCACCCGTGCCCCAAATGAATCGTAACGGCGTCAAATCCGCCCGCCACACAGCGGCCCACTGCCGCAAGATACCGCCGTTTGACCTCCATCAGCATTTCCTTATCCATCACGTTTACCGTGGGAGGGCCGAAGGGAGACATCGGTGACACCCCTTCCGGCCATGGGGAAACGCCGATGGGATTTTTTCCGTCCAAAATGGTCTCAAAGGCGTGAACACCGCCGTGGCTGATTTCAATGGAGGCCTTCGCCCCATAGCGATGGATTTCCTCTGTCACCGCCGACAGGCCTGGAATGATGAAATCATGACCGAGGTTAATGGCCGTTTCGTGATCCATGGCGTACTCGCCATCAATCGACGAGTCTCCCAATACCACCAGTCCCGCTCCGGTGCGGGCCTGACGTCCGCAGAAGTGAATGAATTCCGACGTGATTTTTCCGTCGGGCGTCGGGAGCGCGCTCATCATGGGCAGTACTACAATTCTGTTCTTGAGAAGCATGGGGCCAATACGGATCGGTTCGGCAACGCGAGGATATGTTTGTTTAAGCGCCATATTCTTGATCTCCTTGTTTGATAGAACGTTTCTGTCCTACCTGTTTCATTTGAGATTCATCGCGGCAAAATAAGCCCGCCCGGTTGCATCCGCAACACGCTTTGGGGTAATGCAGTCACCCAGAAATATCACCTGTTCTGCACATCCGATCAACGATTCAGCCTCCTTCCAGTTGGCTTTGAGCCCGGTTGCACAGATGACCGCGTCCGTTTCGATACGGCGTACCTGCCCGGATTCTAAGGCTACGGCGATAGAATCACCCGAAATTTCGGTGCAGCGCGCGCAGGTGTAAACCGTAATATTGGGATGACGTTCAATGCGAAGCAGGAGGGGCAGGGCATACACAAAAGAAGCGTCTTCCTTTTGAAACCCGATATGGGGCAGCAGCTCAACCAGCGTTACCTGCTTTCCGGCCTCCGCCAGCACATAGGCGGCTTCACAGCCCGAGATGCCGCCGCCCAGAATCGCGATTTTCTCATGGGTCATCACTTCGCTGTGATGCAATTTAAGAACGGAATGAACGTTGGAACCGTCTATGCCTGGAATCGGGGGCATGGTCGGTGAGGCGCCCAGTGCTGCGAAGACAACATCATAACCGTTGGCTTTCAACAGCTCCGGTGTTGCCACCTGGGCGAGATGCACTGACACAAGTTTTTCGGTCATGCGTTCCATGTAGCCGCGATATCGACACCAGTCAAGCTTGAGGGGATCTCCTTCGAAGAAACGCAGCACACCGCCCAATTGTTCTTCCTTTTCATAAAGCGTCACTGTATGCCCCCGCTGTGCCGCTGTAATTGCTGCCTGCATTCCCGCCGGCCCTCCGCCCACCACAGCCACCTTGAGCGGCGTGTGAACCGTTTCGTGGCTCATTACTTGGAAATAACGACCGACTTTGGGATTGACCGAGCAAACAATGCATCCGTGATACGCCATACTGCCCAGACAGTGATTGCAGCGGGCACAAGGGATGATTTCCTCCTCTCTTCCGCTTTGGGCTTTGATAGGAAAGTCAGGATCCGCAATGAGCCCCCGGGCTATGCTGACGAAATCAGCCCTCCCAGAGGAGAGAATTTGCTCCGCCTGCTCCGGCGAGTTGATGGCGCCCACGGTGACAATGGGAGTCTTCAGCACGCGGCGGGCCTGCTCAGCCAGATGAACATTGCAGCCATTCGGAAGCATCGGGTGGGGACTCATTCGCTCCCAGGACTCCATCACGCTGTGATGTGCGGCAGAAATATGGATGAGATCCACTTTCTCGTCAAGGTACAGAAGAATTGGCAGCACGTCTCCGATTTTCATGCCGCCCTCCATAAATTCATCACCGCTGATCCTATATTCAATGAGGAACCTTTCACCGCATTTCTGACGAATGGAAGCAATCACCGCCAGGGGGAATCTCGCCCGATTTTCGACACTGCCGCCCCACTGATCGTTTCTGTGATTGCGGTGAGGAGAAATAAACTGTGAAAGAAGCCACCCGTGCCCGCCATGAAGCATACACATTTCAAAACCGCATTGCTGCGCCAGCTGCGCAGCGTTTCCAAATGATTCAATCACATCCAGAATCTGATCCTGGGTCATTTCCTCAACCTGAACACCATCTCTCTGCCGGATATAAGAGGATGGGCCGATTGGATTTCTGCCATCGGAGAGCGCCGGTTCGCACTCAGCCCCGCCGTGGCACAGCTGAATTGAGGCAACCGCGCCGTAGTTTCGGATTGCCAATGCCATTTCACTGATTCCGGGCCAGCAGGCCGGATTGGTCAGATCCAGCACACACGATTTTTTTTGTGTGAGATAACGATGATCTACCGGGGTTTCGCCAACGGTAATTTGCGCGGCGCCTCCCTTTGCCTTGGCGGCAAGGTACGCAATCTCGTGCTCGGTTGCCCCGCCCCATTCGGTTTTATTGCGTGTGGAACTGGGCGCACCCAGAATCCGGTTGCGAAACACGGTATCCTTAATTCTGATCGGCTCAAATAATTTTGGGTATTTCACAAATAAGCTCCTCCTGATGATTGTCTTTTTATTTAAAATACCAGATTGATAACTGAATGTGAAATATAACATCAGAATGAATCAAATCAAAATTATAATTTTTTCGTATAAATAAATTGTTATTTTTTATATCAGGTTGGAATAAGCTCTTAAGAATTGCTATTTTTGATCTGCTTCCACGCATCATCATTTTTGATAAATTTTCTGCCGGAATTGCTCAAAATTTTGTTTTGTAGTATAATCAGAAATGCTTTTTGATTGTTTTGAGCATGGAGGAACCTATATGGATCTGAGACAGCTGCAATATTTCGTGGCGGTAGCCGAAACATTAAGCTTTACCCGCGCGTCAGAAATTCTCTATGTATCGCAGCCAACGCTCAGTAACCAGATTTCCGAGCTGGAACGGGAACTTGGCGCGGAGCTTCTGATCCGCACCAAGCGTTCCGTTATGCTCACTCCAGTTGGAGCGGCGTTTTTGAAAGATGCCCGTGAACTGCTGCGCCGGTCAGACTGCTTGGTTCGATCTGTTAAAGACGGCATTTGGTCCCCCATGGAAACCGGGCATCTCCATATTGGCTATGAACCTGCCGCGGTGGAAAGCCCAAGGCTTTTTACGGCGATTACAAAGGCGCTGCGAACCATGCGTTTCGAGCATTCAGCTTCAGATATTTTTTTTCACGCGGTTCATCCGGAGATGACCGGACAGGTGTTGCGCCGCAGCTTTGTCGATCTTGTCCTTTCTATGAAAAAAGAATCTGAAATACCGGACAATCACAATCATTTCCTGCTGGAGGAGCAGGAGTTACTTTTAATCACGTATCATCCAACGCCCATTCCCGATACCAAGGAGGCTGTATTAGAAATTCTGTCTCGTCGGGAAATCTTTCTTGAAGATAAAGCAATGTGGGGATTGACAGATATTATGCAGACCTTCTCCGATCTCGGTGTCACTCCTAAAATACGCTTTGTAGAAAAAGGCAGGAGCATTGATTTTCTGGTCTGCTCCGGCGAGGGAGCCATACTGCTCCCCTCCGGTTCCTACAAAAGTCATATTCCCTCCGAAGACTTACAGATACTTCATTTCGATACGCAGGAATCAAAGCTTGGAGTCTGGGCATTGTGGGACCCGGAAAACATCAATCCTCTCATTCAATTATTTTTCAATTTGTTCAAAGAAGTGTACTGAGACACGTTATCAAAATAAAAGAGTCGGGAACGATGTTCGTTCCCAACTCTTTTATTTTTTATTGCTATAATGTGAAAAAAACTTATTCGATCTAAGTATTTCTGATTTTTCTTTCCTTCCTGTATGATGAACCTGTTCCATGACGCAATGAACGTTAGAAAGGATTGATGATAGTATCATGCAAGACCTAACAGAACTGACTGCACTGGTTGAAAAACAGCAGGAAATCATCGAAACATTACAGCTTCAGATGGAGCGTATGGAGGCCGTCAACGCCATTCAAAACGTGATGGCCCGCTATGCGGCATATCATGTGGCCAGTGAGCAGGTTAAAACTGCCGAGCTGTACTGCCGTCATACACCCGGCACCCGCCTGATCTTCAATGGAGATATTTACGACGAATGGGAGGGGATTGAGCGGCATTTCATTCACCGCATGAGCAATGCCGAGGAGGACTTATCCGGACGATTATACCTGCACGATATGCTCTCACCCCTGATCGAGGTAGCCCAGGATGGCAAAACCGCCGACTGTATGTTCTCTTCTCATGGCTGCGAGACCGGCTGGAATGCGGACGGATCGCTCAAGGCGCTGTGGGCCTTCAATCGCTATCATTTCGTCTTTGTGAAAGAAGATGGGCAATGGCGGATCTGGCGGCAGGAAATGCATCAGATTTTGAACACGCCCTTTGAGGGCAAGGGCTGGGTGGAGGAACCCTGCTATGATGTGATCGCCACCGCGCCGCAAGCGCTCAAGGACAGCAGCGAGGCGAATCCCAACTGCAAGCCTCACAGAACTACCAAGAAGCCCTATCTGGCACTGAGCACACAGACGCCGGAGTGTGACGCCCACAATCTGATTCCGGTGCCTCCGCTGCCCTATCAGTCGCTTGATCCCGACGTCATCAAGGATGAAGATGACCTGGATTGGCATTGGTAAATTCAAAGAAATATCGCATAGAAGATGATCCGTTCAGATCATTTTTTGAAATCAATAATCAATTACATCCCATTATCGTAAACGCCCCCTGTGGTATGATTACCACAGGGGGTGTTTACGGCTGTTTTGTAAACAAATCCAATGCAGGACGGGGTCTTGATTTCAGTCAATTTTTGTCCGAAATAAAATCGACCCAGTTGACGAAAGCATCCACATATTGCTGCAAAAAATTCTGTGTCGCCTCGTTGATGACCTCGCCATGCACATTTAAGACAGATGTCACATTACCCAGATACGCTTCCGGCTGCTGCAGCTGGAGGATATTCAAGAAGACCATAGATTGGCGCAGATGATGGTTGGCACCAAACGCGCTTAAATTTCCAGGAGATACACTGATGATGCCTCCCGCTTTGCCATTCCAAACGTTTTGCCCATAGGGCCGCGATCCGACATCCAGAGCATTTTTCAATACGGCAGGGACAGACCGGTTATATTCCGGTGTCACAAAAAGCAATCCGTCAAGCTCCTTAACCGCTGCGCGAAATGCCGTCCACGCGTCCGGAGGATTGCCATCGTCATCCAAATCCTGGTTGTACATGGGCAGATTCGCCAGTTCAATGACCTGCATGTTGTAACGTTCCGGTGCCAGAGACGCAACAAAGTTTGCAATTGACCGGCTGTAGGAGGCCCTTCGCAGACTGCCGACAAAAATTCCGATTGTTTTGTTACTCATCCTAATACCTCCGTTAATTTTATTAAAACCTTGACAGCTCTTGATGCTTAAAAAGCAGAGAAAATCTGCTAGCATGTTTATGATTATAGCATTTATTACCATGAAAAGCAATGCTCAATCGTTCAAGAATCCAACGGAATACTTAGTGTACGAAGGGCTTGTTTCTATTTAAAAAATATCATTGACAAACAGAGATTGATATTATAATATGTGTACATACACGCGTGTATATACACATATTATAATTGCGGAAATTGTTACGGTTGAAGGGATATTTGGGAGGTGCCTATGTTTTCTGAAGAAATTAAGGAATATGGTCTGAGTATAGGTTATGATAAAATCGGCATAACATCAGTTGACAGCTTGTCAGGGTATGCGGATGAAGTGATTTCTCGTGGCGATCAGTACAGCTATTTTCTAAAAATGCTGACAAAGCCTGTTCAGCAGAACATGCCGGAAGCGAAATCAATCATCGTTTTGGTTCGGGGTTATTTTAATTATGATGTTCCCGAGGCACTCAGCAAAATGATTGGTAAAATCTATTTAGCCAGGTGCTATAGTCCTCCTCTAGGCACATTGGATCATTCCAGATTTCAGTTGATGAAAGACTATTTATCACAAAAAGGATGCATGGTAAATTCCAATATTTTTGTGCCCGCACGATGGGCGGCAGCACAGGCTGGAATCACAACGTTTGGCAGGAATAATTTCGCGTATGCAGATGGTATTGGTTCCTATATTGTAATTGATACCATTGTTGTGGATGCGGAACTGGAGTATGACCGGCCAACCATGGAAAACAAATGTCCCCCCGACTGCAGAGCGTGCATCAACTCCTGTCCGACAAAGGCGCTTTATGAACCGTTTAAGCTGAACCCCAGCCAATGTATCGCATTTAACAATTTTATGACACAGGATGGAAGGGGCGCCGTATCTTCCTTGATTCCGTACGAACTAAGAAAGTCCATGGGCTGCAAAATTCACGGCTGTGATGTGTGTCAGGATGTATGTCCGCGCAATCAGAAAAAGCGAAAGCAGCCAAAGGAGGCGGACAGATACTTGGAACAAATTGCGCCGGATATTACGCTGTCAGCCATTCTCAATATGTCTGATGACTATTTTGAAAAAAGAATCAGGCCTATGATGTATAATTATATCAATGACAAGCGATATTTCATCAGAAACGCCGCAATTGCTATGGGAAATTCGCAGGATGCGAATTATGTCCATGACCTTGAAATTGCGCTGGGCAATCCGGATGCCATGATTAGAGAATCGGTTGTGTGGGCATTAGGTCAAATAGGCGGAGCGTATGTGAACCATGCACTGGAAAGCAGGCTGCTCCGAGAGTCGTCTGACGATGTGAAACAGGCAATCGTTCAGGCGCTGGACCAATCGAAACAATACACCGGAGAGAAAGGAGGCCACTATGCGGGAGATGATTCCCAGGGATAGTCCCTGTTACTGTATTAAGGTTCGCAGGGCGGCGAATACGTTGACAAAGTTTTATGACAAGGCATTGGAACCTGCCAATCTGACAGTCAGCCAATTTTCCCTGCTCACTGATATTAAACTGCTAAAAACCTGTAATAAAAGCGAGCTTGCGCAATATGCCAAGCTGGATCGCACCACGATTATCAGGAACCTGAATAGTTTGCGTGAAAGAGGATTCATTGAGGAAGTGCCTGGAACCAACCACCGAAACACCCTCATACAATTAACGGCTCTGGGCGAGTCTGCAATTGCTGAGGGCTTGATTCAATGGAAACAGGCGCAGCATCAAATTAAGGAAACCATTGGACTGGACAGCATTGAGGATTTTACCAGAATCTTAACGACGATTGAATCACTGGTTTAAAAAACTACTTGGTAAACAACAAACGGCGTGCGTTATTCTGTCGTAACGATTTCATCGCTTGTAGCCAAAGGGACATTGTCGCAGCTTGCGTTACACTGCATCAGGCAGCGGTAAAAATCCTCAACCGCAGTGGGCAGATAACGATCTGCCAGGACGGCAACGCCGAAGTCGCGAACGCAGTAATCCTCCGTGAGGTGGCGGAACATAATTTTATCTTCCCAATCACGCCGGTTACGGGAGTGTGACGACGCCAGGAACCCGCGTTCGGAAATAATGGACACCCCGCGTCCCTGACTGATTGCCGCACCGATCAGCAGAGGAAATTCTCCTTCAAACTGAATGCTCGGAATAAATCTCGCGTGCTCACACAGGGAACGGGTCAAATCCTGCACGTCGGAGTTTGCATTGTTGCAGTAAAAGTGTTCATTGCGCAGGTCGTTCATGGAGATGGTTTCTTTCTGTGCCAGCGGGTGATTGTGAGAGAGGATGATTCCCAGTCGCTCCAGGCACAAATGCTCCCATTGAATGGTCTGGCTTTGAATCACCGAGGTGGAGATGGCAAGGTCAATTTCTCGCGCCTCCAGTGCCTGGCGCAAATCTCTGATATTGTATTCATACTGATGGATGCTCACGTTTGGATTGAGCAGCATGTAGGCTGCCATGCAGTCCACCATCCAATCCCGTTCCCGTCCGGGGAAGGAGGAACCGATATAAATCGTTCCGGTATTACCGCCTTTGAGATCGTCAATGTGGTAGCGCAGATTATCGATCTCTCCAAAAATGCGCTGTGCATACCGCCTCACGGTCTGACCATACTCGTTGAGATGGATAGTTTTCCCATCTCGGTCAAACAGCTGGACGCCGATATCCTCCTCCAGCCGGGCGATGGTGCGGCTGAGGGCAGGCTGGGTAATATGAAGCTCCTCGGAGGCCTTGGTCATGTGCTCTAAACGGGCAACAGTCAAAAAACAATAAAGCTGATTTAATTCCAAGGCGCTGTCTCCTTCTTCCTTCATGAAAATAACCTTTTGCGGTATACAGGAGAAACTCGGAGTGAACCGTAGCAGAGATTTGTTATTCGTCCGGATTTTCTTGCATGGCTTCCGTTTTTGCCTCCTCCAGCGCCCTGAGAAATTCATCTTTGGTGAAGGGGCCGCCGTGGCCGGAATAGAAGTAATCCGCCTGTGCCAAAAGGGACGCACAGCTCTTGAAAAGGACCGGATTTGCCTGCTTCGGATCAGTGGCATAACAGAAATAGGCCAGGGCGGCTTTTCCGGTAAAATCGTCCACCAGCAAATCACCCACAATGGCCTGGCCGTCTGAGAGAACCACAGAGGTACAGCTGTTAGAATGCCCCGGAGTCTCGATGATGGTTCCCTCAATGCCATAGGGAGAAAGATCAAATTCCCCCTCAAAGATCAAATCGGGCTCCACAGGCGGGAGATAGGGACAGGGCTCCGCACTGGGCTCCATTTCATCAATAATTTTCCGGCCGAGCCTGCTGCGGGGATGTACCTCAGGGTAAAGCGCCAGCCGCATGGATTTTGCGGCGTTGCGATGGCAGAGAACCGGCGCGCCAGTCACCGCCCGCATGGCGCCCATATTGATGAAATGATCCACATGCCCGTGAGTTACGATCAGCAGCCGGATTTGCTTCGGGTCGATTCCGTGCTCCTGACACGCCGTCAGAAATAACTCCACTCCCAGCTCGCTGCCGCAGTCGACCGCCACAATTCCATGGTCAAGAATAAAAAATCCATTGGACATACCGATGGTATACTGAATAACGTTTGCCATATAAACCTCCCTGTGCTTTCATGCTTACGAAATGATGATAGAATGATATTGAAAAAAGCCGGATGAGCCGGACAGGTTTTTGGAATATACCTGTCCGGCATCCGGCGTGTTATTGCGCCGTGCTGCGGCTTTTTGCCAGAGTCTCACTGATTTCCGCGGCTTTTGCGGCGTTCAGCTGATATGTAAGCAGGCAAAGAGCCGCTAAAATACCGCAAACCACCAGAGAGATCCCGTTAAACAGATAAATGCCGTTCTGGGTCGAGGCCGCCTGTACCGCGGCGCTCTCATCAAAGGCAATGGCGGTCAGTACCGCGCCTATGATTACGGCATTGACGCTCATGGACAGTTTGAGGGAGAAATTCGCCACCGCAAATACCAGCGCGGGGGCACGCACCTGATTTTTATATTCTCCGTAGTCGGACGCATCCGGCAGAGAGCTCCACATTCCAGAGAAGGTAAGCACCTGTCCCCATCCGGCGATAAATGAGGCAACGATGTTCAGGGCTGTGTTGGTACGTGCCGCCAAAAATAAAATGCCGGATAAAACAATACACGCACAGCCGATGAGCATCATATTCCGTTTTCCCAGGCGGCGGGTCAGGCCGGGAATGAAGTAGAGCAGGAACAGCGGCGCCAGGGACATGACCATCAGCAAATTTGTGCTTCCGCCCAGATAATAGGAAACATAGTAGGCGTTAAAGCTCTGGCGCAGTCCGGAAAACAGAGCCATGAAGAAAAACGCGAAAACCAGACTAAACGCGGGCGCGTTTCCTTTTAACACTTTGAATGATTGGAAAAAAGAAACATTCTCTTTAGGCGGAGCAATCCGCTCCCTGGTATTGAAGAAGGTAATTGCCAGCACTAAAATACAGAGCACGGACAGAATCACGGCCGTCATGCGATAGCCCGAAGCTTCGCTCATGCCGGAACCGAGGCAGGCGGACAATACTGCGGGAATGAGGATGCTCGTTCCGAGGTTTCCAAGCGCGGAACCGAATTCTCGGAAGGTACCCAGCACACCCCGCTCCTGATAGTCCGTTGTCATGACGTTGATCATGGAGCCCAGAGGAATCACCGAGGCGGTATTGCTCATCATGAAGCAGATATACAAAATCGCGTATATGACGGGTTTTATATTGCCCGATAATCCCAGATCCGAAAAACTGAGCACCAGGAAAATGCCCATTGGAATGGTAGCAAAAAACACCCAGGGACGGTAACAGCCCCACCGGCTTCTGGAATGATCCGCGACAACGCCCATAATCGGATCGACCACGGCGTCCCAAACGCGGGCGATCATGAAAATTGTGCCGATGGCCAGCGCGTTGATACCGAGAACCACATTAAAAAAGTAAAACAGATACGCGTTTGCCATAAAGAAAGGAAATTGCTCTCCGCCTGTGCCCAGTCCATAGGCCAGGCGTTCACGAAAAGATAGCTTCTCCAAAATAACTCCTCCATACTTACAATTCAGTTTGCCCCACAGATGCCGTGACATCTACTCCCAATTACCCATTCATGTGGTCACGGTCAATCACATTCCATCGCTTCCGTGAAATAGCTGTCATGCCTAATTGTTCATTTCTAACATCCCTCTTTCTGAAACAAGTGGTGGCTGGTGCATTCACCATGCGCCTGAGCAGCCAGCCTTGTTTCCTCGGCTCGACGGCGTATGCATATTCAGTGTAAATGAGCGGTATCCCTCCTGTCCAATGGTTGATTTTTATGACCTTCATAGTTTTTTTTCATGATTGCCATATCGTAGCAACAAGAAAGCAACCGCCCCATCTTACGCAGAGATGGAGCGGTTCTTTTTGTGTGACTCTATGATAAGCTTTTGGGATGAGCTCAGAATTCTAGGCGTCAATCATTTGGCCAGGGCGGCCCGGTGTCGTTCCGGACAGCATGGCAGGCAGAGCCTGCGGCTGCATGGGCAAAGGAAAGTATAGCATATCCGGCTAGGAAATGAAAATGTAATCTCGTAAAACCGTCTATTCCAAATCAGAAATGCACGCCGGTAGTTTCTATATTTCACTTTGGAGCAGTCTCCATGGTATCGTAACATGCAGACACATACAGATTTGTTCAATTTCTAAATTAATAAGGAGTGATCTGAACATGGACGAGAAAGAACTGTTGTCCAAGCTTGAAACCCTTGAACAAGAGATCAAACGTCAATCTTACGCAGCGGATGCGCAGGAAATTCAAAACCTGATGGGTCGTTACATCTTTTACATGGAAAGCGGCAAGGTCGGTGAGGTTTGGGATGATCTCTGGTCGCATACTGACCCTGACATACGCGTTGAAATCATGGACTCGGGCGCCTATGTGGGACAGGAGCATGTAAAACGCGTGTGGTTCACCATGTCAGGGCGTGTGGCCAAAGACGGAAATCCCGCGCCCAAGGCCGCTTCTGGAATGTCCAACACCAACACAGACCGCGCATTTCTGCTGCTGATGCTTACCATCTCCACTCCTCTCATTGAGGTTTCCGAGGATGGTACTCACGCCTGGGGCCAGTGGCACATCTTTGGGCCTCACACCAATAAGGTATTTGATCCGGAGACAAAAACCAAACGTGACACTGCTTTCTGGATTGCAGGCAAGTACGACAACGAATTTGTGAAGGAAAACGGCGAGTGGAAAATTCAAAAGCTGCGTCCCATCTGCTGGCTGCGTACCCCCTACGACAAGAGCTGGCTGGAATGTGCCGACTGCCGCCGCACCCCCAGTCCCTACTATCCTCCCGATGAAGCGCCCCGCATCAGTTCCTTCAACCCGGACGAGGGGCCAAATCCCGATAAATGGGGGCCTCTGCCTCATGAGCACATTACTCATCTTTAAATAAGGACACAGTTACCATCTGCAATTAATTCCATCACCTCGTCGCAGTTTGTAGTCATAATGTCGTTTTATTTATCCATATAAAAACAGCAGGGATCCGGTCGGGTATGTTCCGCCGGGTCTCTGCTGTCATGTTTTATTACAGCTGACATGAGGCAGCAGCCGTATAGTTTTCCATCTTTACGAAACTATTATTAAAGTCTTAACCGAAACGTTGTCGCATTGGCCATACAATTTTAGTTAAAAATGGGTGAAAGTAATTGAAATTGTGCAAACTTTGTATTATAATGGAAGAAAAACGTGTAACCTGTCATTTTAAACGATTGTGTCAATTGAATAAGCGGTCAGAAACTTTATTTCAAAGACATGTTAAATATAAAATTTAGCTGATATTATAACAAGTTGAAGAAAAGATTGTGATCATTATGAATGAATTTCTAGCTCATATTACTGAAATAGACAACCGCACAGTGGAGCAATCCATGGCAAATCATACGTTCAATGTTGCGCTATATGCGGCAGATAAGCTCAAGCGTATGAATCTCTGCAATACGGCGTATTTGGCCGGTCTCTTGCACGATATGGGGAAATATACCGATAAATACCAGGATTATCTCAACCGCGCCGCACGCGGAGAGAACGTTGTGCGCGGCAGCGTTAACCACACCTTTTGCGGGTGCGTCTATCTGCTGAAGCATTACCATATAGGCAGGCCGCAGGGGTATGACACCATGACCTGCGAAATTCTTGTTTATGCCATTGGTTCACACCACGGGCAGTTTGACTGCGTCTCCCTTGAAAACACAAGTGGGTTTGAACATCGGTTAAACAAAGATGCCGCAGAAATTGGATATGACGAGGCGGTGGAGCGATTTCTTGCCGATTGTGTTTCCAATGAAGAAATTGACCGTCTGTTCTCACTGGCACAAAGCGAAATTACCGCATTGTTTCAGTCCCTTATCACGCGTTTCGGTAAGAAGAAGAGCAAAATCCATTTTTTTATGGGTCTTGCAGCACGCATGGTGCTCTCCGCGCTTTTGGACGGCGACCGCAGGGATACGGCGGAGTTCATGAGCGGAGAAAAGCTTTGTTACCGCAGCGGTTCTCTAGCCCTGTGGAAAGAACAAATGGACTTTTTCGAGCAAAAGATTCGGGATTTTGACAAGGAAACGCCCATTAACCGGGCGAGAAGCCACTTTTCAGACCAGTGCCGGGATTTTGCGCAAGAGCACGGCGGCGGCATTTACCGGCTGACACTGCCCACCGGCGCGGGCAAAACGCTTTCGGCGCTGCGGTATGCGCTGTATCACGCAAACGCCCACGGTAAAAAGCGTATTGTGTTTGTGATTCCGCTGCTGAGTATTTTGGAGCAGAACAGCGCTGTGATATGCGGCTGCATCAAAGATTCAAGCATATTGACCGAGCATCATTCCAATGTGGTCAAACCCCTGGAATCGGACAAGGAGCTGGACCGCTACGAACTTATCACCGAAACATGGGAATCACCCATCATCATTACCACTCTGGTTCAGCTGTTAAACACGCTGTTTTCGCATCAAACAACCGCGGTGCGCCGCATGAGTGCGTTATCCGACACGGTGATTGTCATCGACGAAATACAGTCGCTCCCCAAAAAGACGACCAATCTGTTCACAATGGCGCTGAATTTCTTGACTCACAGCTGCGGCGCAACCATCGTCCTGTCCTCGGCGACACAACCCAGTTTTGACGAAACTTCCATGCCGCTTGCGTATTCCGCACCGACTGATATTGTACCGTATGACAAAACGCTGTTTGATGTGTTTCAGCGAACCGAGATCATTGACAAGACCTCTCCCTATGGCATGTCGGTGGAAGAATTGACCGATTTTTCGGCTGATTTACTGGAACGTGTCTCTTCTCTGCTGATCATCTGCAATACAAAAGAAAGTGCTTTAAAGCTGTATATTGAATTGAAGCAACGGTGTGGATGCGAGATGTTTCACCTTTCGGCTGCCATGTGCCCGGCACACAGAGCCGACACACTCGCCCGCATCAACGCCGCACTCAGTCGCAGAGACAAAATGCTTTGCGTCTCAACCCAGTTGGTGGAAGCGGGAGTGGATTTTTCGTTTGAGAGCGTCATCCGGATTGCGGCGGGGCTGGACAATATTACTCAGGCCGCCGGACGCTGTAACCGCAGTCTTGACTTTGGCGGTATATGCAGTGTTTATATCGTCAATTTAAAGCAGAATGCCGAAAATTTGGGTATGCTGCAAGAGATTGCGGCCGCTCAACGGTGCACCCGCAGCCTCTTGCAGCAATTTGCCCAAGACCCGAAGGCCTATGACGGTGACCTGCTGAGCGAAAAGAGCATCGCGGAATACTATCGACTGTTTTTTAACGACAATGACATCAAGGGCAAGTTCAGCTTTCCGCAGAAGCTGCCCGGCGGTGCGACTGAGAATCTGTTTGACCTGCTTGCGGAAAACGCAAGTCACATTGAGCGTCCGGAATTTAAAGGCAGATATTTTTTGAATCAGGCATTTAAAACCGCGGGATATCTGTTTCAGGTTTTCGATGAAAGTACCGTCGAAGTCATCACCCCCTACAACGCTCAGGCCGAGGAGATCATCGCCGATCTGTTTTCTCAAAGAGCCGACTATGATTTTGGCTTTTTAAAAACGTGCATTGAACGGGCAAAACCGTACACCATACAGATTTTTGAATATCAGAACAGAAAGCTTCAGGAATACGGAATGCTGTCCTCCAAAGACAAGGACAAAGGGCGCTTCCTCGCGTTGAACAAGCAATGCTACGATGATGATACCGGGCTGATGATGGAACATTTTATTTTTTGAAAGGGGGATTTCAGTTGCAGCATGATAATATTGTGGAATTTGAAGTTTGCGGGGACTACGCGCTGTTTTCAGACCCAATCACACGGGTAGGGGGAGAAAAATTCAGCTATCAGGTACCCACTTATGAAGCGCTAAAGGGGGTTTTGCAAAGTGTCTACTGGAAACCGACGCTCATTTGGATCATCGACTCCGTGCGCGTGATGAACCAGATACAGACGGAAACCAAGGGTATCCGCCCCATTAAGTACACCGGAGGCAACGACTTATCTTATTATACCTATCTAAAGGATTGCAGCTATCAGGTGCGGGCGCATTTTATCTGGAATGAAAACCGGCCCCAGCTCGCGGAGGACCGCAACGAGCACAAGCACCATAATATTGCCAAACGTATGGTGCAGCGCGGCGGACGGCGGGATATCTTTCTCGGAGCACGGGAGTGTCAGGCTTATGTGGCCCCTTGCAGCTTTGGCGAGGGCAAAGGCTTTTACGACGAGACTCCGCAGCTTGATTTCGGCATCATGTATCACGGCATCACCTACGCCGATGAGGCTTATTCCGATGAAACAAGAGATAAAATGACCGTGCGGCTGTGGCGGGCGGCGATGAAGCGGGGTGTGATTGAGTTTATCCCGCCGGAACTGTGCATTCACCGCGCGGTGCGGGAGATGGACATCAAGCCGTTTGGAGAGACGCTTGGCAATTTTGCGCCGATAGAATCAGAGGTGATTTAATTGTCCTGGATGAGCACGCTGTATCAAACCTATGAGAAGAACGCCCATATGGCCGGAAGAGCGGTGGAAGGCACGCCGCTTTCACTTGTGGCCCATATGACCGCCAACGTCCAGATTGAGATTTCGATCAATCAGGCTGGTGATTTTTGCGGCGCTGTTGCACTTAAAAAAGAAACTGGAAAAACCATTATCCCGGTGACAGAGGCTTCCGCCTCGCGTTCCAGCGGGGACGCACCGCACCCTTTATGTGATACGCTCGCATACCTTGCGGGGGATTTCGGGCAATATCTTTCAGATCAAAAAGCCGCCGACAAGGCAGCCAGAAAATTTGAAAAATATATTACCGCCCTGCAAAACTGGGCGCAGTCGCCGCATACCCATCCAAAGGTACAGGCGGTTTACAGTTATACTGTCAAAAAGGAACTGACGCGGGATTTAATTGCCGCCGGAGTTCTGGAAGCCGAGGAAGGAACACTTTTGGATCAAAAGGTCGGCGGCGCCGTGTATGAAAAGGCGCTCGTACGGTTTCGGGTGATTGACACCCAGCCCGATGCTGTTTGGCAGGACGAATCGTTATTTCATAGCTACATAAGCTACTATGCCGCATCGCAAGGCGGCGAAACAGATATCTGTTACCTCACCGGCAAGCCCAGCGCCATATCGACAAATCACCCTAAGGGAATCGTTGCGGCAAATTACGGCGCAAAGCTTATTTCGGCAAATGATGCCGCGGGCTTTACCTTCCGTGGGCGATTTGTGACATCAAATCAGGCCTGCGCCGTCGGCTATGAAGCCACGCAAAAGGCGCACAGCGCGCTGACTTGGCTGACTGCCCGGCAGGGCGTCGTTGCCGGCACACAGGATAAACGTACCTATATCTGCTGGAACCCCAATGGCAAAAAAGTGATTGACCTTGACGCGCCCTTCGAGCTTGAGGATGATGACGAGCCGCGTGCCTACACCGAGGAGAATTATAAAATCCGGCTGATGAAGGCGTTTAGCGGATACCGCAATCAACTGGACAACAACGACGAAATTGTGATCATCGGACTGGACGCCGCGACCACCGGGCGGCTTTCGATTCTCTACTATAATGAGCTGAAAGGCTCGGATTTTTACGACCGCCTGACGGACTGGGGCCTGACCTGCTGCTGGTATTTTACAAAGCTTTCTGCTGGAGTCCCCCCCGTCACCACTGTGCTGTCCCCGCTGAACAGGCAAATTGTGCTTTGTGCATTCGGCAATGAGCGCAATCGTTTTCTTGAAGTTGATGACAAGGTGATGAAAGAGCAGTACCAGCGCATTCTGTACTGCATGCTGGATCAAAAACCGCTGCCCCGTGATATCATGCACGCGGCGGTTCTGCGGGCTTCCACACCGCTGGCCTATTCTTATGGCAACCGTGAGCGCATTCTTTCCACGGCCTGTGCGCTGATTGCAAAATATCACCACAACAAAGCAAAAGGAGTGAGCATTAACATGGCACTGGACTATGAAAATAAAGACAGAAGCTATCTGTTCGGCAGACTGCTGGCCGTGCTGGAAAGAGCGGAGCGTTCCTCCTTTACGGATGGAGAAACACGTGAGCCGAACGCCATCCGACTGCAAAGCGCGTATGTGAATCATCCTATGAGCACCTGGAAGATCTTAGAGGACAAGCTGAATCCATATTTTCAGCGGATGAACCCCGGGTCGAGAATTTATTATAAGGATATCATATCGGAAATCACTGAAAAAATTGTCGCGTCCAGCCCGGATATGCTTGGCCGCCCGCTGGAAGAGCTGTATCTCATCGGCTATTACCTGCAGCGCGCAGAGCTTAAACGCAAAAATAATTAGGAGGAATAATAATCATGAACACACTGGAACATAAAATTGACTTTGTGGTTCTCGTATCCGTCAATAACGCAAACCCCAACGGCGATCCGCTTAACGGCAACCGTCCCCGCACTACTTACACCGGCAACGGTGAAATTTCCGACGTCTGCATCAAAAGAAAACTGCGTAACCGGCTTCAGGATTTGGGTGAGCGTATTTTTGTCCAGTCTGACGAGCGCTGTGACGATGGATTCAGCAGTCTGAGCGAACGCGCCAGCCAGACCATCGCCTCCTACACCTCAAAGGACGACTACGCCGCACAGGCCTGCATGCGGTGGATTGATGTCAGAGCCTTCGGGCAGGTATTCGCCTACAAAAAAGGCAAGGACAAAGACGGCGTTTCGGTTGGTGTCCGGGGACCGGTGTCCATCCATCAGGCGGTGAGTGTGTCGCCGGTGGATATTAACAGTATGCAGATTACTAAGAGTGTCAACAGCGAGCCTACCGACGACGGCAAGAAAAGCTCCGACACAATGGGTGCCAAGCATATGGTGGAATTTGGGCTATATAAAATTAAGGGCGCCATCAATGTGCAGCTTGCGGAAAAAATCGGCTTTACAGAAGAGGACGCCGGAAAAATAAAAGAATGCCTGCGCACCCTGTTTATCAATGACAGCTCCTCGGCAAGGCCGGACGGCAGTATGGAAGTAATTCGTCTTTACTGGTGGACGCACAACAATAAAATAGGGCAGTATTCCTCTGCCAAGGTTCACCATTCGGTACAAATCGCGCTTAAAAATGGGGTAACCTACGCTAAATCCGCGGAGGATTACGATATCACGCTGACGGCACTTGAGGACCTTGAGCCGGAACTGATTGATGGGATATAACGAAGAAGAGTTTCTGATGCTCTCAGGCATACAGCACTTTGCGTTCTGCCGCCGCCAGTGAGCGCTGATCCATATCGAGCAGCTTTGGGAAGAAAATCTGCGAACCGTGGAGGGAAATCTGCTGCACGAAAACTGCCATGACGGTTATTCCTCCGAAAGCAGAAAGGACGTGCTGATCTCCCGCGGCATGCCTGTTTTTTCCCGCAGTCTGGGAGCCAGCGGAGAATGTGACATTGTGGAGTTCCGAACATCTGCCGACGGCGTCTCGCTATTTGGCAGGGAAGGGCTTTATACCGTTTATCCGGTGGAATATAAGCACGGCGAGCCTAAAGACAGTGAAATCGATATTCTTCAGCTGGTGGCGCAGGCCATCTGCCTGGAGGAAATGCTGAGCTGTACCATTTCAGACGGCGCAATATTCTATGGCAAGATCAAGCGGAGGCAGAAGGTTGTGCTGACACAGGAGCGCAAAGAGCAGGTCAGATCCCTGTTTGCAGAGATGCAAGGTTTGTTTCAGCGTGGATATGTCCCCAAAGTAAAGCCTGCGAAAAGCTGTAACGCCTGCTCACTCAAAAATCTTTGCCTGCCGAAGCTGTGCAAAATAAAATCCGTCAGAGACTATTTGGAGCAGAATCTCGGCGTTGAGGAGGCTCAGCCTTGAAGAAGCTTTTAAACACCCTCTATGTTACGACTGAAAACGCATACCTTGCGCTGGACGGCGAAAATGTCGTGATCCAATGCGATGGCGATACACTGGGGCGGCTTCCGCTGCATGTGATTGACGGCATTATGGCCTTCGGTTATCTCGGTGCCAGCACCGCGCTCATGGGCAAATGCGCCGAGATGAATAAGTCGCTGGTATTTTTAAAGCCCAGCGGGCGTTTTCTTGCCAAGGTCACCGGAAAATCCTACGGAAACATTCTGCTGCGCCGCGAGCAATATCGTATCTGTGATGATCCGGCACACTCGCTGGCTATTGCAAAAAATATTATTTCGGCAAAGCTTTCAAACTGCAACGCGGTTCTCAGCCGCGCTGTCCGCGACCATGCTTTGCGAATTAACACCGCAAAATTCACTCAGATTGGCACGGCGCTTCAAAACGGAAAGGTTAACGCTTATCACGCGCAGAGCGCCGACAGCCTGCGCGGGCTGGAAGGTGAGTGCGCAAGTCTCTATTTTTCGGCGTTCGACGACATGATTTTGCAGCAAAAGGATGATTTTTGCTACAAAGGCAGGTCGCGGCGTCCGCCTATGGACAATGTGAATGCGATGCTCTCATTCTCGTACAGCCTGCTGACCTCTATGTGTGTCAGCGCGCTTGAAGCGGTGGGGCTGGACGCTTATGCCGGCATTTACCACACAGAAAGGCCAGGCAGATGTTCTCTGGCACTGGATATGCTGGAAGAATTCCGCGCACCTTTTGCTGATCGTTTTGTGCTGACATGCATCAACAAAAAAAGTATTTGCGGCAAAGATTTTATGAAAAAAGAAAGCGGTGGAATCTTGCTGACTGAGGATGGGCGAAAAAAGATTCTTTCGCTATGGCAGCAGAAAAAGAAGGAAGAAATAATGCATCCTTTTTTACAGGAAAAAGTCGAATGGGGTCTGTTGCCATATGTGCAGGCAATGCTTTTAGCCAAATATATACGGGAGGATCTTGATGAATATCCTCCGTTTATTTGGAGGTAGATATGCTTGTTCTCATCACCTACGATGTGAATACCGAAGATGCCAAGGGAAGCAGCCGGCTGCGTAAAGTGGCTAAGGTCTGTGTCAATTATGGACAGAGGGTGCAAAACTCTGTTTTTGAGTGCCTTTTATCTCCCGCGGAGCTGTGTATCGTAAAAAATAAGCTGCTGACGATCATGGATGATCAAAAAGATAGCCTGCGAATTTATAATTTGGGGAACAGTTATAAAAAGCGTATTGATCATTATGGCGCCAAACCGGCATACTCTCCGGAAGACCCAATGATTTTTTAGCGCGAATCATAAGCACCCATGAAATCTACAGGATATTCGCGCTGCATTTCTTGTAAAACAGAGCGGCGAAAATACTGATGGTAGTATCTGTTCGGGATTTTATTGTTGATAGTTACTAATAATACGAAATGGATCAATGAAAATTGATCCATTTCGCAGTCGTCCCTTACGCAGGGACGTGGATTGAAATATCCTATTACGACTCTCTTGTTGATAGTTATGAGTCGTCCCTTACGCAGGGACGTGGATTGAAATAGCAACGTGTTATAATAGGTTGGTGAGCTATCAGCAGTCGTCCCTTACGCAGGGACGTGGATTGAAATAACAGCGTGTTATAATATGTTGGTGAGCTATCAGTCGTCCCTTACGCAGGGACGTGGATTGAAATCGGTTGTGGAAGAACTGGTTGTGGTTGTTGCCATTGTCGTCCCTTACGCAGGGACGTGGATTGAAATCACAACCCCAGCATTTGTAATTCCATGGGAGTGTTGTCGTCCCTTACGCAGGGACGTGGATTGAAATCAGTTGTGGAAGAACTGGTTGTAGTTGTAGCCAGTCGTCCCTTACGCAGGGACGTGGATTGAAATCGTCGCCCATATAATAAGGGCATATTGATTGTTTGTCGTCCCTTACGCAGGGACGTGGATTGAAATCGGTGCCTGTGCTGCCGGTGTAATGCATGACTATGTCGTCCCTTACGCAGGGACGTGGATTGAAATATATTGCATACTATTACATGTACGCAAATAATGATGTCGTCCCTTACGCAGGGACGTGGATTGAAATGTATGTGTATGTGTTGACCGTCCAGGCCCCTGACGTCGTCCCTTACGCAGGGACGTGGATTGAAATACGGCAGGCGTCAGTTTTTTTGTCGGCACATCGCCGTCGTCCCTTACGCAGGGACGTGGATTGAAATTTCTGATACTTATTACTTAGATGGAAGTTTTAAGATGTCGTCCCTTACGCAGGGACGTGGATTGAAATGCGCCCCCCCTCCGCTGTCGGGGGGTCGGGGGCTTGTCGTCCCTTACGCAGGGACGTGGATTGAAATAGCCCGGTCGGCGAATAATATAATCCGTAAGTATGTCGTCCCTTACGCAGGGACGTGGATTGAAATTTGTACGATGAGATGTATTTAAACACTGGGATATGTCGTCCCTTACGCAGGGACGTGGATTGAAATGGTTCCGTCCGTAGTTGTCAATATACCGCCATCATAGTCGTCCCTTACGCAGGGACGTGGATTGAAATTATATTCCTCCAGCGTGAGGGGAGCGTTTCCGGACTGTCGTCCCTTACGCAGGGACGTGGATTGAAATAGTAAAACATGGAGGGAAGAGTATTAAATACGAGTCGTCCCTTACGCAGGGACGTGGATTGAAATCTGATCTTATCAACACCATAGAGAGTAACATAACGTCGTCCCTTACGCAGGGACGTGGATTGAAATGCGGGAAAGAAAATTCTTACAGCGATTACCGCATGTCGTCCCTTACGCAGGGACGTGGATTGAAATCATGCCCCCACCTTGCCCCCTACCCCTCTTTATGGTCGTCCCTTACGCAGGGACGTGGATTGAAATATCATTTTTTCAAGTTCTTTGCGCGTTTTCCAAGGTCGTCCCTTACGCAGGGACGTGGATTGAAATCTGATTGGAGAATGGCAGTTCCACGTATTGTGCGTCGTCCCTTACGCAGGGACGTGGATTGAAATCACATAAAACGGAAAATACGTGTGGCCCGGTCAAGTCGTCCCTTACGCAGGGACGTGGATTGAAATCACCCGCCCCAGACGCTCCCACGACAACTGCGTAGTCGTCCCTTACGCAGGGACGTGGATTGAAATTACTACACGATATCGTGTATTGCAATATGGAATAGTCGTCCCTTACGCAGGGACGTGGATTGAAATGAGTTACAGTGCAAGAAGCGCGTCTGCGTTTATCGTCGTCCCTTACGCAGGGACGTGGATTGGAATGGCTTTTTTGAGTACATGGTGTTTCCTCCTCTCAGTCGTCCCTTACGCAGGGACGTGGATTGAAATCGGTAGCAGCTCCAGCGACGGCACGACCACCTAGTCGTCCCTTACGCAGGGACGTGG
>Ga0316604_10000668_pt1 | contig 38251 bp, 58 predicted proteins | sample OWC_soil_day20_C_FD_207650 | JGI IMG/M metagenome (GOLD analysis project Ga0316604, IMG submission 207650) | Wetland soil microbial communities from Old Woman Creek delta, Ohio, United States - OWC_soil_day20_CT | ecosystem: Environmental > Terrestrial > Soil > Wetlands | place: USA: Ohio... | reverse complement strand
CCTTGCTGCCACTGATCCAGAGCAGCAGTCCGCAGGGCAGCAGCCCATAAAAAAAGAATGAAATTATGCCGGCAACGATGCTTGGTTCGTTGGCGGCAACCAGCAATGTTACATAAAGCCAGCTAAATGCACTGACAAGTACACGTTTATTCGCTGGTCTTTTGGGCCGACTCGGCCGCCTTCATTTCTCTGAAACGCTTGCGCTCTCTGCGAACTCGCGATCCAGCGAAGTAAATGAGCAGGCTGCACGGCAACAGGCCGTAGAAGGCAAATGAGATGATGCCGGAAATGATGGTCGGCTCATTGGCGGCAACCAACACGGTCACATAGAGCCAGCCGATGACGATGATCAGGACGAGAGACATTCGCGCATTCTAGTGCATGCGGAAAAGAAAACGGCCAGCGCTAGGCTGGCCGTGATGTCGTTGGTGGTGGGCGGATTTCCGAATGCCACCATTTTCCTACGGGTTATAAGACTTGCTCTGTGGCGGAAGACGGCTATCAAGTTCGCGCTGAATATCGCCTGTCTTGCAAATCGGCTGGCCGTTGTAGAGGCCGCCACACTTGGCTTTATCACCGACGCGGAATTCCTTGTTGCACATGATGCAGCGCACGACGAATTCGCCAGCATTGGCTTTGCTCACGATCCTTTTTCTTTGCTGTCAGTTGCTCGAAGTTTTCGAGTAACTGATTTCGATGCTAATGTCTTATTGATCGCCACCGGAAATAACCCGGATGTGGCCTTTGCCCTGGAGGTAGTTTCTCCAGACCCCGCGGACAAGGTTCCATACCTCGCTGGAAACAGCGTCGCCGGATTCGATCACCTTGCCGTCTTCGTCGATGATGGCCAGGCGGGCGGGGCGGCCGTCCGTTGTCTGGGCCTTGAGGGGTTCGAAGCAGACGCCGCTCAGCTTGGCGTGCTGCAGGGTGCCGGTTGGCAGGTTGCCGAGGATCATGATTCGAGCTCCTGAGTTGGGTGACGTCCTGGGGTTTGTGCGCCCAAGTAGCGCTTGAGCTGCAGCAGCATTTGCCCTTGACTCCATTTCGGTTCAGCCGTGCCCTTGGCTACGGCGTAGATTGTTTCGCGCGCCATGCGGCAATTAATGGCAATGCGCGTTCTCGGAACGCCGGCCTGTAGCAGTTCGTTCATCAGCTCAGACCAGTTAGGCGCATCGATTGGGGGCAGCAGCGGTACGCGCTGCAGCTTCGGGATGTATTTCCTCATGCCTGCAGTACCTCCAGCGCTCGTTGCATGAAGTGCGACTTGGCCTGCGACGAGTGGACCGCACGAATGCGTTTGTCGAGCGGCGCAATGCCTTCGATCATCGGCCAGGCATCGCCGGTGTCCGGCATCAGGTCACGGCGCTCTGTAGCGAGCAGCATAAGGTCGGCGTGCTTGATGCTGGGCGTCTGGATCGGTGGCAAGCCGAAGCGGGCACGGATCGCCGACTCAATCTTGTGCTCGAGGGCGCGGTAGTCGGGTAGCAGGCGCTTGATCGGTGCCGGGATGTCCTTGATGTACGCTTCTGCCGCATCGTGCAGCAGAGCCTCCCAGGCGTGCTGGGGCGGTACATGCTGACTGACCAGGACGGAGTGCTGGGCGACGCTGTAGAAGAACTTGCACTGGCCGGCAAAGCGGCATTCGTTCGAAAGGCCGGTGGCGATGTCTACCAGGTCGATCATGTCCGGCTGTGGGTCGATCGGGTCGAACTGGCGCCCGGAGGCAGTGAGTAGCCAGGTCATGCTCAAACCCCTCCCGCAACTTCAAAATCAAGCGCCTCTTCCCGCGTCATGCGGAAGCCGGCGGCGTGCTCGTGGCCACCGCCGCCCAGTGCTTTGGCGATCTGCGAGACGTCGGCGCCGTCCTGGGTTGAGCGCAGCGAGAAGCGGCGGCCGTCGGCGTCGTCATAGTAGGTGACGGCGAAGGGGTAGCCCTTGGCCAGTTCGCCGGCGACGTCGCTGGCGTACATCCAGGGCACGTTGGCGGCGGGTACGATGCATTCGCCAAACTTCATGGTGCGCCGTGCGTTGCGGATGATGGCGGCGACGTCGCTGTTTTGCTTGCGCAGGATGGCTCGGCCCTCGTTAAGCAGGCGGCCGCAGCCGTTGAACACGAGCTCGCCAAAGGTTTTAGGATTGAGCTCGTGGGAATGCACGGCGGCGGTGATCTCGCGGGTGCCGATCAGTTCGAAGCGCCACAGGTCGCGATCCTGAATGTGGTCGAAGAGCAGCGGGGCGGGGCGCTCCGGGTGGAATTGCTGCCAGGCGATCATAGCGCCGGATCGGTTGAGGTCGAAGGCGATATCGATATTGGTGGGCAAGGTGCTCAATGGAGCCAGATCCTCCAGCACCGTTTTGTGGTGGTCCAGGATCAGGATGCTGCGGGCCTGCTCGGCCAGCTGCAGCAGCACGTCGCGCTTGTAGCTGAAGTCGACCATGATCACATCGCGGTCAGTGACGTCGGGCGGTGCTTCGCCGTAGATCCCGGGGTGCAGATCTACTTCGATTTCGCGCTCGCGGTGATACTCGAGCACGGCCCAGGCAGCAGCAACGCCGTCGGCGCAGCCGTGGTGATAGATACAAAGCGGCTTGATGTTGTACGACATTGCGTTCTCCGGTTAAGCGGTGGGCTGGGCGACGTCGAGGCCGGCCAGTTCAAGGGTTTTGTCGCAGCGCGGCGTCGAGATCTCGCAAGCGGCCGCCTTGGTGGCCTTGGGCTTATGGGCTGGGCGCTTCTTGGCGAGCAGCTGTTCGAGCGTGCCGCCCTTTTCAAGCCAGGCCTCGACCCACTTCGGCTTGCGGCCGCGGCCGGTCCAGGCGAGGTCGGCGTTTTCCGGGTGGCAGTAGAGGGTCTCGATCTTGCTGGTGGGCTTGCGGGTGGGTGGTTCGGGGTCTTCGGCGGGCTCTTGTTCGGCTTCGAGAGGTGCTGGCTTCATCCAACGGTCAGTGGCCCAAGAGGCGAGCACGATGCGTTTCCCGGAGTGGGTCAGGATCTCGATGTTCCCGTTTTCGTGGATTGCTTGGACGGTCGCGATTGCGTCGGCCTCGGGAGTCCCTTCATCTGCATAGCGCACGCGGTTGCCGACTTGGTACGTTTGCCGCCCGGCATTTGCAGTTTCCGGCTGCACTTCTGCGGCGCCTGGCTGCTCGGACTCCGCCGCCAGGTGAGGCTCGGGAACCACGTCGAATTCCTCGCGAGCGAAACGGAAGGTCGTCTTGTACGAGTCGAGGTGGATGATCACCGTGTCCTTTTCGATTTGGGTGATATAACCCTCTCTCCCGGTAAAGCAGGCTGCATCTGCATCCTCGCGGATCCGGACTCGATCTCCTACTTCTGGGGCGAAAGGCCGGATAGCGGGCTTGCCAGTGGGGTCGGGCAGCACATCTGCAGCGGAAGCTTGCTCCTCCCCGACGGCTGGCTTCGCTCCCTTGCTCGCCTTGCCCTTCTTCTTGGCGGCCTTCTCCTCCTTCTCGACCAGCATTTCGCGGCGGATGGTGTCGGGCGAAACACAGAGGCGCTTGGCCATGTCCAGGAGGTGAGTCGGGGTGTTTTCGCGGGAATAGGTATTAATGTGCGTCTGGCCAACGAGCGAAAGGTCGATCAGCAGCAGACATAGCTCGGCCGGGGTCATGGTGTTGATCCGTTCCGTCAGCATGCGGATGCGTGCATGTTCCTCGAGCTTCTCCTCGCTCTCGATCCAGATGGCCGCGAGGCGCTTTTGGTTTTCATTCCAGGTGCAGGACCAGAACTGGCGGGCGATCAGGCGCATGTCGTCTTCGTCGAGCGCGGCGTCGTGTTCGCTGATGTCCGTGGCGAAGGCGCTGCGCACCTGGCGGTGCAGGCGGCGGCGGAATTCGCCTTCTTCGCGGGCTTGAGCTTCGGCTTCCTTCTCCCGTTCGGATGAGCTGGTGGGCGCGGTGATGCCGGCGGCCACCAAGGCTTTCTTGACCTCGCTGCGCTTGGCGACCTCTACCAGTTTTCCGGAGCGGAAGTCCTCAACCATCATCGTTTCGACCTTGGCTTCGGCCAGCATCTGGCGGTGCGTTGGGGGGGCGCCGTCGATCTTCGGAGCGTCGTAGTTCGGGCGGTCCAGGACGATGTAATGCTGCAGGTCGGTGTCGGGCCCGTAGGGCATAATCTTTCGGGCATCGTCGCCAGTGATGACGGTCTTGCCAGTCGATGCGGCCTCGGACTTTTGCCGCTCAAGCCAGGCGGCTTTCTTGGCGGCGAAGCATTCCGGATCCGTGCAGATGTCTGCACTCTTTACGTCCTGGTAGATCTCCGGGGTGTTGCCGGTGCGCTTCGGGCAGGGTTGGCACTGGCCGGCGCCGGCCACCAGGCTATCGTCGCTGATTGGGAAAGTGGCATTGGCCAGCTTGAGCATGTAGGTGCGCTGCACGTGCTCGGCTGCGCCACGGTAGCTCATGGGGCCTTGCCAGCCGTGGGCAATTTCCTCAGTGGCCCGTGCCTGGAGTGCGGCCAGCGGGATTCGGGCGATCAGCAGGGCGCGCGATGCATCGAGCAGGCCATTGCGGAAAGCCTCGCGTGCCTTTTCGCACAAGGCGGTGAGCTTCAGCCTGGCGTAGATATACGCCTTGCTCTTCTCGATCTTCTCCGCCAGCTGCTCGGCGGTGTAGCTGTAGCGCTTGATCATCATCTCGTAACCCTCGGCCTCTTCCAGCTCGTTGAGGTCTTTGCGGTGCAGGTTTTCGATGATCTGCAGCTCAAGGGTTTCGTGGTCGTCGAGATCGCGCACGGTACCGCTGATGTATTCCAGGCCGGCGGCTTTGGCGGCGCGGTAGCGGCGCTCGCCGGCAATCAGCTCGTACTTTGGGGCGTCGCCTTCAAAGGCGTAGGCGGCCGGCCAGGGGCGTACCAGGATCGGCGACATGACGCCGTGGCGCTTGACGCTGGCCACCATCTCTGCCATCTCGTCTTCGGGGAAGGTCTTGCGCGGGTTGGTCGGGCTGGGGTGAATCTCGGCAATACGCAGCGCCTGGCTCTGGCAGAGCTGGGCGGCCTCGATGTGCTTTGCGTCGGTCATATCATTCATGGTGGCTATCCTCGGTAGTGGAAGGCGTCGCGCCCCGGCACCACAGTTCGGTGGTTTCGCAGGACCGGCGGTTGCGGAAGTTGGCCAGGTGGCGCCAGCCGGACTTTTCCAGGATGCGTTTCTGGCGCTCGTTGCCGGCGGCCACGGTGCAGACGGCGAAGTCGTAGTGATGGTGATCAAGCAGGGCTTCCTGCTCGGCCTTGAGATGGTGGCCGTGGCCGTTGCCGCGGTGGTCTTCCGGCACAACGAAGCTGTGGCAGACGGCGACCTGGCACTGGCCGGGCAGCGAGTCGATCTCGAAGGCGCCAAAGCGGGTGGCGAAGCGGGTCATTTGACCTCCTTGGCAGACATGGCCTTGAAGGCGGACTTGCCCGGCAGTTTCTCGGCTGCCTGCTTGGCTTCGGCGGCATTGACGGCGCGCACGTAGGCGATGCACTTGCGGGCGCTCTCGTTGGCGTTGAGGCAGGCCTTGCGGTCCATGGTCACTTCGTAGTCGTGCATCGGGGCGCGGAGCATGTTGGTTAGGTTCAGCATGGCGTACCGATCCGGGCTAGGGTGGCAGCGATATCGCGGTGCCAGGCGCGGAAGGTTTCGAAATCCGCCCACGTTGCGTAGCTGAGGCTGCGCTTCGGCTGCTTCAGGTCATCGATGCAGAGGGAGGCGGCTTCCTTGACGGCGGCCAGCGTTGCCGGCGATGGGGCGCGGGCGTGGTAGAGCAGCGCGTTCCCCATGACGTGGCTGTCGAAGATATTGACGAAAGCATCAGGGTTGCGCTTCCAGCAGCGCAGCCAGTCGCTACCGTCCCGGCTATCGAAGGCGACCAGATCCTGGCAGAGGGCGAGGCAGTCGGCCGGCGTCATGTCGCCGAAGTGTTTCTCGACCAGTGCGGCGCGCCGTGCCTTTTCCTGGCGCTGGCGCTCGGCTTCGGCGTTTTTCTGCACCGTGTTGGCCAGGCGGCCGGCCAGCTCCAGATCGTCGCCCAGGTCGGCGAGGTGCAGGGATGCCGCCTTGATGGCCTCGATCTGCCCCATGGTCATGAAGCGGCTGAAGCTCTCCAGCGTCTTCTGCATCCCGCTGGCCATGCGGCGTACCTCGGCGCGGTGCTTCTTGATATCGCGCTCGCCGTAGTGCTTGGCGCTGTGCGCGAAGCGCTTGAGGATCTGCTCCTGGCGGGACATGAGCGCGAAGTCGGCGCAGGCCTCGCGCTTGAGCGTCCAGGTTTTCTCCTGGCACTGGCCCTTGGCGCAGCCAAACTGGAAGATGTAGGCGGTGCCGGTGTAGTGCCGGCAGACCTCGCAGTCGACTGGCACGGGATGTGATGATGATTTGGTGGCCATCATGACCTCACTCGAAATTGGTCAGCTTGCAAACCAAGGCGCGCAGCGCCTGCGGTTGACCGCACTGGCCTTGCCAGGCGGGGCCGGTTTGCGTGTTGCGGTAGACGTGAAAGCGCCCGGCCTTTTCGATGATCGTGAGGTCGTAGTCAGAGGCGATCTGACGGGCTTCCTTGAGCACCTGGAGTGGGTTACGGGCGCAGGCCATGGAACGCGCTCAGTGGCGAACGGGCGGGGCGCCGACTTTGGGGATGCTGCTGGCGGTGAACATGACGCCGAAAATGCGGCGGATGCTGGGGTAAGCGGCGCAGTAGGCGAGGTGGACTTTGAGGGCGCCGAGGGTGAGTTTCATGGTTCGCTCCGGTTTGAATTGGTGCGAACACAATACAACCCAAAGTTATTTTACGTCAACACCTAAAGTTGTATTTCGGTTTTGTGCATCCTTGGCTGGGCGAGCAGGCAATGAAAAAACCGCCCGAAGGCGGTTATTCATCTACAAGCTTGGCGGCGCGCCCTCATCTGGTGGGCTCGGCGAACCGTTTCTGCATATAGGCCAGCGCCTCCTCTTCCTGGGCCGCGATTGTTTTCTCGGTGGCGATCATGGCTTCGGCCGCTTGCAGGATCGCCGCCCGCTTCGCCCCGTCGAGTTTGGCCAGCCGGCCGCAGATCAGCTTGTAGGCCTGCATGGTCGGCGTCGGGATGTAGCGACAGGCATCCTCGATCTGCTTGAGCGTGATCCGGTCATCGTTGGCCGCCTGCTGGCAGTACGTGAGGAAAATCTGCTTTTCCTTGGCTGTGAAACGGCCGTCGGCCTTACCGATATAAAAGAGGGCGCGCAACGAGTCGGCAGAATCGGCGAACAGCGTGTCCAGCGAAGCGATGGGCGAGTCTGCATACTTCTTCGCGGCGTACGAGTTGAGGTTTTCAATGACCTCGCCCGTCTCGACATCGACCGCACGCTTGATGCGATCCATGCGGAAGGTGCGGATCGAGTCGCGCAACTGGCAATGGCCGATCAAATAGCCAGCCGGGTTGGTGGTATCGCATTCCCGAACGGTGACGTGCCGCTCGGTGGTGGCGCCGGCTGTATCCCGATAGGAAAGGCGAAGGGTGGCCTGAATCGGGCGCGGATTGGATGGCACAAGATCGGCCGGGGTCTCCCAGTTGACCGAGTCCAGCGAGTCGTCGATGAATGATGGTCGGGCCTGAAGCTGGTGTTTTTTCCAGTAATGGGCGGCAAGGCCGATGAGCAGCAGAGCAATGATTAATTCCATGTTGGTCCCCTTGGTGTTCCAAAGTACGACATGGTAATAAAAAACCCGCCATCAAGGCGGGTTTGCTTGTTCGCGTAGGTGGGGCTAGTTGACCGGTCGCAGCAGCTTCTTGTCATGCCGCTCTTCGAACAGCGTCTCGACAAGGTACCAGTTGGCGGCGTTCGAGAAAATCGGCATGCGTTCCTCGGTTGAGGTCGGCAGGTATTCCAGCCACGTGGTGTGAGCTTGCGAGAACGGGCGACTCACGAACATCTCTTTCGATATCTTGGGGTTCCAGTTCGCCATGATGTTCATGGCGCAATAGAAACCCAGGCTGGCATTAAGCCGACGTTTCGTTGGCAGGTGCTCGTGCTCGATCGGTTCAGTCAGGGCGATGACGATTTCCGTCAGCGAGCTGATCTTGTGTCGATCAACGGTAACTTCGATGTCGCCATTGCACGAAACGATGCGTGGCCGGACACGCTGTTCGAGGATGTACCAGTACACCTCGTTGACGTGAAGGGCGGCATCATCCGCAAAAACCAGACTTCCTGGGTTCTTGTAGTTGGCTTTGCCTAGTCCGCCCTGGATGGTGCGGACACCCTGAACGTATCGGTCGAACCAGAATTCGATTTCTTTCAGTCGTTTCGCTTTTTGTTCCTGGCTGGCCTTGTCACCCAGGATGTCATCCGGGAAATGGTACGCGATGTCCATTCCGGATTCAGAAGCCTAGGTGGGCAGTCTGGGCCTCTTCAATATCGAAAAATACAGCGCGAAACGCGGCTTCCGCAATCGACGGATCGGTCAGGTTCTTGGTGACGGCCTTTTCGTCCGTGTTCTTGAAAATTCCATAGGCGTTATCAATCAGATCGTCCTTGGGAAGGGCGCTCATGATGTCGGTCAGAGTTTTCAAAGTCATCCCCATGCGGTTGTGCGATTATGATTTTGTAATCATCGCGATTTAATTAACCCGTGATTATACACGGTAAATAACCTGTCGTTATTTTCTGTCGGTTACTCAAGAGGTTAGCAAAGGAATTGCCCAGTCGTGAATGTCGCGGGCCAGGCCGCCGAAGTCAGTATTGCGCGGGGTGTCAAAGCCGGCCTGTTCGAGCTTCCATAGTTCGTTACCAATCAGGTTGTCCATCGACCGGCGTTCCTTCGGTGAAATGGGAGCATCGTCGTCGGGTTCGAGCAGGAAGATGGCTTTCCGCTCACGCTTCTGGGCGCTGGCGTAGGCGTTGATGTCGTTGGCGGCACGCAGCAGCTTGAGTTCGATGCTGGTCAGCGAACGATAGCAGGCGGAGACGATGCTGCCGGCGCCACGGTCGGGTGCGAGGGTGACGTCGAGGTAGTGCTCGGAAAGGGTTTGTCCCTGCTCGCGGACGATGCGCTCGAAGGCGAGGTCGCTCATCTGCTTAAGGAAGCGGGTGACCTGCCTACGCGTTTCCTCGGTGTTTGGGCCGATTTCGCGTTCTTCCTCATTCGGTAGTGGGTCGGCAGCCGTGACCATGTCGCCGAAGATTCGGTCGGCGACTGCCTGGGCTGATGTGCCGCGAACGAAGCACGGTTCGCTGAATGAAAAGTTGGGGGAGGGCAACTGCACCGCGTCAGCGCCTGGTTCGGCCAGGCTGTTGCGAAGCAGGGACATCAGTCCCGAGAACTCACGCCGGATCGGGCGCGGCCGGAAAAAGCATTCAATTCGTTCCGGTCGGTCCATGATGCGGTAGGCGCGATCACCGACGGACGACTCGACCAGAACGCCGACAACGAAGCGCTGCGGGCCGAACAGGTCGGGTTGCCATTGCACCACGCGCCAGGTGCCGGTAAAGGCATCCTCGCGGGGTTGGGTGACGGCATGACGGCGGAGGGCGTTGAAGTTCATGCGAGCTTATTGACCGTGGAGGGCATCCAAAAATTCCAGGCTCGATCGACGATCAATGGTAGAACACTTTTGGCAGTCGCGGGAGGTTCTACTTTTTCCAGGACATCGGCCAGATAGGGCATGGCCTTGCCGATAGCTGTGATGTGCTGGCTGGCATAGTGAATCATGGCCGAGCGGATGTCACTGTCGACCTTGTGGCTGATCCGGCTACGGGCAACCAGGCTATCCAGGTGCTTGAGAAGGAAGGGCGGCGTCGAGAAATCGCGCCGCGCCGGTGGCTTGCGCCAATTGCCGAGCACGCCATTGAACAGCAGTTCGTGGTCGATGATGGCCCAGTCGTTGCTGCCAATTCGTAGCAGGTTGCCGGGGTGTTGGTCCGGATGGTGCAGCCAGGTGCCGAAGGCGGCGATCTGCTGGCCGCGTGGACACTTCAGTAACATGGTCACGGCCGCATCGTTGTCCATGTTGATCCAGGTATGCTGATCGAGCGTGGCGCAACTGGCGATGCACCAGGCGGGAATGTCGCCTGTAGTCGGGCAGCCACTCGGCAGACTGCCCAACGTTTCGCGCCAAAATTCGGCGCTGCCGATCATGATGGCGGCGCGGCTGGCGGCGGGGATGTTGCAGGCATGAGCCAGTTGCCAGCCGATAGCCTCATTGGCCAAGGCGGGGAATGCATCGGTGAATATCAGCTTGACGTAGGCGTTTTCGTCGCCATGGCCGAAATTGATACGTGCCAAGTGGGTCGAGCTGTTCCAGCCTCGGCTGGTTGGCCAGGCGGTGAACTGGCCGTAAGCGGACTCGTCAAGGAATGCCGGGCTAGGAACGGCCATGGGGTTCGAGATCGTTGCGGATCGCGGTACGGGCCATGTCGACGAGGGTGCGCAGGCTGGGTGAAAGGCCGGGTGGAATCGGGTCGTCCGGTTGTGCCAGGGCGAGGTCGATTAGCGTGCGGGTAGCCGGGTCGGCCTGGTGATAGCGCAGCAGCAGGGGGTTGTCGCCGCCCGGCCGCTTGATGCCGTCGCCGGTCATTAGCCAGTCGAAGCTGACGCCGCCCCAGGCAGCGATGCGCTTGCCCATGGCGATCGAGCAATAGCCCTCGGCCTCTAGCCATTTCCGTGTTGCATTCTGGGTGACGCCAAAAAGCTTTCCGAGGTTGGTCTGTCTAGCTTTGCCTTTCGGCGGCACTTCCATGTCGTCGCAGACCTCGTTGAGGCGGCGAGAAAAGGCGGTCAGCTCTGGATCGTCTGTCATACAACCGATTGTTACATCGTGACGCGTAACTTTCAGTTGTTGATAAAATATAGCTTTCGGTTGTATATTTGGGCGCATGAGTGAGCTTCCTATCGAAACGGCGATCCGGTTAGTCGGGCTGCAGCCCTTGGCGAAACAGTTGCGCGTGACCTATCAGGCGATCCGCAAGTGGTGTCGCGCCGGTGTTCCGCCGGAGCGTGTCATCGGCGTGTGTGTGGCAACGCACTGGCAAGTGACGCCGCACATGCTGCGGCCGGACATCTACCCGAATCCCGACGACGCGCTGCCTGCTGGCGGCATCGTTCGTTCTACCGAAGCGCCGGCCGCTCCGGTCGAATGCGCCTCCGGCGATCCACGCCGCGGCATCGACCGGCGCCGGTCCGATCAGCGGAAGGCTGATCGCCGAATCGAAGGTTGCTAATGATCCCCATCTCCCTCTGCGGTCCATTGTTGTCTCCTCCCTGGTGGATCGTTTCTCGGTGCCTTCGGGCGCCGGTTTTTTATTCCGGTGCCGTTGAAGCGACTTTAGGTGCTGTCATGGCTATGACAAACGTTTGAACAAAGGGGTGTACACACATGAGTGATTTGCGTATTGCGGTCCATCGGGCCGCCCGGACGTTCAATGGCGGCATTGAGGCGCTGGCAGCGGCGCTGTCGTCGCCGGATCACCAGGTGAAACCGCAGATCCTGCGCAATCAGTTGGTGGGAAACGAGCGCCATTCGCTGGGGATTGATCGGACCGAAGAGATCATCGATCTGTGCGATTCGGACGAGCTGGCGCATGCCGCAGCACAGCAGCGCGGTGGAGTGTTTCTCAAGATGCCGGATGTTGAGGCGGCATCGGGCGACCTGGCGGTGTTGGAGATGATCACGCACGTCTGGCGGGCGGGTGGCGAGGTCGGCCGGGCGGTTGATGAGGCTCTGGCCGATCATGTCGTCGAGCGCGCCGAGGTCGCGAAGATCAGGCAGGCCATCTATCGGCAGCAGCAGACCTTGATGGCGATGCTGGCGCGGCTGGAAGGCATGGCGGAATAGTCGTTCTTGCTTACCTATAAAAACAACCATTGAGGGGGCGTGTGAGCGAAAAGGCGATTTCCATCGTCGATGCTGAATGGGAGGCCCTGGCGGGCTTGCCGTACATGCAGTTCCGGCTCTACGTGGTGCTCCGCTGGTACATGAGCGTGGCGTCGCGGCGTGTTGGCGATGTGCGCGGCATTAGCTTGCAGAGCTTGTGTGAAGAGCTCTACATCGAGCCGGCACCGGGTCGCTCGGAGTCAGGGTCGCCGACCAAGAAGGCGGTGCGTAGCGCGCTGCAGCAGCTGGAGAAGCATGGCTTGATCGAGCCTTGCGGGAACGGCGAGGTGCTTGTTTTTTTGCTTCCGAAAGCGAGTGTTGGTGCTGCTCGCGAAAAACTAAAGGGGCATCAAAGGGGCACGGTAAAGGGGCATGCATTGGGGCATGGTGAAACCCAGCAGGCGCAAGGGTTTGCGGGTGATATGGGGCACGCAATGGGGCAGCCCCAAAACCCCACAAAGGGGCACACCTCAGAAGTAAGAGTAAACCATCCTTCTATTCAAGCATCAGCAGCAGCATGTACAGCGCCTGTGGATAACCCGGATTTGCTGCTGGTGCCGCTGCAGGCTGAGCAGATGGTCGAGTGGATACGTCTGCACGAACACCAGCGCGGCTGCGCCGCCAGGCTGACAAGTCGAGCGGCGCAAGTCGCCGGTTGGGTGGCCCTCGCCGTGACCGGCGAGGAACTGCACGAGGCTTACAGCCTCGCTAAAAGCGATCGAGAGAGTACGCAAAACCATGCCCCGATCAACCTGCCGTTCCTGGATATCTTCGTTCAGCGCGTGATCGCAGGCCGTAGGGTCAGCAGGGGGAATGCGATTGAGCCGGCATGGTCCGCTTGGTGGAACAGCGAGGCGGGAATCATCGCGAAGGGCAAGGCGGTCGGCATCGATCGCTTGCCCGATGAGCCGATAGCTCGGCTGCGCGGTCGCGTCGAGCTGGCGTTGATGCACATCGAGGATGCCGAGAAGCAGCGCCGCAAGGCGGTGCAGAGCAAGCGAGGAGGTGAGTTATGCCCGATCTGACGCCGTGGCTGAAGGTCAAGGCTCGCTATGAGGCCGGCGAGGCTGGCGTGTCGTTGGCGATGCGTGATATGGCCGAGGCGGTGCTTGGCGAGAAGTTCGTCCGGCCGGCCAAGCGGGTGCGGCGGCCGGACTTCCGTGATCTGGAGGCTGGCGACGACTCGTTCGACGATGACTGCCACGGCGGGATGGTGGCGCTATGAGCGGGCCGGTGCTGATTTCCCCGCAGACAGCCAAAGATCTGACGGCGGTGACCGGGTTTTTCGGAATCGACATGACGTGGAACAGCCATGTTTTCCGGTACGCCTCCCAGGTGGATGGCCGGGCCTTCGAGGTTGTCATGCGTGCGATGGCCGAGGCCATCGAGCAGGATTTGCGGCGCGGTGTGACCGCCCGCGTTCGTCAAAGCATCGCTAGGGAGAAAGCCAAGAAATGACGTGCGTGCCGTTCGGTTGGATGTACCAGGACCCGGCCTTGATCATCGATCGCCTGCGCGGCATGCGGGCGCGGATGGCGGCTGAAGAGGAGCGATTGAGGGAGCAGGATCGTCGGCGCAAGGCCCGGCGGATTCGCCGACTGACCAAGCTGGCCAAGGCTGGCGCATTGAAGGGGAATGGCAAATGGTAGTTGATCATGTCCGGGTGGAAAGTGCTGTCACTGCGTCGGCGTCGGGGAACCTGACCTGGGGTTTGTGGCCGCATGAGTGTGCTGTCGCGCTGGGGATTTCTGGCCGGCATAACCCGCTTGGCTTCTACGTTGTCCGCTTCCTGGCCGAGCCGCCCAGTGCGGTGGGTATGTGGGGCGTGGTCCTTGTCCTGGCGAAGGAGATGCAGCGGCGCGGAGTGCCAGCCGATGGCGTCAAGGAGCTGGCGTTCAAAGCCTTCGAGTTCTGGAAGGATAGCCGCTGCCTTGCTTGCGGCGGGCGAGGTGTGACGGGTGTCGAGCAGTTCCCGTGCAGCAAGTGCGGCGGTACCGGCCATCGGCCTGACCCTAAGGGCAATGCCGCCGTGTCGATCGGCATCGATTGCCTGCGCGATGCAGAGTTGATGATGGAAGGCCAGCTGGCCTCGCGGCTGCGGAGGGGGTGAGCGACATGGGTTTTTCAAAGAGGGGGGTTGACACAGGGTGTATGGTTAAAAAGTACAGGGGAAGACATGCCGCGATCAGCGCCTAAGCCGTGTCGGCACCCCGGCTGCAAGGCCTTGGTTAAAAGCGGTGCTTACTGCGATGCCCATCGCAAGGAAGTCGAGAAGCAGTACGACTCCCGGCGAGGCTCTTCGAGCCAGCGTGGCTACAACAGCCGATGGCAGAAGGCGCGAGAAACATTCCTCCGCCGCCGCCCGCTTTGCAAGATGTGCGAGGACGAAGGCCGGATTACTGCGGCTACGATTGTCGACCACATCATTCCTCACCGTGGTGACCAGGATCTGTTCTGGGACACCGACAACAACTGGCAGCCTCTGTGCAAGCTGCACCACGACAAGGTCAAACAGGCCGAAGAAAAGAGCGGGCAGGGGAGGGGGGTTAAAAGTCCAGCCCCAAATGCCTCTAGACCGGTCGCCTAGGCACGAATTTATGGGGAAGTTTTGGCAGAGGGGGGAGGGGTAAGAAAACCTGCTCTGTATTCGATTTAATCAAGCCTCGGAATGGTTTTCCGGGGCTTTTCTGTTTTTGGAGCCGCTGTGGACGATGAAAAGGGAAAATTTATTGCCCTTCCCGGTGGCGGTGAAGGTTGGGTTCGTAAGGTCATTGCCGGAGTCGATGTTCCGGCGCCGCCTCCGGGCCATGGCCTGGATCGGCAGGGGTTGAGGCTGTATGACTGGATCGCCGAGGCGCTGATCCGGGACGGCCGGAACATCAAGGCGGCCGGAATCCAACTGATGATGCTGGCCCACTCTCTGCAGTCGTGGTCCGAGGACGTGAAACTCTGTGTCACCGAAGGTCGGTACGGCACGAGCGAGAAGGGCAACCGCTTCGAATTGCCGCACAGCTTCAATGAGCGCAACTCCCGCGCCGAAATCAAGAAGGAACTTCCGGAAGCGTGTTTGACGGTGATGTCGACAATCGAGGCGAAGCTGCGGGAAAGCAAAACCGGAACCGCTCAACAGGACGACCTGTTCGGCGACATGGTCGAGTACGCAAAGGGCAGGCCAAGCGTAAGCGCCTGATTCCGCCGGAAGAGACCTGGCAGGAGTGGGATCGCGCGTACGGCGTACCGGTGCTGCTCGGCGAGATTGTCGTCGGCAGACTGGTGCTGCTGGCTATCGAGCGTCACTACCGCGATCTGCAGGAGGCCCACAAGCGCGGCCTTGTGTTCAGTCCGGCGCATGCCTGGCACGTGATCGAGTACATCGAGCGCTTCTTTGTTCATATCAAGGGGGCGCTAGCTGGTACGCCGATCCTGCTGGATCCGTGGCAGAAGTTTTGGACGGCGGTGCTCTACGGCTGGCGCCGGCTGGATGGTCGCCGGCGTTTCACCCGAGCATATGAGGAAGTCGCCCGTAAAAACGGGAAAAGCACCTGGAAAGGGCCGCAGGGCGCCTATCTGTTCATGATGGACGGCGAGTCCGGCGCCGAAGTCTACGCGGTGGCCACCACCCGCGAACAGGCAATGACGGTTTTCAAACCGGCCTTCGAGAACTTCAAGCGGTGGCGGAAACGCTCGCCGGGCATCGCCCGCAGCTTCCGCATCTTCGAGGGGATGAATCAGGAACGCATCGAGGCGGGCGCCTCGGTCTTCAAGCCACTGGCTAGCAACGCCGACGCGCAGGACGGTTTCAACCCGTCTGCCGTCATGTTCGACGAGCTGCACGCGCAAGCCTCGCGGGAACAGTGGGACGTTCTGGAGTCTGGCTTCGGTGCTCGCCTGCAGCCACTGCTCTCGGCGATCACGACGGCCGGTTTCATACTCGACGGGATCTGCACAGAAATCCGCGGCTACCTGGTGTCGGTGCTTGAAGGGCGGCGCGAAGACGACGACGTCTTCGGCTACGTGTACACCCTCGACGAGGACGATGACGTCTTCGACGAACGCAACTGGATCAAGGCGAATCCCGGCCTGGGCAAGTCGAAAACGATCGACTACCTGCGCGGGATGGCACGAAAAGCCAAGGCGCTGCCCAGTTCGCTGGCCAACTTCAAGACCAAAGACCTCAACATCTGGTGCAACGATGCGGAGGGGTGGTTCGACCTAGAGGTCTGGGACAAGGGCAAGAAGAAGTTCGACCCGGCGCTGCTGGCCGGCCGGCAATGCTACGGCGGCCTTGACCTGGCCAGCACGCGCGACCTGACTGCGCTGGCCTTGGTCTTCCCGCCCGACGAACCCGGCGGCGAGTGGTATGTGCTGGTCTGGGTCTGGTGCCCGCGGTCCAAGGTGGATGCTCAGGAAGACGACGCCGCACCCTACGACCGCTGGGAAAAAGAAGGCTGGCTGAACGTCACCGAAGGCGACGTCACCGACTACAAGCCGGTGATGGACGCCATTCGCCAAGTCTGTCGCGACTACGACGTCCAGGAGATCGGCTTCGACAAGTGGAACGCCCTGCAGATCATCAATGAGTTGATCGAAGAGGACATCCCGCTGGTCGAGGTGCCGCAGAACACTGGCGGCATGTACCCGGGCAGCAAGAAGCTCGAGGAGCTGGTGTATTCCCGCCGCCTCCGGCACAACGCGAACCCGCTCCTTCGCTGGTCCGCCGGCAACGTCGCCTTGCTGTTCGACAGCAACGACAACTTCCGGCCGGACAAGAAAAAGAGCAAGAAAAACGGCCGGATTGATCCGGTCGTAGCGATCGTCACGGCATTGAGCCGGGCTGTGGTGCATGTTGAAGACAAAGGATCCTTCTGGGAATCGACTGATGAAGCTGAATAATCTTTGGCCGTTCCGCCGCAAGGAAGCGACGGTGCTCGATCTGGCTGCCGAGATCCTGCAGTTGGGGGCGAGCAAGAGCGGCCAGTCGGTCACTGTAGCCAATGCGCTCAGGGTCGCGACGGTGCTGGCTTGCGTTCGAGTCATTGCGGAAGGCGTTGCCCAGGTACCGTTCAAGCTGCTGCGTCGCGATGGCCGCAACAAGCTGGAAGCCTTCGACCATCCGCTATGGGGCATTCTGCATCGCCGGCCGAACGACGTGACGACCAGCTTCGCTTTTCGCGAGACGCTGGTGCTGCATGCAGCGCTGACCGGCAACGGCTACGCGTTCATCAATCGCGGCGCCGGCGGCCGGGTGCTCGAGCTGATCAACATCGAGCCGGGCGCGGTGCGGGTCGAGAAGTCCGACATCATGGGCGAGCCTTCGCGCTACGTCATCACCGGCAAGAGTGGGTCCATTGCCTTCCCGGCCGAGGCCATCCTGCACATTCAAGGGCCGAGCTGGAGCGGTGTTGTCGGCATGGACGTCGTGCGACAGGCGCGCGAAGCCATCGGCCTGGCAATTGCCACCGAGGAGGCTCACGCCCGGCTGCATTCAAACGGTGCCCGGGCGGGCGGCATGCTGTCAGTCGAAGGAAAGCTTGATGAGCCACAGTTCAAGGCACTGCGCAAGTGGATCGAAGACAACTACGTCGGCGGTGAAAACGCTTACCGAACGATGATCCTGGACCGCTCAGCCAAGTATGTGCCCATGGCCATGAGCGGCGTCGACTCGCAGCACCTGGAGACGCGCCGCTTTCAGATCGAGGAGATCTGCCGCGTTTTCCGCGTGATGCCGATCATGGTCAGCAGCAACGACAAGGCCAGCACTTACGCCGGCGCCGAGCAGAACTTCCTGGCGCATGTCGTGCATACCCTTGGGCCGTGGTTCGAGCGGATCGAGCAGGCATTCGACTGCCAGTTGCTGACCGAAGCCGAGCGCCATGCCGGCTACTACGTGAAGCTCGAAGAGCGCGGGCTGCTTCGTGGAGCCCTCAAGGACACCGCCGAGTATCTCTACAAGCTGGCTGGCATCGGAATCATGACGCGCAACGAAGCGCGGGAGATGCTCGATCTCAACCCGCTCGACGAACTCGACAAGCCGCTGACCCCGATCAACCTGTCCGCCGAGCTGGCGGCATCGCAGAAGGAAGGAAACGCCAATGCGTGACCATCTCGACATCCCGTTCAAGATCAAGGCCGTCTCCGAAGACGGCCTTTTTTCTGGCTATGGTTCCGTGTTTGGTGTCGTCGATTCCTATAAGGAAGTCGTGCTGCCGGGCGCATTTGCTGAAAGCCTCAAGGTGCGTCGGCCGGCCATGCTCTGGCAGCACCGCAGCAGCGAGCCGATTGGTGTCTATACCCTGGTAAAGGAAGACAGCGTCGGCCTCTATGTCGAGGGCAAGTTGGCCCTCAAAACCGTGCGCGGCGCCGAAACCTACGAGCTGCTCAAGATGGATGCCCTCAACGGTCTCTCGATAGGCTTCGTGTCGCGGGAAGACAGCTACGACAAAGTCACCGGCATTCGCTCCCTGAAAGCCGTCGATCTCTGGGAGGTCTCCCCGGTGACCTTTCCCGCTAATGAATCTGCACGCGTCTCATCCGTTAAGGGCGTCGAGCGGATCACTTCCCTTTCTGACGCCGAGGCATACCTGCGCGATGCAGGTGGGCTCTCGCGTCGTGAAGCGCTGGCGCTCGTCGCCCGCATCAAGTCCCTGCATGGCCAGCGCGATGCTGGTGAGTTGGGCGAACTAGCCGCGCTGATGAAGCGCAACACCGCTGTTTTTTCCCACTAAAAGGACTGTTCTCATGAACAAGAAATCCATGTTCCGCGCCGTCATCGCCTTGGCGGTCGGCCTCTTGGCGACTGCTGCTCACGCTGTCGGTTTCATCACCGCTGATGCCGCCTTGGCGGGCGGCCTGGTGCCGATGGCGCTCGGTGAGGTCGATTTCGGCTCCCTGAAGGAACTGCTGCAGAAGCAGGGGGAAACTTTCGAGGAATTCAAGAAGACCAACGACGCCCGCCTGCAGGCCAAGGCTGATGGCAAGTCGGTCGAAGGCTTCGAGGCAAAGCTGTCGAAGATCAGCGAGGAGCTGAGCAAGATTGGCGACATCAAGTCCGAGTTCGACACGCTTATGAAAAAGCTCAATCGCCCGGGCGCAACCGGTGATGTCGATCCGGCTAAGGCAGAGCACAAGGCCGCCTTCGGCAAGTTCATCCGCAAGGGTGCCGATGATGGCCTGGGCGAGCTGCAGCAGAGGGCTTACAACATCACCACCGACGCCGATGGCGGCTATGCCGTGCCGGAAGAGCTGGACCGCGACATCCTCGAATTGATGCGCGACATCTCGCCGATGCGTGAGGTATCCAACGTCATCGTCGTTGGTGGCTCTGACTACAAGAAGCTGGCCAACAAGGGCGGCACGACCGGCGGATGGGTGGATGAGGATGACCCTCGCGCCGCCACAGATCCCAGCCAATTGGCCATCCTCACCCCGTTCATGGGCGAGGTCTATGCCTATCCCCAGGCCACCCAGCAGATGCTGGATGACGTCTTCTTTAACGCCGAACAGTTCATCGAAGGCGAATGTGCGCAGACTTTCGCCGAGAAGGAAGGCGCCGCATTCACCACCGGCGACGGCCTCAAGAAGCCGAAGGGTTTTCTGGCCTACGCCACCGCAGCCACGGCCGACGGCGCCCGCGCCTTCGGCACCCTGCAGCATATCGTCTCCGGCGCGGCCGCCGACTGGGCAGCCGCCAACCCGCAGGACAAGCTGCTGGATGTGGTCTATGCGCTGAAGAAGGGCTATCGCACCAACGCGCGCTGGATGACCTCGAAGACCATGCTTGGCGAAGTTCGCAAACTCAAGGATGTCGACGGCAACTACATCTGGCGTCCGGGTCTGGAAGCCGGCCAGCCGGATACTCTGCTGGGCTACGGTATCTCCGAGAACGAAGACATGCCGGCCAAAGCCGCAAATGCGCTGTCCATCGCCTTCGGTGACTTCAAGCGCGGCTACACCATCGTCGATCGCATCGGCACCCGAATCCTGCGCGACCCCTACACCAACAAGCCGTTTGTCGGGTTCTACGTGACCAAGCGGGTCGGTGGTTTCCTGGCCGATTCCAACGCCATCAAGCTGTTCAAGTTCTCGGCCTGATCGTTGTTTGCAACCCAAGCGGGTCGCCTTCGGGCGGCCCGTTTTCATTGGAGATATGAATGGGAACCAAGAAATCCATTGAAGTCACGCAAGACTTCAAGTTCGCGCATCGCGGCTGTGATGTCGTCGAGTACAAGGCGGGCGACGTGATCGATGCTGATGACGATCTGTTCGATGTCGCCATCAAGAACAAGTGGGCGAAGGAATCCAAGGCGAAAGCCGGAGCCCCGGAAAACAAGAACGCCGGCAAGGCGCCGGAAAACAAGTCGGAGTAATCGATCATGGCCGAGCCGAGCACCGACTTCATCAAGGCCTGGTGCCGCATCGATGGCGATGAATTCGACGCCATTCTGCCGGCCATGATTGCCAGTGCCACGGCTAGTGCAAGCCATGAAACCGGCCACAACTACGCGACGGTCGAAATGCCGAGATCAGTGCAAATGTGGTGCGCTGCGCAGGTGTCGCACTGGCTGGCGTCGCCGGAGGCGGCCGTTTCGCCTTCCGGGAACAATCCGCAGAAGAACCTGTACCTGGATGGCTTGCTGGATCCGCATCGCACCTTCGTCATGGAGATTAAGCCGGTATGAAAATGCCAAGCAGCGGCGACCTGAGCCGCCGCGTCACCCTGCGCAAGTGGCAGGACGTGGCGGCCGCCGGCTTCGGAATCGATGCCACGTTCGACGCCGGCGCCACCGTCTGGGCCAGCGTCGAGCCGGTCGGCTCGGCGATTTTCTGGGGTACGCAGCAGATCGATAACGGCGTGACGCACCGCGTCACCGTGCGCCGCACGTCAGCGATCAACGAAATCACCATCACCGGCGAGCATGTGGCCGAGCACGATGGCCAGCGTTTCCGGGTCAAGCGAGCGTCCGATCTCAACGGTGAGCGCCGCTTTCTTGTTCTTGAGGTCGAGGCGCTGGGAGTGATCGAATGATCGGCACCAAGTACAACGGCAACTACTTCGCCGCCTCGGTCTTCTGGGAAGGTCATAGTCACCTTGATTTCGACCGGCGCCAGATCCGCAAGGCCATGCGCCAGATCGGCGCCGACATCCGCAAGGTCGCCCGCAAGAAAGTTGCCCGGCGGGCCGTGTCGAAAGCTGGCAACGTGCCGGGTAAGCAGACCGGCACGCTGCAGCGTGCGATCAAATACCGCGTCAGCAAGTCCGGCCTGCTGGTCGCCATCCGCCCGGAAAAAACGGAAGCCATGGGCAAGGATTTTTACCCGGCCTTCCTTGCCGCCGGGGTGCGTCAAGGTTCGGCGTTGAAGCGATTGGCGCCGGGCGAGGGGCTCGGGGTCAGCAATCGCCGGCGCCGTGGCCAGCGTGCGAAGGAAACGACAGCACGGGCGGCCGGCGGATGGCGTGTCGCGCCGCGCGCCAACTACATGGAAGAGTCCCTCGATGAACGCAAGGCGAACGCCCGCCAGGCGCTGGCCGCTGCCCTACAAGATGCCCTGATCGCCCGCAAATGAACCTCGACCTGATCATCGCCGCCCTGCGTCTACGCTGCCCCAGCTTCGCTGGCCGCATCGCCGGCGCCGCCCAGTTTCAGCTGCTGTCGGAAAAGACCAACCTGCTGGTGCCGTGCGCCTACGTCATCCCGCTAGACGACAACCCGGACGAGAACCGCAGTGCCACCGGCTACCGGCAGCGCATTACAGATGCCTTCGCAGTCATCGTCGCTCTTGGCAATACCGCTGACGAGCGCGGGCAGGGCGCGGCGACCGCCGTGCATGCCTTGCGCCGCGAATTGTGGAAAGCGCTGCTCGGCTGGCAGATCAACGACGACTATGACGGTATCGAATACGGCGGCGGCAACCTGCTGGGCCTCGATCGCGCCCGCCTCTGGTACCAGTTCGAGTTCTCCGCCGCCTTCGAGATCGGCAGTGACGACACCGCCGATCCGGATACCTGGCAGGCCATCGATCTGGCCGCGCTGCCGGCACTGACCGAAATACACCTCGACGACGTCGCCAACCCGGCCGGCATCAGCGCCGAGAACCCGACGCCGGATGGTCGCACCGCGGCCCGCCAGCGAATCACGCTCGACCCGCCCTAACCAGGAGCTTTTTCATGTTCATCAAGCCCATCTCGGGCCGGCGCGTGCCGGATCCCGAAAAGGGCGGCGTCCTGCCGCCCGAAGGTCGGCCCGTTGCCGACCTCGACCAGTACTGGCTGCGCCGCATCGCCGACGGCGATGTCGTCACGGTCGATCAGCAATCCAAGCCCGCCAAAGGGAGCAAAGCCAAATGATCAGCTTCAACAACATCCCGTCATCGATCCGGGTCCCCTTGTTCTACGCCGAGGTCGATAACTCCCAGGCCGGCTACTTCGAGCAGAACCTCAAGACCCTGCTGGTCGGCCAGAAGCTGGCCGCCGGCAGCGCCGCCGCCAATGTGCCGATGCTGGTCTCGCGCACCGACGAAGCACGCGCGCTGTTCGGCCAGGGCTCTATGCTGGCACGCATGCACGAGGCCTATCGTGCCAACGACGACTTCGGCGAGATCTGGTGCGTCGCCCTCGATGATGCCGCAGCCGGTGTCGCCGCGACCGGCACGGTCGTGCTCACCGGTACCGCCACCGCGGCCGGTGCGCTGAACCTGTACATCGGCGCCCAGCGCGTGCAGCTGGCCGTGGCCGCCAACGAGACCTCCGCCGCCGTGGCCACCGCGCTCGCCGCTGTGATCAACGCCAATGGCGAGCTGCCGGTTACCGCCGGCGTGGCTGCCGGCACCGTCACGCTTACTGCCCGGCACAAGGGCGAGGCTGGCAACGCCATCCGCCTGCAGCTTAACTACCGTGGCAACTTGGGCGGTGAATCGACGCCGGTCGGCCTGGCCGTCGCGCTCACCCCGATGAGCGCCGGCGCCACCAATCCGAGCCTGACGGCGGCGCTCGCGGCCCTGGGCGACGAAGAGTTCGACTTCATCGTCGAACCCTACACCGACACCGGCACGCTGGATGCCTTCGGCGCGCTGATGAACGACACCACCGGTCGCTGGTCCTGGTCCAAGCAGCTATACGGCCATGTGTACACCGCCAAGCCGGGCACGCTGGTCGCCATCACCACGCTGACCAGCGCCCGCAACGACCAGCACGTCACCATCGCCGGCTACGAAGCCGAGGTGCCGAACACGCCCTGGGAGTACGCCGCCGCCTACGGTGCGCGCAACGCTAAGTTCATCGCCATCGACCCGGCACGGCCGACGCAGACCGGCGAGCTGATCGGCATCCTGCCGGCGCCGCAGGAAAAGCGGTTCCTGATCTCGGAGCGCCAGACCCTGCTGACCAACGGTGCGGCCACCAGCTATGTCGGTGGTGGTGCGGTGCGCGTCGAGCGGGCGATCACCACTTACCAGGTCAATCTCTGGAACCAGCCGGACCCCAGCTACCTCGACAGCGAGACGCTGCACACGCTGGCCTATGTGCTGCGCAACCTCCGCTACCGGATCACGCAGAAGTACCCGCGCCACAAGCTGGCCAACGATGGCACCCGCTTCGGCGCCGGCCAGGCCATCGTCACGCCCAAGGTCATCCGCGCCGAGCTGGCCGCCGCCTATGCCGAGATGGAAGCCAACGGCATCGTCGAGAACGCCGACCTGTTCGCCCAGAACCTGATCGTCGAGCGCGATGCCAACAACCCGAACCGGCTGAACGTGCTGTTCCCGCCCGACCTGGTCAACCAGCTGCGCGTCTTCGCCGTGCTGGCCCAGTTCCGCCTGCAATACCCCGCCACCGCCTGATAGGAGTCAATCAACATGGCAAAACGTGTCGCCGGGATCTGCTTCGTGAAAGCGGATTCTGCCCAACTGGAAGTGCAGGGCGGGGTCGAATGCCCCGCCTCCGATACCAACCGCGAAACGGTGATGGGCAGCGCCGGCCCAGCCGGCTACAAGGAAACTGCCCGCGTCCCGTACATCAAGCTGACGGCCATCGTGACGCCGGATTTCCCGCGCAAGACGCTGGCCGAATCCACCGACATGACGATCACCGCCGAACTGGCCAACGGCACCACCTACGTGCTGTCCGGCGCCTACATGGTCGGCGAGCCGGCCATCAATGGCGAAGAGGGCACGATCGAGCTGCAGTTCGAAGGTACGAAGGGAATCTGGCAATGAGCGAGGTGACCATTCCCCTGACAAAGCCGGTCACCGCGCATGGTGCCGAAATCGACCAGCTGACCCTGCGCGAGCCGAACGGCGGCGACGTCGAGCACTGCGGCTATCCGCTGGCGATCAATGGTGCCAGCGTGATTCCGCAGGCCGCCGCGGTCAGCAAGCTGATCGCCCGCTTGTCCGGCATCCCGCCGTCGTCCGTCAAGCAACTATCCATGCCCGATTACAACGCGGCGATGGGGGCTGTTCTCAGTTTTTTCGGCGGTACGGACGCGCCGGCGACGAACTGATCGACCTCGCCTTCGATATGGCCTACGTCTGGAAGGCTAGCCCGGCGGAAACCATGGCCCTGCCGCTCTCTCGCCTCCTGGCTTGGGAGCGGCAGGCCGAACGCATCAACAAGGAGCTGAAAGATGGCGGGTAATGCCTACCTCAAGGCCGTGATCTCTGCGGTCGACAAGCTATCGCCGGTGTTGAAGAACATCAATCGTGCCAGCCGGGCGACCAAGAAGGCGGTGTCGGAGATCGGCAACGCCGGCGCCCAGCTGCGCGACACGTTGGGCGGTATCGTCGCGCCGCTCGGCGCCGTGGTCGGCCTCGGTGCGGCCGCCGGCTTCGGCGGGCTGGTCGGTAAGGTGGTGCAGACGTCTGCACAGTTCGAGAAGTTCCAGACCATTCTGGAGACGATCGAAGGCAGCAGCGAAAAGGCCAAGGCCAGCATGGGCTGGGTCAGCGACTTCGCGACCAAGACGCCCTACGAACTGCAGGAAGTGACGGATGCCTTCGTCAAGCTCAAGGCCTATGGCATCGATCCGCAAAAAGGCGCCCTCAAGTCGGCCGGCGATGCTGCGGCGGCTATGGGAAAGCCGCTCGAGCAGGCCGTCGAAGCGCTGGCAGATGCGATGACCGGCGAGAACGAACGGCTCAAAGAGTTCGGCATCAAGGCCGCCAAGGTGGGCGAGAAGATCGTCTATACCTGGACGGAAAATGGCAAGACCATGGCCGCCAAGGTGGACGCCAACAACAAGGCCATGATCCAGAGCACCCTGCAGGGCATCTGGAACAAGCGCTACGGCGGCGCCATGGACAAGCTAGCCGGCACCTGGGACGGCATGTTTTCCAACCTCAAGGACAGCGTCGCCCGCTTCCTGCTGTCGGTTGGCGATGCCGGCCTGTTCGGCTTCCTCAAGACCGAACTGGGCGGGCTGCTGGAAAGGCTCAACCAGATGGCCGATGACGGCAGCCTTAAAGCGTTGGCACAAACCATCTCCGATGAGCTGGTCGGCACCTTCCGGGAAATGAAAAGCTGGGTCGAGGCTGTTGACTGGAAGGGCGTCTGGCAGGACATCAAGGAGGTGGCGGTGGGCATCAAGTCCGTTGTCGAGGCGATCGGCGGCATCAAGGGGGTGGTCATCGCCTTCGGCGCCATCCTTGCGGTCAACATCCTGGCGCCGGTGTATTTGATCGGCGCGGCGCTGCTGAAGCTGGGTGTGAGTTTGGTTGCGGCAGTCGGCGGCTGGTCGGCAATCGGCGGCGCGATCCTGGGGGTCGGCAAGGCCATCGCGATTGTCGGCAGGCTGTTCCTGCTCAACCCGATCGGATTGGCGATCTCGGCCATCGTTGCCGCCGGCTGGCTGCTCTACGACAACTGGGAAGCGATCAAGGGCTGGTTCGTCGATTTCTTCAACTGGCTGCCGGACAAGATCCGCGAGATGGCAGGCTGGCTCAAGTCTCTGGTGCCTGACTGGCTGGGTGGCGGCGCGGTAAATGTTACCCAGCAGGTCGGCGGAGCGGCGTCGGCGCCAGCTCTGCTGGGCGGCGCTGGTCGTCCGTCGATCCTGCGGCAGATAGCCGGCCAACCAGGGCGCACCGATGTCCAGGGCGAGATGCTGGTCCGCTTCGAAAACGCCCCGGCCGGCATGCGCGTGGCGCCGGGCAAGACCAATCAACCTGGGCTGGCGATGAATCCCGACGTCGGCTATTCGAGCAACGCAATCGTAGGGGCTTATTGATGGGATGGAAAGACAAGCTGCGGCCGGCCTCGTTCCGTGGCGTGCCGTTCCAGGTCGAGTCCGACGACATGACGGTCGGTCGCCGGGTGCAAGTATTCGAGTACCCGCAACGCGACAAGCCGTTCGCCGAGGATCTCGGCCGCGCCGCGCGGGAAATCAACATCCCGGGCTTCATCATCGGGCCGGATTACATGGCGGGGCGCGATGCTCTGCTGGCCGCGCTCGAAGCGCCGGGTCCCGGCACGCTGGTCCATCCCTGGTACGGCTCGCTGCAGGTCATCGCCAAGCCGGCGCGGGTGGCGCACAGCAACGACGAGGGCGGCCTGTGCAGGTTCTCGCTGGTGTTCGTCGAGGCCGGCGAGCTGCAGTTCCCGGCCTCGAAGGCGGCGCCAGGCGTCAAGACCGGCCTGGCTGCCGACAACCTGAAAACGTCGGCGATTGCCGATTTCGCCAAACGCTTTTCCGTCGATGGCCTGCCGTCCTTTGTCTCGGACGATGCAGTGGCCAAACTCTCCGGTGGGCTCGGTCAGCTCAATGGCATCGCCGGTCGCGTTGGGCGCATCCTGCAAAGCCCGGTCGACGGGCTGTCGAGCGAGCTTGGTTCGCTGGTTCGCACGCCGTCCTCGCTGGCTGGTCAGATCATGGATCTGTTCAGCCTGGGAAAGGGGCTGGTGGCTACGGTTGCCGGCCGCTTCGGCGACGGCGATGCGGCCAATCACCGCGCCGTGTCCGGCACTGTCGCCGCAGTGGCGAGCTACCCGCCGCCAGCGCAGCCGGTGGCCATGGTTACGCCGGCCCGGCAGCAGATGATCGACAACGCCGACGCAGTCAATGCACTGCTGCGCCGGGGGCTTCTGGTGCAGGCGACAAGCATGGTGGCGGCGATGCCGCTGCCGGTTCATGACGACGCCGTGGCGCTGCGCCGCGACCTGGCTAAGGCACTGGACTCTGAGGCGCTGACCGCCGACGACGTGCTCTATACGGTATTGCAGGACACCCGTGCCGCCGTGCATCAGGATATCGGTGAGCGTATGGACGGCGCTGCGCGGCTGCAGCTGGTGACGCCAGCCGAACCGCTGCCGGCCCTGGTTCTGGCCTACGACCTGTACGAAGACGTGGCGCGTGACGGTGAGATTACGGCGCGCAACAAGATTCACCATCCCGGCTTCGTGCCGGCCGAACCGCTGAAGGTGCTGTCCGCATGACTCTCGATCCGCGCAACCAGGTGCGCCTGCGCATCAACGGCACCGACTACGGCGGCTGGCTATCGGTCGAGATCGCCGCCGGCGTTGAGCGCGTGGCGCGTGATTTCCGGCTCAGCGTGACCGACCGCTGGCCGGGGGCCGGTGAGCTGGTGCAGCGGATCAAGCCGTTCGACCGCTGCGAGGTGTGGATCGGCAACGACAAGGTGCTGACCGGCAGCGTCGATGCTATTCCGGTCAGCTACGACGATCAGCAGGTGTCGGTGTCGATTGCCGGGCGCAGCATCACCGCCGACCTGGTCGATTGCGCGGCAATCAACGAGCCCGGGCAGTGGCGCGGCCTCCGCCTCGAGGCGATCGCCAAGGCGCTGGCTGGCGAATACGGCATCGCGGTCGTCACCGAAGCCAATACCGGCGCGGCGATCGCCGAGCACCAGATCCAGCAGGGCGAGACGGCGTTCGAATCGCTCGACCGCCTGCTCAAGCTGCGCCAGGTGCTGGCCACCGACGATGCAGACGGCCGGCTGGTGCTGACCGCGCCCAGCCGAACCCGTGCGGTTGACGCGCTGGAACTGGGGAAAAACTTGCTCAAGGCCGATGCCGGCTTTGACTTCAAGGATGTGTTCAGCCAGTACCGCGTCAAGGGCCAGCGCGCAGGTACCGACGAAGCCTATGGCCCGGCTTGCAGTGCGGTGGCCGACGAGCAGGACGCCAACATCCCGCGCCGCCGGGTGATGTTGGTACGCCAGCAGGGGCAGAGCGACGGCGGTAGCTGCAGCCGGCGAGCGACCTACGAGCGCGCCAGGCGCCTGACCAAGGCGCTCGAGACAACCTACACCGTGCAGGGCTGGCGGCAGAGTGACGGTTCGCTGTGGTTGCCAAATCGTATCGTGCGCGTGCGCGATAGCCTGCTGCGGCTGGATCGCGACATGCTGATCGCCGAGGTGACCTACCGACTCGACGACAGCGGCACGACCTGCACGCTGCGCGTCGGCCCGTCCGAAGGCTACGAAGCCGAGCCGCCGGAAGTGGCGGCTGAAAAGAAGCGTAAGGCAGCCGGTGCAGATATCGGCGGTGTCGATCAATGGGTCAGTTTCTGGCCGGGGGATAAGAAATGAGCCGTGGATTTAGCAGGGTGCTGGCGCCGCTGGCGCGCGGGCTGCAGAACCTGTTCAGCCGTGGTGTCGTCTCGGCAGTCAATGCCGGGCTCAAGATGCAGACGGTGCAGATCCAGCTTCTGGCCGGCGAGGGCAAGGACAACGTCGAACACTTCGAGCCCTACGGCTACACCGCGCACGCGCTGCCCGGGGCCGAGGCGGCGGTCGGCTTCGTCGAGGGCGACCGTTCGCATGGCATCGCGCTGGTGGTGGCTGATCGGCGCTTTCGCCTGGTCGGCCTGGCGGCCGGCGAGGTGGCGATTTACGACGACCAGGGGCAGAAGGTTCATCTGACGCGCGACGGCATCGTCATCGATGGCGCCGGCTTGCCGATCCTGCTGACCAACGCGCCGAAGGCGCGGTTCGATGTGCCGCTGCTCGAATGTACGGGCGACATCAAGGATCGCTGCGATGAAGGCGGGCGAACGATGGCCGGCATGCGGGATATCTACAACGGACACGATCATCCGGAAAACGATAGCGGTGGTCCGACCGATCAACCGAACCAGGACATGTAATGACCGCACTTGTACAAGACCTGTCCGTCATCGTCGATGGCGTGGCCGGCTCGCCCCTGGTCGACGATGACCCGCTGATCCGCGCGGTGATCATCAGCCTCTTCACCTGGCGCCGCGCCAATCCGGACGACCAGGTCGACGGCGGCAGGCAAGGCTGGTGGGGCGATGCCGCTTCCGGCGTCAATGGCGATCGGATCGGCTCGCGGCTGTGGCTGCTTGGCCGCGAAAAGATGCTGCCAGAAACCTTTAGCCGCGCCGCTGAATATGCCCGCGAGTCGCTGCAGTGGCTGATTGATGATCAGGTGGCCTCGGTTGTCGAGGTATCTGCCGAGCGCTACGGCATGGCCGGCCTTGCCCTTGTCGTCAGGGTGACCCGCGCCGGCAAGACCACCGAACTGCGCTTCGCCGATGTCTGGCAGCGCCTGAATAACCTGTAAGAGGAGCTTGCATGTTCGCTCGCCCGACCCTGGCCGAACTGATCAACCGAACGCTGGCCGACACCACGTCGCGCCTGTCCGCCGACGAGCTGCTGCGCCGCGCCGACGCCGAAGTTATAGCGCGCGTTCTGGCTGGTGCTGCCCATGGCCTCTATGGCTACATCGATTGGCTGTCGCGCCAGATCCTGCCCGACACCTCGGAGGCTGAGTGGCTCGAGCGCCACGCATCATTGTGGCTAAGGGAGGGGCGCAAGCCGACCGCCGCGGCTACCGGGGCGGTGAACTTTACTGGCATCAGCGGCAGCGTCGTGCCAGCCGGCACCGTGCTGCAAACCGCGGCCGGCGTTCAGGTGGCAACCACGGTTGAAGTCACGCTCGCCGCCGGCACTGGCAGCGCCGCTGCATCTGCGGTCGACGCCGGCGCCGCTGGTAATCTTGGTGGCGGGACGCCGTTGTCGCTGGTGTCGCCAATCGCCGGCGTGCAGTCGGCGGCGACCGTCGCCAGTGGAGGCCTGGTCGGCGGTTCTGATATCGAGGACGACGAGGCACTGCGTGGCCGCGTCATCAGTCGTATCCAACAGCCGCCGCAGGGTGGCTGTGCCTACGACTACGAGGCTTGGGCGCTGCAGGTGGAAGGCGTCACCCGCGCTTGGGTCTATCCTCAGGAACTCGGCCTTGGTACGGTGACCATCCGTTTCGTGCGTGACGACGATACCAGCCTGATCCCGGATGCCGGCGAGGTGGCCGTGGTGCAGGCGCACCTCGAAGCGCTGCGGCCGGTGACGGCGCAAGTCACCGTCATGGCGCCGGTGGCTGTGCCGCTCGACCTGACGATCACCGGCCTAGTGCCTGATACGGCTGCCGTCCGCGCCGCCATCGAAGCGGAGGTTACCGACCTGCTGCGCCGTGAGGCGTTACCAGGCGGCACGATCCTGATCAGCCGCTTGCGCGAAGCGATCAGCATCGCCGCCGGTGAAGCCGACCATGCGCTGAGCAGCCCGACGGCCAATATTACGCACGATGTCGGCCAGCTGGCCACTCTGGGAACCATCACATGGGCCTGACCGCCACCGACTACCTGCGCCAGCTGCAGGCGCTGCTGCCGCCCGGGCCGGCCTGGCCGACGGATGACGCCGCGCTGCTGTCGCGGCAGCTCGGCGCACTGGCCGCCGAGCTGGCCCGCGTCGACGGGCGTGCTCTGCAACTACTGGAAGAGGCGGATCCGCGTAGCGTCGGCGAACTGTTCGCTGATGTCGAGCGGGTCGCTGGTCTGCCGGATGCCTGCGCCGAGGCCTTCGGCGGTGATCAGACGATGGCCCAGCGTCGCGCCGCCCTAGTTGGCCGCCTGACGATGCTAGGCGGTCAGTCGCCGGCTTACTTCATTGGCCTGGCCGCTGCACTCGGTTATGCCATCACGATCACCGAGTTTCATGCGCACACCGTCAATGACGATGTCGAGTGCCCGCTTTATGACGTGGCCTGGATTTTCGCGTGGCAGGTCAATGTGGCGCTCAACACTGTCACCGAAATCACCGTGGACGGCGCGGTGGAAGATCCGATTGCTGCCTGGGGAAATGCCCTGCTCGAGTGTGTCATCAAGCGCTTGAAGCCGGCGCATACCTCTGTTCTGTTCAGTTACACCTAAGGAGAAATAATGGATCGCGCATATGCATCCGGTAGTTCCGGTAGTGCTCCGTCTGTACCGGCCAGCCCGTCGATCGGCTATCCAACTGCGGGGAACCCCGGGACAGGGACGCCGGCTACTAAGCCAGGTGCCTGGTGGTACCACATGGTCACCGAGGAGCTGCGCAAAGTAATCGCCGACGCAGGTCTCACGCCTGACCATGCGAATCTCGGACAGCTATCGGCGGCAATCGCAGCGCTCATTAATGCGGCTTTGCCGGCTCAGGTGAGGATTCCAGTCCGGCAGAGCGTTCTTGGAGCGCCTGTCGATACCTCAGGGATGCCGAGTTTTCTTCCGGCAAACTCGGCGTCTCTCTCCATCACTTCGCAGAACATTGCTGCCGGGGATCCCTTTGTGGTGGCCGCGGCCAATGGGGTTGGAAGCTCCGGAGCAGTTGATCGTGTGGGGAGTAGTGCGACAAACCTGGCCTGGCCCGGGCTAACGGCTAATGCAACGAACTACCTCTATGTCGACGTCGCTGCCAATGGTTCCCTGACGCCGGGAAGTACTGCCCTGGCACCGACGTATCGTCCAGGTGGTTCCGATGTGCTGACCAACGGCCAGTTTACGTTCAACTACAACGGAATGGTCGGTAAGGTCGGCAACGGCGCCAGCGCTACGCAGGTCTATCGCGTTTTCGTCGGCGAGGCGGTTACCAACGCCAGCACTGTCACCAGTACTGTGGCCTACGCGCTTCAGGGGCGCTACGACAGCGGCCTTTTTGCGGTTTCCGGCAATACGACCTACACGAAAAACCACAACCTCGGGACGGCTGCATTCAACTTTGATTTCACGCTGGCAGACGATGTCGCCGGCACCAACGAGCGGCCGGCATCGGCGACCTATAACACCACGCTGACCTCGGCATCTGGCTGGCATCCTGGGGTGAGTTCAAGAAATTCGGCCTCTATCGCCTTCCCAGGGGCGCCTATCGGCAGTTCGGCGACCGGCACCAGCATCACTTCGGGCTATGGACGCATTCGCGCTAGGAGGGCTTTCTGATGTGGATTGACAAAAACGGCGGTCTTTATCAAGGGGATTGCCAAATAGGCGACCGGGCTGCAACAGCAGAAGAAATCGCAGCATGGGCAAAAGGGGCTAAGTGGAACGACATCAAGGCTGAACGCGACCGCCGCACCGAAAATGGCGGCTTCAAGATCGGCACAAAGTGGTTCCACTCCGACCAGAAGAGCCGCTCGCAGCAGCTTGGCCTGGTGCTCCTCGGTGCCAACATCCCGGCGAGCCTCCAGTGGAAGTCCATGGACGGCTCCTTCGTCATCATGACGCCGACACTGTCCCAGGAAATTCTTGCTGCCGGCGCCGCCAGTGATCAGGCTATCTTCGCCGCGGCCGAAACCCACAACGCGGCCATGGAAGCCAGTTCCGATCCGTCGGCCTATGATTTCTCCGGCGGCTGGCCGGCAACCTTCGAGGGGTAATTACCATGCGCGTTCTCTTCTGCACGTCGAAGCTGCCCGGTGCGGTGCTGATCCGTGCCGTGACCTGGTCGCAGTGGTCGCACGTGGCGCTGGTGGATGGTGACGAAGTAATCGAGGCAACCTGGCCGGCCGTGCGGGTCGCTCCGCTCGCCGAGGTCATCGCCAAGCACTCTGCGCACGTCATTGTCGATCTGCCCTGCCACTCGCCGGCTAAGGTCATCAAGGCTGCTCGTTCTCAAGTGGGCAAGCCCTACGACCTGACGGCGCTGTTTGGATTGCTCGTGCGCCGCGACTGGCAGGAGGACGATAGCTGGTTCTGCTCAGAGCTGGTGGCGTGGGCCTTCGCGCAAGGTGAGTCGCCGTTGTATCGCCCTGAGGCTACGTATCGTATTACGCCGCAGCATCTCTGGATGCTGGCCCCGGCGGAGCCGCCAACTCTGTCTTACTGCAGCAACGTCGAAGGCCGCCCTGTGCGGCCTTCTTCATTTTGATAGCCAATCGAAGGGAGAGAATAACAATGGCTGAACCAACTAGCAGCGCTGCCCTTGGCCTTCCGGCTCTCGGCGCAGCAACGCTGTTCGGAATCATGACCGGACTTGATTATTGGACCCTGCTCGGCGGCGTGGCCGGGGCGCTCCTTGCGCTTCGTGCGCAGGAGCGGCAGGGGGCTGGCTGGGCTCTTCTTGGCCTTGTCTGCGTGGCCTTTATGTCGCTGTTTGCGACCTGGTTCGTGGTCGATACCCTGCCGGCGATTGCCACGGCGGTGGGTGCGTCCGGATTTTCCGGTCTCGGCCTCGGCCGTACCTTCATTTCCTTCCTGGTGGGCTACTACGCCCAGTCGGTGATCCTGCCTGCCGGTGGCCGGACCATCGCCAGTCTGTTTGCCCGATTGGGCGGCGCGCCGGCGAACGAGGAGGGCAAGCCATGATCGGGCTTTTGATTTCGATTTCTCTGTGCGTTGGGTCGGCGATTGTGTTCTGGCGGGCGGTGGATGTGGTCGACCGCATGAGCCGCTGTACTTGCAATGCTTTCGCACTGGCCTGGCTTGGCCTAGCCATCAGCGCCCTCTGGCTGTTTTGCGCCACGCTTACCGGAAAACACTTGCAGGAGGCGCTAGTGTTTTTCGTGATCGCATCGGCTGCCGTCATGGCCACCGACCGCCGGCGCGGGATCCGTAATCGACGGAGGCTAACGTGATTACCCTACAGCAGCTGAAAAAGATCATCCCCTGCGCCGGCCCAAAAGCCGGCGTCTTTTTGGTTCCGATGACTGAGGCCATGGCTGAGTTCGGTATCGATACGTCGGCCAGGCAGGCGGCTTTCCTGGCCCAGGTTGCTCACGAGTCAGGAAGCCTGCGATACGTGCGCGAGATCGCCGACGGCAAGGCTTACGAACGGCGCGCAGACCTCGGCAATACTGACCCGGGCGACGGGCCGCGATTCAAGGGGCGCGGGCTAATCCAAATCACCGGCCGTGCCAATTATCGCGCCTGTTCCAGGGCGCTATATGGTGACGATCGTCTGCTCGAAAAACCCGAGCTGCTGGAGGGAGTGGTTCAGGCCTGTCGCTCGGCTGCGTGGTTCTGGTGGTCGCACGGCCTGAATACCATCGCCGATGTCGGCGACTTCCGGAAAATCACCCGCGTCATCAACGGTGGCTTCAACGCCTACGGCGAGCGGCTTGCTTACTTCAAGCGCGCAAAGGATGTGCTGGCATGAACCCGATCCAGGAAGCCTACCGAGCGCTCGCTGGCGCTATTGCGGTGCTGGCCATCGTCGCCGGGCTGTACTTACTCGGCAAACACAACGGTGCGGAAGCCGTTCTTGCAGACTGGGACAAGGAAAAGCTCGTGCTCGCCCAGGCCGTGATTGAGGCCGATCAGCAAGCACGCGACAAGGAAAACGACTGGCAAGAAAAGTGGAAAGGAGCGGTAAATGAACGTACTGAACTGGAAATACGGCTGGAGGTCGCTCGCTCTGCTGCCGCTGCTGCTGATGGCCGCCTGCGCCGGGCAGCCAGTGACTTTCAACGTCGACTGTCCGAAGCCTCCGTCGAAACCTGTCGCAAGGCAGCCGTCGCCGCCGCAGGCTTACTCGGTGAGTGCAGCGCAGCGTATCGAGACCTGGCAGGAGCAGCTGACGGCCACCTTGCCGACCTCAGGCAATGCGAGGCAGCATGGCCAGGGTGAATGACCGCCTAGTCAGCGTCTTCGCCGATGCGGCCTGATCGATTTTTCGGTTAGGTCATTTATTTTTTTTGCGAAATATGCAGAATCAATGTCTTTGTTTAATCCACTAGGAGAAAGCGCTCTATGACAATTCTGCAAAAAGGCTCACTAACTTTTCTTCTGTCGCTCGGCCTCGCTCATTCAGCTTTCAGTTTCGAGGTCATACCTGTCCAGTGCGTTGTCGAGCTGGTGAAAAACGATGTCACACTTGAGCGTCACGTCGGTGCCTGTGGGTACGATAAGCCCTTGATCGTTTCCCCGTCGGCTGACAAGAGCCCCCTCCCGTCTGGCGATCCCAGCTTCTTCCTGCAGAAAAATCATTTGTCCCCTGGCTTTCACGCCACGATCTTTGTTGGGCATGATCTGGTGAAGGAAAACCCGTCGACAAATCTCATAATGCGTTATGCCCTGGTAAGGGCTGCCGACCCGCAGAAGGTCCGTGTCATCGAAGGTGGGGCGCCGAAAGATATTAATCTTCCAGTAAACGATACGAACTTCGGTGGTGGATCCGCCATGTTCAAAAAAGGTGACAAGGCAGTGCTTACCTCGTTCATTGAGGGTAGCGATCGCTACGAAGTAAGAGTTGGTCTGATTTGAAGCTTGGAAGGTGCCTACTTGAGTAGGCACCTCCATTCCTGGAGGACAATCTGCCGCCCCTGCCCGGGTTGCTCCAGCACTTCCCATCCCTGGAATCGCATCCAGGCATCCCCCATGTGAACCAGCTTCGGTTCAAACAAAATGGCCTTAATTGCCGCAGCGGTAACGTTGCTCGTTTCGTGCAGGATTAGCGCAGGTTTCGACCTTGTTTCACTGATCCAGTGAGTCTGCAGGCATAGATTTCCATGCAACGGAACCTGGCCGCGGCTGTCTCGTTCGGGAATCAGGATGCCGGCTTGCCGGACTGTATAGACGTCTGCAATCATGCAATGTACTGTACGCCTGTACAGTATTTTTTCAAGCTCTGTTTGTTCTCGAGGGGGAAGCGATAGAGGTGCTCGGGCAGCTTCGTAATGCCGTGCTGCAAGGAGTACAGTGCAGACATGTGCACTCGTTACATCACCCCTGACCAGGCCGACATTGAGCGCATGTGGCACATTGGTCGCCACAACCAGCCAAAGTGGGCGCGTGATCTCCATCCCCGTGCCCTTGGCCCATTTCTACGCCAAGGGTCGGCTGGTACGCTTGACTTGGTGGTCGGTACTTGGAGCCTGATTCCCCATTGGTCGAAAACTTCCGTCCTGAAATATTCGACATGTAACTGTCGATCTGAAGAGGCGGCACTCAAGCCGACATTTCGTGACGTTTGGCACAAGGGGCAGCGCTGTATTATTCCGGCGCTATCGTTCGATGAACCGTGCTGGGAGACAGGCAAGAACGTCTGGTGGCGCTTCCGGCGCCGGGATGCTCAGCCGTGGGGGCTGGCCGGCTTGTGGAATACGTGGACCGATCGGGCGACCGGCGAAGTGGTGGAGAGCTACACCATGCTGACGGTCAATGCCGACGATCATCCGATCATGAACCGGATGCACAAGCCGGATCCGAAACTGCCGCTCGGCCAGCAGGACAAGCGCTCCACTGTGGCAATCGAGCAGCATGACGTCGAGCGCTGGCTGCGCGGGAGCGCGGACGACATCAAATCTATGTTCGTGCCGCCGCCCGTTGATCTGATCGAGGCCGGGCCGGTTTAGCGCTGCCGGCCGCGCTGATCACCCAGCCGTGACTGCCTCGCCGATTCTTAGCCCATCGAGTAGGCGGCCAGTTTTTCGGTCGAGGCACAGGGAGCGGCTTCCGCCGCCCTTGGCGACAAGCAAAACGTCAATCGACTGGCTTTGCGGGTCAAGGCTCATGCCGCGCGAGAAAACCACAATGCGCTCGAAGGTGTCGGCAATCAGCTGGCGCGCCTTGATGCGGGCATCGTAGTTCATCGCTTCGACGTCGTGGCGCAAGGCTTCCCATGCCTCGGCGGCCGCTGGGGTGGGCGTCGAATCCAGCGCGAGCAGCTGTTGTTCAAGGTGCCGGGTCGCTTTCTCGGATTCTTTCTGCGCAGCTTCGAGGTCGCGCATCTTGCGGATCAGCGCGGCCGGCGTGTCGGTCTCGTCGGTGGCCAGTAGCAAATCAGTCAGCCGATCGATCTGCGCGCCAATCTTTGCCCCCTCGCTGCGCAACTGCGCCAGGCGGCCGCGCAGCGTATCGGATTGATCGCCGCTGTTAATGAGCAGGGCGCGTAGGTTTAGGCGGTCGGAGCAATAGTCCATGATCGCGCGTTCAATTGCGGCAGCGCTGCTGCTTGACGGGAGCGGGCAGGGTTTGCGGGTTGCACTTGAGGAACAAATCAGCCGCCGATTTCCATCAGAAAGCGATCCGTCAGCACGAGCACGCGTTGTTACATTGTTCGCAACCATTGCAGATCCGCAATAGCCGCAGATCGCGATTCCGGTGCCAGTGAGCATGCCGACAATCTTGCCTGGGCCGCTGCTGCAGGCGCGGGAACGGCGGCCCATGGCTTCCTGAAGCGTTGCCCATTGAGTGGCGCTGACCAGGGCAGGGTAGTAGTCGGCGAGTTCGTAGGTTTCGCCATCGAGCTCAAGTGTTTTGACGCCCTTGAGCGCTGGGTTTCGGATGATGCGGTAAAGCTGGTTAGAATTGGGAGAACCCTGGCCGAGATTGAGCTTGCGTTCGATCAGGGCCTCGGTGATCTTGAAATGCCCCCAGCCGCGCGCGAAAAGGTCAAGCGCAATCCGGATGCCTTCGGCGCGCTCTTCGATAATTGACCACTTGTCATCGATCCACTGTAACCAGGACGGCGGCCGTCCCATGCGACCCATGGTCATTGTGCCGCCGGTCTGCCATGCTTCGCAGTGCTTCCGGATTGCCGCCTTGACGCGCTTGCTCTTGGTCTCCGACTCCTCGTGCGCCCGGATCATGACGAGCAGAGAATAGACAAGGTCCATCGGGTTGGCCTTCAGCTGTTCCCGGTTGTATCGCTTACCGTCGGAAGCGGTGACAACGGTAATCTCGGCGTTGATGATCTGCGCCAGTTGCGCCTGGGCGAGAATGGGTTCTGCCCGCGACAGGCGGTCAAGCCCTTCGACAACGAGCACCGACCCAGGCGGGATGCGTCCTTCATTGATTGCTTCGAGGAACACGCCGAGGGCGCCGGTCTTGATATGCCGCTGGTGATAGGCGCTCAAGCCCTCGTCGCGCATGGTGAGCGATTCATCGAGCGGGAGGCCGTTCTCAGCGGCCCAGCGTTGAGCATAGTCGAGCTGGCGGTCTATACTGGTGCCAGCAGCCTGCTTGAGGGAAGAGAACCGGAGGTAGCTATATACATTGGCCATGGTGGTCATTTTATGCCATGGCTATGGAATGTGTACTTTTCATTGCAGTTAGCCAGCCGATTGCAACAATGTACATAGAGGGTGCCTCGCAGGGGCCCTAATTATGCATGCAAATGCATTGACAGGGCTGGGACGGGTATGCAGAATCCAGAAGCTCAAGCCCCCGACATATCAAA
>Ga0316604_10000667_pt1 | contig 38306 bp, 50 predicted proteins | sample OWC_soil_day20_C_FD_207650 | JGI IMG/M metagenome (GOLD analysis project Ga0316604, IMG submission 207650) | Wetland soil microbial communities from Old Woman Creek delta, Ohio, United States - OWC_soil_day20_CT | ecosystem: Environmental > Terrestrial > Soil > Wetlands | place: USA: Ohio... | reverse complement strand
CACTGAGCTTCGTTCCGTCGAGCAGTTCAACAAGTTGCTGGCTCAGTTCGACAAGGGGAGTAGCGTTACCTTGCTGGTCCGGCGCGGTGAAATGCAGACTTTTGTCACAATCAAGGGTTTAAATGGCCAATAGCCATTCCAAATCAATCACAGAACAGGGGCCATTTGGCCCCTTTCTTTTTGTCCGTAGCCCCGTGAAAAGGTGCTTCTAACGGCTTTGTGTTTTACGCCTGTCAAATCTCTTATAAACTGACTACGCGCAAGAAAAGGGAATAGACGGGGAATACCCTGCTTTCCGGTGGCGAGTTCAGAAAAAAAGGGAATGGCATGGCTGGGTACAAGTTGTCGGCATCGATCCTGAATCGCCGAAAGACGCCGGGCAAGATGACTGATGGCTTGGCGCTGTCGTTTCGTCGAAACAAGGATGGCAGCCTCACTGCCTGGCAGCGAGTCAAGCGCGAAGGCAAGGAAAGCGATGAGAAGGTCGCAACGTTGACCGGTGAGGTCACCCAGGACTGGCTGCAGGATGTTCGGGCTCGGGCCTATGCGTTGCGTGGGCTCGGTGCTAGCCAGTCGAGTAATCAGGTGACTTTCGAGGTTGCCTGGGAGGATTTCTACCGGGCAGTGACGGGGGCTAAAAACTCGAAGTGGTCAGCTGCGACGGCTGTTCAAGCCAAGGCGCGGATGCTGAATCATATTGCCGGATCGGGGCTGTGGTCGATGCCGATCCAAGAAATCCGCTCGGTCGATGTCGAGCAGGCGCTGGCCACGGTTCGATCGGTGCGGCCCAAGCTCGCGCCAAAGGTCCTGCAACTGGTCGGCCAGGTGCTGAGCTATGCCTCGCATGACATCAAGCTGGAAGCCAATGCGGCGAAGGTGCTGCGAGAGAAATTGAAGGCCTCTGAAAAGCCGGTGAGGACAGAGAAACTGCCGGCGATTACCGACTGGGCCGGTCTGGGCGACCTGCTGCACAGGATCGAGACGTCGGCGCTTTACCCAACCACTCGTTGGGCTTTGCTGCTGCAGGCCTATACGGCGCAGCGCTCCGGAGAGATTGCCCTGGCTAAGTGGGAAGAGTTTGACTTCGATGCCGGCACCTGGACGATTCCACGGGCGCGGATGAAGACATCGGATATCGAGAAGAAACCATATGACCAGCGGTTGATATTGCCGGCGGTCGCTATCGAGCTGCTGCGCAAGATCCCGCGCGATTCGGACTGGCTATTCCCGCCCCGGCATGGCGAGTCTGACTGCATTACAGTGGAAGCGTTTTCCCAGGCATTCCAGCGCCTGGGGTTTCGTCGGGTGGCGACGCCCCACGGTTGGCGATCGGCCTTGAAGACCTTGGCGAACGATGCTGCCGACGAAGATGGCCGCCCGCTTTTTTCCGAGCGCTGGGTCGAGGATGTACTTGACCATGGTGTGCAAGGTGTTCAGGCGCACTACACGCGGGCACAGGCCGAGAAGGGGATGGCCAAGGTGCTGGCGTGGTGGGGCGAGCGCCTTGGCCAGGCTGTTACGCAGCATCGCGCTCGGCCTCAGTTGGGTAAATGAACCCGGTCCGCCCGACTTCTTTCAAGTAGAGGTCGACCAGCTCGCGGCTATGCAGTGCCTTGGCGCCGGCGCCGCCCATGATCGGCTTCGGGAAGCGTGGGTCCTTGGCGACAATAGACCAGTAGGTCTTGACCGAGATCGGCTTGATGTAGGCCAGAAGCTGCTTGGTATCGAGAATGGCGGTCTGCTGCAGGGTGAGGGCTGGAACTTCAGTTGCTTTTGGCGTGGTCATGCTGCTGCTCCCTGAAACATATCGATGGTCTTGTCACAACGGTTTGGGTCTGGCTCGGTGACGGGCTCCAGATCCTCGGCTGAGAACACTTGCTCGCCAAAGCCATCGATCAGGTCGACCACGATGTCGCCATCGTAGTGCAGCTCGATCACCTCGCCGGTAATGCCGGCGGCTGACATCTTGTAGCCTTCTCGGTGCGCATCCAGGCGGACGCGCACCTGGTCGCCGATGGCGAACGGTTGGCCAGCGGGGGCTTTTTCGTTCGCCTCGTCAGAGGCGCTTGATTGCTCTTCTTTCAGCCAGACGGGTTTTTTGCCGGCGGTTAGGCGGCCGTCAATCTCGCTTTCAGCCACGCCGGCGGATTCCATGCTTAGCGGGCCATACTTGACCTTATAGCCCTTGCCCAAAAGCTGCGTGGCCTCAACGACCTCGGTAATGACGCCTTCCTGGCCGGCGGCGCGCCAGTTCTTCGCCGTCATCTTGACCTTGATATAGTCGCCTGCTTTGTAGCCGGGCTCGTCGCTCGGGGATTGTTTTGCGTCCATCTCGATAAGGCCGGCACCAGCCGGCGGTGTTTCGCTTTTCGCCTTGGCCGTTCCGCTTTTCCGGGCGCTTGTCTCGCTCGCCTGCGCAGCTTTTTCGCGGTCCGAATCCCCCGCCTGCGCAGCTTTTAAGGGGGGAAGAGCCTCCGCAGTAGTGGCCGGCGGGGTAGATTTTGCCTCTTTTTTAGGCGTTTTCCGGGTAGGCTTGGCTTCCTGCTCCTTCGCTTTCAGTTCGGCCTGGATGGCCTTGCTGGTTTCGCCGTGGTCGATATCGAACTGGCTGGCCACCTCGATCAGTTGCTTGCCGCCGTGTTCGAGATCCCATTCGCTGGTTACGTTGGTGCCGGAGATCAGGAGGATGTCGGTAGCCAGCGTCCAGCATTGCTCGGTGGTCAGGGTCGGGATGAGCAGGCCGAAGTTCTGCACGCGCTCGGTGTTGTTCTTGCCGCTGGCGCCCCAAAGGTTGGCGATGGCGGGCTGGGTGTCGGAATACAGGCGCTCCCACAGGCGCAGGACCATGCGCTTGAAGAGGTAATGCTGAACGCTGTAGGCAAAGCCGCCGTCATCATTGGCGATCTCGGTGACGTTCTCGCGCACCATCTCGAACATCCGCTGGCGGGTGGCGCGCTCGATCTTGATCTTGGCGTCGACCTTCGCCCGGGCCTTGCTTTCTTCCTCGGCGCGTAGCTTGACGCCGGCGGCCTGCAGCTTCTCGGCCAGCACCTTGTTGTCGATCACCGGGACCAGCGTCTGCTTGACGGTGTCTTCGAGCATGACGGGGTCGGCCGCTTCGCCCAGGATCTCGGCGAAGGTGCGTTTTTCCGGGTCGTCGTAACAGGTCTTATCGAGCGGGGTGTAGTGCTTGGCCGTGGTGTAGCTATCGACCGAGTAGCCGCCCGTGATCTTCTTCGCCTCGTCGCCGATGATGACGGTGCCGCCGGCGGCCTTGACCTTCTCGGCTTCGTGGTCGCGGAAGGCGATCTTCTTTTCGACGAAGCAATCCGGGTTAGTGCAGACGTCAGGACTATCCACGTCCTCGAAAATATCGGGCGCGTTGCCGGTGCGCTGGGGGCAGGTGGCACAGGTGCCGGCCTTGGTCAGCGTGGCATCGTCGATGGGGAATGGTGCCTTGCCCAGCTCCAGCATGTAGCGGCTCTTGATGTGCCGATGGGCAGCACGGACCGACATGGTGTCGAGGTTGTAATCTGGCGCGGTGATTTCCGCGATCGCCTTGGCGCGCAACGTGGTGGTCGGGATGCGGGCGACGAGCAGGGCGGTGGAGGGGTTGAGCTTGCCGGCCACGAACAGGCGGCGGGCGTCGTCATCCAGGGCGAGCAGCTTGAGGCGGCCAAAGATGTAGCTGCGGCTCTTGCTGATCGTTTCCGCCAGGTGTTCGGCGGTGTAGCCGTGCTCGGTCATCAAGCGGCTGTAGCCTTCGGCCTCTTCCAGCGGGTGCAGGTCTTCGCGCTGCAGGTTCTCGATGATCTGGATCTCGACCACTTCGGCATCGCTCATTTCGACGACCTTGGCCTCGATCATGGTCAGCCCGGCCGCCTTGGCGGCCCGCCAGCGGCGCTCGCCGGCGATGATCTCGTAAGTGGTCAGCGGTGCCGGCTGCTCGTAGCTGAGCGGCCAGATGCGGCAGAGGATCGGCTGCAACACGCCGCGCTTCCGGATGCTCTCGGTCAGCTCGGCCAGCGCTACGGGGTCGAAGTGCTTGCGGGGGTTGGTCGGCGAGGCGGCGGCATAGTCGAGGCCGATCATCTGGAACGACTTGGCCAGGGCTTCGGGGTCGTAATCTTGGCGGGGGGTGTAGGTCATGCTACGGATCTCCGGTAGGTTTTGCTCAGGTCGGCCTTGATGCTGTGACCGCGAACCCGCAGTGCATTGGCAAGTTGGGCACGGTCGTGGTGGCTGTGAGTGGTTTGGCGCAGCAGGCCGAAGTAGCTGTTTCCTGTATCGAAAAGCTGATCGGCCGGCATCGAGGCGGTGCGACTGAGCGCCTCATTGAACGTCCGGCGGCGCAACGTACGGCGCCAGGGCTTGATGACTTGGCCGACGAAGTCGATGCCGCGGTCGACCGGCTGCAGGATGGTCTTTTTAGGGTTGAGGCGAGCGGCCAGAACCATTTTGAGGAAGCCCTCAATATGGTCATGTGCCTCGTTGAGCCATTGCGGTGACTCATGTAGCAGCACGAAGTCGTCGACGTAGCGGATGTAGTGCCGGCAGCGCAGGTCGTGCTTGACGAACTGGTCGAGGGCGTTGAGATAGACGTTGGCAAAGAACTGGCTGCTCAGGTTGCCGATCGGCAGGCCGAGGTGCGCCGGCTGGTTAGTCAGACGTTTGTGCTCCGGAACCTTGGACAGCAATGCCGGGTCACCTTGGTATTCAAAGTCCTGGCGCGGGTCGTGAAACAGGATCATTTCAGCGAGCGACATCCAGAAAGGTTCATCGATGTGCTTGGCGAGCAGGTCGCGGACGATGTACTTGTCGATGCTGACGAAGAAGTTGGCCAAGTCGCACTTGAGGTAGTGCGCTGGCTTGCGCCAGTTCTGGGTGATGCTGCGCACCTTGGCTTCGAGGCGCTCAGCGGCATACAGTGTGCCGCGCCCCGGGATGCAGGCGCAGCTATCGGCGATGAATCGGGCGTAGAACCGTGGCGCGATCCGGTTGTGCAGCAGGTGGTGCACGATGCGGTCGCGGAAGGTGGCGGCCCAGACCTCGCGGGCTTTTGGCCGGGTGATGATGAAGCAGATACTGCGGCCTGGTGTGTAGCTACCGGCCTGCAGATCGTCGTATAGCTTACGCAGGTTCGGCTCCAGGCGCTCTTCGAAGGCCAGTGCGCTGGCGCTGTTGCGCTTGGTGCGGCGGCAGTCGAAATAGGCCTGGGCGAGTTCCTGGAAGGTAAAGTCAGCGGCTACGTTCCAATCTGCGGACGGCACGAGCGCGGAGCTCGTTGTTCTTGTGGTTGTTGTTCTGGTTGCCGTTGTTGAAGTTCTGATTCCAAGCCCAACCGGACTCGGACCCATCGTGCTTTCTACGTCGACCGGCCGAATGTTCAGCGGGGAAACTGCGCCAGACCGGACCCGGCTGCTGCCGGCGGTATCTGCGGTGCGCATGGCGGTGGCCTTGTGAGCCAGCGGCACGACCAGATTGAAAGATCGCTCAGTCATGGCGGCCTTGACCTCCATGAAGCGGGCGATGTGCGGCGCGGCGCCACCCGTTTGCTTGCTTCCCGATGCTGCTGGTGAGTTCGATGGCCTGCGCGTAGGCTGGCTTCGAAATGAGGCGCTTGTCCATGGACAGGCGCAGCATCAACTCAGCAACCTGCAGGCGTTCGATCAATTCCAGCAAATGCGGAGCCTTGTCCTGGGCGACATTGGCCCGGAAGATTAGCACCGTGATCTCGATGCATTCGGTGCTGATCTTCTCGCCGATTGATCGTTTGTAGTCGCGGTGCATGTTCTTGACCAGCCCGGCAATGATGCCGAGCAGGTCATAGGCGACTTTGTAGATGGGAAGGTTGGTATGGGTGGCCATGCTGACTAAATGACTTAATTACTCAATAACTAATCTGCGGACGGCACGAGCGCGGAGCTCGTCGCGCTTGTGGCCGCTGAACTGGTAGCCGTAGTAGAAGCCCTGAATCCAAGCCCAACCGGACTCGGACTCATGGGCTTCGCAGGACCAGTAGTAGCGTTGCTCGAATTCCTCTTTGAGGTTAGCGAAGAGAAGTGCTTGTTCGCGGCGGGTAGGAAGGCTGGCGACGTATTTGCCGGTTTGCTGGCCGGCCCACTCCATGGCCTTGTCCCAGGTGATGTCGTCGGCCTGGCCGGGCAGCAGTACCAGGTGATGGCTCGGTTCGCCGTCCTTGCCAAGAACTAAGCCGGCATAGCGCTCACCCGGATTCAGTTCAAGCAGCAGTTCGGGGAAGCGAATGGATTCCGGCGTGCCAGCCTGGGCCTCGAAGGCGGCGATCATGTCGGCGAGCTTGGCATGCTCGGCCTTGATCGATTCAAGCGTGATGGTTGGTGTCATGGTTTCCTCGAAATGACTGAATGATTAAATGGGCAATCTGCGGACGGCACGAGCGCGGAGCTCGTAGTACTTGCGGTAGCCGCGCTCTGGTAGCCGTAGCTGACGTACTGAAGCCAAGCCCAACCGGACTCGGTATGGTGTGTCTCATTGCTCCAGTACCAGTCCTTCTTGAGCTGGTCGCGGTGGTCGGCCCACAGCATGGCCTGCTCGATGCGGCTGGGCAGATCGCCGCCGATGCTCTTGGCCCACTCCATCTGATCCTGCCAGGTGGCGTCGTCGTTATCGCCGGGCAGCAGGATGACGTGGTGCAGGTTTCCGGCCTTGTCGCCGATGGCGCCGATGTAGGTTTCGCCTTCGGCGAGCGGCGGGATTTGAAGTTGTTGCATGGTTGCTCCTTGGGTTGAATAGGCTTGGCGGGTTTGGTGGTTCATGCTGCTTCCTCCATAGCCGTGCTGATGCGCACGGTGGTCAGAATGTCCTTGGCTTCGGCCAGGGTCAGGCGCAGGGCTTGCTGCCGGCAAGCGGCGATGCTGGTGCGGACCAGGGCGAGGTCTGATTCGAAGAGGGGCGCGCCGGCGTCCAGTTTGTTGGCCAGGCGGGTAAAGCCGTCGATGTCGGCGGTCTCGCCAAGGCGGTCGGCGGCGACTTCGTGAAAGTGGATGATGCCGCGCAGGGCGGCGGTCGTTTCGTACCAGCCGCCTTCGCCGTCTTCGTAGAAAACCGGCTTGCCCTGGGCGGCGTCGACCGTGCCGTCCATCTCGATGCGATGCAGGATGCGCTCGATCGGAGCGAACACCATGTCGATGCGCCAGGGCTGGCAGGCAAGCCGGAGCTTGGTCGCCTGGAAGGGGCGACGCTTGGCCGATTTACGCATGCTTGATCAGCTTGGCTTCGGCCCAGCGGCGGAACTCGGCACCGCGCACCGCCTTGCCGTGGGGAACAAGCGCGAAGACCTCGGCCGAGCCGCCGGCACGAACGGCGCCCAGGGCGATGGATTCGGCGACCTCTTCCTTGTTGAAGCGGCGCAGGGCTTTCTTTGGGCGGGCAACGATGTAGCCAGCCGGCTTGATGCTCTCCACCCGTGCGCTGACGAAGCTGCCGGCCTGCAGCTGGTCTTCCAGTTGGCCGACGCGCTCAAGCGCTTCATTGGTCTTGCGCACCTGGTCGGTGAGGCGGATGTCCTGGGCGGCGAAGGCGTTGCGCATTTCCTTCGCGCTGTTGGCGCCGATCTCCTGGGCGGCGCTCTGCCATTCGGCGAGCTGGATCTGCAGCTCCTTGATCTGTAGATCCTTGACCTGGTCGCCGGCCTGGGTGAGATCGCTGATCGCTTTGCTCGCGTCGGCCGCAACATTTACGCTGACGGCATTTTCTTCCGGCGCCTCGGCAGTATTGGTGGGCATGTTCTTCGTCAGCCAGGTGATGCCGTGGCGGCTGATTTCGTAGGCTGGCATGCCGCTGACCGTGTCTTTTCCAGCGGCATCAACATGCCCGGCTTTCTTGGCGTCGTTGATCGCAATGCGCAGCTTGTCGCGCGCGATGCCGGTGCTTAGTTCGAGGTCGTTATAGGTGCACTTGCCGTGCTTTTGCAGGGCGAGCAGGACGGATTGGCGGTTGCTCATGGTGGTCCTTTCAGAATGGAAGAGTGACGGTCAGGGCGCTGCCGGTGCGGGGGTCGGTAATCTGGCCGTGTTGGTAGATCAGCTGGAACAGGGCGAGCGTGCAGAGGACGTCGCCCAGGCAGTAGTCGATGACCTTGCCGATCTTCCCGTCCTGCCACAGCTGCGGTGCGTCGGCGCCGTTGCCGGTCTTGGTGGGCAGGTTGTTGGCGCGGCAGATGGCATCCAGGCTGAGGCCCTTGGGATGCTCCCCGACGGGGATGCCAGCGGCGCGCCAGATCAGTGCGGCCAGATCGAGGCTTTTCTCGGCCGGGTAGCCGGCGCCGTTGGCCTCAAGCAGCGGGTCGTCAAAGCGGTGGCCGTTGAAGCTGATGACCCAGTCGCGCTTGGCGACCAGGGCCAGCCATTCGTCAAGGTTGTCGTCGCAGAAAACGTGCGGGCGGTTGTCGTAGGCGTCCCATACGCCGATGGTGGCGATGCCCATGCCGGCAAAGTCCGTCCAGCCTTTGGCATAGGTGTAGCCCGGTTGCTGGGGATTGTTCGGCGTGGTGACGCCGTGCTTGATCTCAGTGTCGTAAATCAGAATGCTCATGGTTGGTCTCAGTTAAAAATCAGGTCGATGAGAAAAAGGAGGGCGAACGCGGCCAGGATCGATTCATTGATCACGGCTGCATGCCCCAGACTTCGGTCGTTTCACTGCTGCGGCGGTTGCGGAACTCGCTGAGCTTTTGCCAGCCTTCGGCTTCCAGGACGCGCTTCTGGGCGCTGTTGGCCGCGGCAACGGTGCAGAGGGCAAAGTCGTAATGCAGGGCACGCAGGGCGCGGCGCTGCTCGGCCTTGAGCACCTTGCCGCGCCCCTGGCCGCGCTTGGCTTCGGTAACGAAGAAGCTGTGGCAGATGGCGACCTGGCTTTGCCCGGGCAGGCTGGTGATCTCGAAGGCGCCGTGGTGGTCGACGTGGCGGCTCATGCCACACCCCCTTCATTCCCCTTCGGCACCAGCCCGCCGCGCCGTTCGAACTTGGGGGCTTCGGCCTGGTCGGCCCGGGCCTTGAGCAGGTTGTCGATCTGCTCGCGCTTGGTGCGCAGGGCGTCGTACAGCTCGTCGCGGCGGGAAAGCAGGTAGGCGGCCTCGGCTTCCAGTTCGTCAAGGCGGGCCGCATTGGTACCGCGCTGGCGCCTGATCTTCAGGTAGGCGATGCGCAGGCGCTCTTCGATGGTGTCATGGACGGCCTGGAGGTTTTCGCGCTCGGCTTCGAGGGCTTCCAGGTCGCTGACCATGCGCACTTCAAGGCCGAAGATGATTCGGTACAGCCAGCAGATCAGGCGGGACATGGCAGGGTCTCCAGGCGGGCGCGGTGCGGGGTGATGACGAAGACGCGGACCATGGCCCAGAGGCCTTTGCTCGGCTTGCTGGGCGCGATGACGGTGCGTTCGCCGTTGGTGTAGAGGTTCATGCCGTGGCAGCGGGCAAGGTCTGCCGCTGCCTGGACCTCGGTTTCGCTGGGGATGATGATGGCTTCGGGCATGGTGGTTCCTAGCGGACGGTGGGAACGGCGGCCATGGCCGGGATGCCGCTGGCGGTAAAGGTCAGGCCGATGACGCGGCCGGTGCCTTTGACGGCAGCGCAGTGCGCCAGATGGACCTTTAGGGCGGATAAGTGCAGACGCATGGACGGCTCCTATTTGAAGTTGAAGCAGCGGCAAACGAAAGAACGCAGGGTGTCCGGCTTGCCACGGGCACCAAGGAAGACGTTGCAGGTTTGGGTCTTGCGGTAGACGAGGAATTTCCCGGCCTTTTCAACCACGAAGCCGCCGTGGTCCTTGGCGATCTGCTTGGCTTCCTTGATGACCTGGATGGGGTTGCGGGCTGTTGCCATGGCGGGCTCCGGTGGTTTGTTTGGCCCGATTATCACGATTGTGTTTGCTTGTGTCAATCACGCTTGTGATTTTTTGGGCCAAAAAAAACCGCCAGAAGGCGGTTGTGATTATTACAAAGGAATATTTGTTTGGGCTTTTCCTTTATGCGCGGCCTTGCTGTATCTCTTCCTTCGCTACTTCGACCCAGCTTTTGGCTACGGGTGGGCTGGGTTCGGGAATGGATTCTAGTTCTGGCTGTTCAGTGGTAGCTGGCAGTTCTGCCGGTTCCTTTCTGGTGGCGACCAGGGTGTCACATATCCGATTGCCGCTGCGGTTGATCGAAGAATTGACGGCCCCGCCGGCCAGAAGTACGGCGCCGATGAGCATTGATACGAGCCCGGCAATTTGATGGATGGCGCCATTGGCGCCCCAGAACAGGATCAACCCAAAGAGAAAGGCGATGATCGAGCCTAGGTAGAGGAGAAATGACACGTTTAACCTTTCTGTGAAAAGGTTTGATCGTACTGGCGCTTTATGCTGCCATCAATACGACCAATGTCATATATCAGCCTTTTCGCGGTCGTCGCAATGAATGCGGCCGACGCTGAGCATTGCCTTGCGTTTGCTCGGGTTTGCCCGTCTGAATAGGCGCAGTAGCTCGGCCTCTTCCGGGGTGTGTTCAGGATGATTGGCAGTGGTGCTGTCTTTGTCGTGGTCGAGATCCATCCAGCCCGGGTCTTTCATGGTTCCTGTTTCCAGCTTTCTGGCGAGAGCATTGCCGACGCCTCGCGGTTTTCCGCTGGGGAGCAGGGTGCCGCTAAGTATCTGTGACAGGTATTTTTCGCTGGTGCCGACTTCTTCGGCTAATGCAGTGATGGTTCGGTATTCTTGAACGAGCTTGCGAAGGTTGGTAAGGCGGATGTCATCTCGGGTCATCCGCTCATGATATGAAGGCTATGCTCGCCATGACACACACTTGACGCTGGTTAAAAATATCTAGCGTTACGCATTCGTTAAACCGTGAAAAACCTCACGGAAAGTGGCATTGAGCGGTGTCTCTATAACGTTTGTTATATTGTTGTTGAATAGCCTTATTGATACTGTTCGCCTCGTCGTCGGTGCCCATTAAGTAACATTATGGCGACCTTGATCAGCTGCGACCGTGGCAGCTGCCCGTTAAAAACCGGCATGGAACTTGAAATGGATAACGCTGTTGAGTTGATAGGTGATGCGCTTGAGTTTGTCCAGTTATCTCTGGATCGCCTGGTGGCTGAAGGGGCGGCGCATGCCGCACTGGTGGTTACTTACCCGGATGGGCAGCAGGTGGTTTTGAAGGGTAGCGCCCCTGCCGAATGTTCTGGTCTACCTAAGGCTGCTTGTTTTCGCTGATTGCTTTGCCTTCCTGCTTAGCCTGTTCGATGGTGATCAGTTGCAGCAGGGCAATCTGGTAGGTTGGCGACATCTCATTGACGGCCATCGCGATCTTCATTGCAGTATCTGAAAGCTCGTAGGTCTTGATGTCGCCGCGCTTCTCGGGGCCTGTGCCCGATGATAGCCAAAGAGATTCCACGCCAAGAGCGTGCGCAATCGCCGGAATGTGCGATGACGATTTCCGGGCGCCAGACTCCAGCATGCCAATGATGGATTGATTTTTCAGCTTGGCTTTTTTGGCGAGTTCGGCCTGGGAGAGTTTTGCCTCTTCCCGTTTGGCGATGAGTCGCTCGGCTAATGTTAGGTATTCCATATATTTCAATTGTGATTAAAAACTAAATCACGATGGTGCTTGTTGTCGGCAATCACGTATGTGATAATCGGCGCATGGACTGGAAAGAACTGATCAACTTCCTGCTGGATAACGGGCATACCCAAGCGCAGATCGCCAAGCGATGCGGCACCGGGCAGAGCTACATATCCAGTTTGCTGAGTGGCTCCCGGAAGTCGCCGAACTGGGGGCTTGGCAATGCGCTCATTGAGTTTCGCGATGAGGTGCGGGCTTCTTTGCAAGAGCGAGAGGCGGCCTGACATGGATATCGAACGCCCCGACCTTTCACCCGATGAGTGGGATCGCATCGGGCGGTTGATAGCTTCCAGTTTCACAACTCGTCCTTACGTTGCTGCTCATCGTCAGCGCCAAGCGCTTGAGGCGGCTGAGAGTGAGCAAGCCAAGGCTTCGGCTGAGTCGTTGAAAACGATGATCGATTCGCTCGCCCATCGGCAATCACCTGGCGCCACTGCTCAATCGATTCGGCAACGGCTTGCTGATATTCGGGGTCGTTTTCGCTTAGTTCAGTGGCGTCTGTTGCCAGGGCAATTGCCTTCGTCAGCGCTAGTGTCACTGCGTTCGTGTTCGTCTCGATCAGGGGAAGCATGATGGCGCAGACCTTGGTCAGGGCCTTGAAGTTTGCCGTTTGGGCAATGTGGTCTGTTTCCAGCGCGGTAATTCTGTGGGCCTGGCGTTCGATAACCCCCCCCTGCCGGATGAGGTGTTCGCTGATCAGCCTGAGTTTTTCTTTCAGTTCGGCGATTGTTTTTTCCGTCGTCATGACGTCTCCATTCAAGGTTGTCTCCACTGTCGGCGGCCCCCTGCCGGCTTTCCCGGGCCTTCGGGCTCGGGTTTTTTCTTTCTCGACAGGGCCATTGTGCGGCCTTGCTGTCGTCGTAAATAGCCGTTTATTTCAGGGTGTACGCATATGACCATCAAGCAAACCAATCGCTCGTTGTTCCTGGCCATGCAGGCGGATGCGAAGGATTTTCCCGGTGGTATCCGCGCCGTTGCGGAGTTTATCGGTCGCAATGGCAACACGCTGGGGAATCAGCTGAATCCCGATCACGATGCCGCGCCGCCGTCGCTTGAGGTGTTTGTGGAGCTGGTGAAGTTGTGCCAGGGCAAGCGGTCTGCTTTCGCGGTGGCGCAGCTGGTGAATCAGGTGCCGATGGATGTGGACGTGGATAGACACCCGTCGTCGGATTCGGTTCCGTTATTCATGACCCTGCTGCACGAGGCGTCGGCGGCGTTTAGTTCAGGCAGCGAGTTCGCGAAGGATCTGCGCTTCGATGCCGAGGAGCGGAAGAAGATGGAGCCGCTGTTGATGAATCTGCTGAAGGCGACGGCTGAGCTGCTGAAGACGGTGCGCGGCTAAACGGCGCTGAGTCATGTCCGATAAAAATAATAGTGGAACAACCGTGGCGGTGCCGTGGGCGGATTTGGCTGCGTATCGCGCCGATTTCCGGGCGCGGCATCCGGTGCCGGCGGTGTCGTCGGTGGTGGCCGATCTGGCTGGGCGTCGGCAGTGGTTGATGTGGCGCTATGAACCGGGCGAGTCGGCAACGGCCAAGCCGCGCAAGATGCCGTATTACGCGAATGGCCGGAAGCGGGGCGGCAAGCAGGGCGATGAGCGGGATCGTGCCGCCCTGGTGGATTTTGCGACGGTGGCCGAGGCCGCCAAGCGGATCGATGGTCATGGGAATGGCTGGGATGGCGTTGGCTTTGCCTTCCTACCGGATGATGGCCTGGTGGGGATCGATCTGGATGGAATGATCGATCCGGAGAGCGGGGAGATTGCGGAGCGTTGTGCTTCGATTATTTCGGCCTGTGCGAGTTATACGGAGTTTTCCCCGAGCGGCAAGGGTGTTCATATCATTGGCCTCGGCCATGTCGAGAAGTCGTTCAAGAGCAACGATATCGGCGTCGAGGTGTTTTGCGGTGCCCAGTTTTTTACTTTTACCGGCCATCCGTGGCCGGGAAGCGTGGCCGAGGTGGCGGCGATCCCGGAGCGGACGCTGGGCCGGTTGAAGCTGACGGTTGATCAGGCAAAGCGCTCCGGTTCGCCGGCGCCTTCGGTACCGCATCAGGCGCCGGCCCAGGGCGCCCATGTCGGCGGCCGGCAGCGGAGCCTTGCCGAGACGGTGGCGCTGGCCGAGGAGGCTATCCAGCATTTGGCGCCGGATGACTATCACCTGTGGGTGAAGGTCGGGATGGCGTGCTTTAACGGCCTGGGTTCGGCGGGTTTTCTGGTGTGGGATGGTTGGTCGTCGAAGAGCCCGAAGTACAAGGGCGATGAGATGACAAGGCGCTGGAAGACGTTCGATAAGTCGGACGTTACGCTGGGGGCTTTGTTCGCTCTGGCCGAGGAGGCTGGTTGGCAGGCGCCCTGGACGAAGGCGCGCGCGCGCCGCCAGCGGAATGCTCCACCTGCCGAAAGCACTTCTACCCCTTCAGGGGCTCCCGCGGGGGAGTCGCCAGCGGCGTCTGCCGATGAGCTTGAGGATGCTGCCCGGGAGTGCGGTTTCGGCGAGCCTTCGCCGCCGCCTGAGCCCCCTGAGCCGCCGGCCGATGACTGGCAGCGCGATCTGATCAGCAAGAAGGGTGAGCTGAGTCCGTGCCTCGCCAATGCGGAGCTTATTTTGTCGCACATGCCGGCCTGGCAGGGTGTGATTGCTTACGATGAGTTTGCCGAACGGACGGTGTTCCGGTCGCCTTTGCCGTTCGATCCGCGTGGTGCTGCCGAGGGTGAGTGGTCCGATCATCTGGATGTGAAAACGACGATCTGGTTGCAGCGGGCGTGGCGGGTTGAGTTTTCGCCGACGACGGTGGGCAAGGCGGTTGAGTCGATGGCCCGCGATCATCGTTTCCACCCCGTCCGGGAGGCGCTTTCGGCGCTGGCGCCTTGGGATGGTATCCGGCGCAACAGCGAGTGGCTGTCGGATTACCTGGGCGTGCAGAGGACGGAATACACGGCGCTGGTCGGCATGTTCTTCCTGCGCGGGATGATCCAGCGGGTGATGCGGCCGGGCAGCAAGTTCGACTATTGCCTGGTGCTGGAGGGCGAGCAGGGCCGGGGGAAGTCGACCGTGGCCCGCTTGTTGTCCTGGCATTGGTTCTGCGATACCGACCTCGATCTGTCGAACAAGGATTCGCTCCTGGCGCTGCCGGGCCATTGGGTCTATGAGATTGCGGAGCTGGGCTCGCTGATGAAGGCCGAGGAGCGCAAGCAGAAGTCGTTCTTGAGCCGGCAGGAGGATGAGTTCAGGCCGCCGTACGGTTCGCGGCTGATCAAGGTGCCGCGCCAGAACGTGTTCATCGGGACGACCAACGAGGAGGAATACCTCAAGGATGCGACCGGCGGGCGGCGTTTCTGGCCGGTGATGTGCGGCGCCAGCTTCAATTTGGACGGGCTGCGGGATGCCTTGCCGCAGATGTATGCCGAGGCGCTGGCGGACTATCACGCCGGTGAGCGGGCGTACCCAGTGCCCGAGGAGCAGGACAGGCTCTTTACCCCAGAGCAGGCTAAGCGGGGGATGCAGGAGCCGTTTGACGACATCCTGCGGACGTGGGTGGAGAGCAGGGTGGAGCCGTTCTCGATGGCGGATGCGGCGACAGATGGGCTAGGCCTGTCTGCCGACAAGCTGACACCGGCGATTGTGACGCGCCTTGGGATCGTCCTCAAGCGGCTCAAGTGTGGGCGAAAGGAGAACCGTCTAGCGGCTGACCCCGGCGAACGACGGATGTACCTGCCCCCGCATTTGAAGCGTGATGACATGCGTGGCACGAATAGTGCAGAGGAGGGCGCGAACCATGCGTATTTCTGATCGCGCTGGCCTCGGCTTTCTTCCCACCCTGGTTCCCAACCTTCCCACCCTGCGTTTTGAGGTTGGGAGCCGCAAATCCTTGTGTCACAAGGGTGTTCCCAACCTTCCCAGCCTTCCCAGCCTTTTCTCACCCGCACACACACGAGCGCATGCACACCGGCGCGCGCCCGCTCGCGTGTACGTGTGTGATAACCATTATTTTAGGTTGGGAAGGTTGGGAAGGTTGGGAAGAAGCAGCAAGGGCAATGGTTTCGCCTTCCCAACCTCAAAACCAATGGTGGGAAGGCTGGGAACTTCCCCGGCATTCGCTGCCCGGGAGTTCGAAATGAATGCGTTGATCGATCAAATGCGCGCCGATTTCGGCCGCGTGATGGCCTTCCGGCTGGATCGTGGTGAATGGACCTGGGCGGATGCTGATGAGATCGGCCTGGCGATCAGGGCCATCGTCGCCGGCGGTGATGCCGAGCTGATCAAGGCCTGGGCAGCATGGGTGGCCGAGCTATCCGCATCGGAATACGGCCCGGTACCGGCGCTACCCCACCGTGGGCCGACGGCCTGCCTCACCTGCCGCCATGTCCTACCGCCCGGCCGTCCTGGTAGTGGCGATTGCTATGTCCGCACCGACGCCCCGCCCGCTGACCTGGGCGCCACCTGTCCCGACTGGAGAGCAGCATGATCAACATCAGCATCCGCCACAACTTCCCCCAGGTGATCCAGGCGCTGAAGGAGTTGCCCGAGAAGGCAGGCGGCAAAGCAATGGTGCGCGCGATGAATACGACGATCACCCAGGCAAAGCCGGCAATGGCGCAACAGATATCGAAGGAGTTCAACGTGACCAGTGCCCAGGTCAAGGAACGCCTGACGGTACGCCGGGCGATTGCCAAGCCAGGTGAGTACAGGTTCGAGGCTGAGCTCAAGGCAGCCAACAAGGCGAAGGGGCGGGGCGCCAACCTGATCGCATTCCAGGATGGTGTGCTTACCAAGCGGACAGCCAAGCGTGCGGGCCGTGCTCAGTCTATTGGGCAGCTTGGCTTCCAGATTAAGCGGGCAGGCGGGCGCAAGGTGGTGACGGGTGCGTTCATTGGCAATGATGGGCGGACGGTCTTCATTCGTGTAGGGAAGAAGCGCATGCCCATCAAGGCGGTGAGCACCATCGATATCACCCAGATGTTCAACACGCGCCGCATCAACGAGGTGGTGGTGGCCACCATCCTCAAGCGATTCGAAGCCAACTTCAATCGCGAGCTTCGTTCGGTCCTGAAGGGCTACATCAAATGACCCATACCCCCACCCCCCTCGCGGGTCCTTCCCAGCCCATCCCCATGCGGCGCGAAACGACCGCAGGATTTCGCCAGTTTTGTGAATCTGTAGGAGGTAAGTAAGTTGCGCATTGTAGGCCAGGAGCGGATTGCGGCGGTTTTCGGGGTGGCGCCGAAGACGATTGTCGACTGGCAGGAGCAGGGGTTTCCGATCGCGCAACGCGGGTCGCCCGGCATCCCGAGCGAGTACGAGACAGACGTCTGCATCGGCTGGCTGGTGGACCGCGAGTTGCGCAAGGTGCAAGCGGAGTCGCCGAACGATCGCCTAGCGCGGGTGCGGGCTGACAGCATCGAGATGGACAACGCTGAACGCCGTGGCCAGTTGATCCGTGCTGACCAGCTGGAGCCGAAATTGAAGGCCGCTTTCGTCGCTGCTCGTGAGGCCTGGCTGGATGCGGTGCCGAGATTGGCCCGCGAACTGCCGGCTGATGTCCAGGAGCGTGAGGCCCAGCTGCAGACGGAATTCGAAAATTTTCTAAATCGGCTGGCGCAGTGGGCCAATGCCAGTGACGACGAGGACGAGGACGCCTGATGAACGCACCGGCTGCCGTGGTGAATGAGCTTGATCTGTGGGCCGGGCAGGCGCTCGACTCGATGATGAGCCGCGTCTTCGCCCAGCTCAAGCCCCGGCCGCCGCTATCGCCGCTGGAGTGGGTCGAGAAATACCGCCGCCTCAGCTCGGAAGAGAACCCCGACTTCGTCGGTCAGTTCAAGATGGACAACATCCCGGTGCTGCGCGGCGTATTGGCTGCCGCTGGCCAGCGTGGCGTCAAGCGCCTGGTCGGTCAGAAGTCGGCGCAGATCGCCTGGACGGCCGGCGTGTGCTGCACGCTGATGGGCTACTACACGCACTGGAAGCCCTGCGTGCAGGTCGCCATGTTCCCCCGCGAGAAGTCGGCCAAAGACTTCGACGCCGAAAAGTTCTCGCCGATGGTGCGCGCCACCAAGGTGCTGGCCAAGCGCATCAAGCTGAAAAGCCGGAGCGACGGCAACAGCGCCACCCGCAAGCACTACCCGGGCGGCCTGCTGAAGTTCGTCGCCTCGAACAGCCCGGCCGACGTCAAGTCGACCAGCGCCAAGGTCCGCTATGTCGAAGAGCCGGACGACACCAACCGGGACGTCAAGGGGCAGGGCAACTCGATCACCCTGTTGCGCGAGCGCGGCAAGACCATCCGCGAAAGCTTCGAGCTGATCGGCGGCACGCCGACCGCCAAGGGCGCCAGCGAGATCGAGAAGGAAATGCGGACGACCGACCAGCGCCGGTTCATGGTCGCCTGCCATGACTGCGGAGAGCGCCACGAGGTCAGCCATGACTACATGGTCATCCCCGGCCTGAACCTGACCGCCGACGAACTATCGGCGCCCGACATCGACGAGCGCTACCCTATGCGCGACGTCTACGGCCGTTCGCGCCCGGAAGAGGCCTACTACGCCTGCCCGCATTGCGGCTCGATCTGGACCGACCAGCAGCGCGTCGCGAACATCAAGGCCGCCGCCCTGGTGCCGCCGCTCTATGGCTGGGTACCGACCGCCGACGCGACCGACCCCGGGTTTTACCTCAACGAATTCCAGTCCTGCTTCGAGGGCAGCTACGTCCCGATCCTGGCCGAGAAATACGTCAAGGCGCTGCATCAAATGGAGCAGGGCGACCCGACCGACATGGTCGCCTACTGGAACAGCACGCGGGGAATCCCCTGGGAGTACAAGGGCGAGCTTCCGGAAGAGGACGAGCTGCGCAACCGTGCCGAGTCCTATGCCGAATGGACCGTCCCGGCTGGCGGCCTGATCCCGCTGCTCACGGTCGACGTGCAGCATGACCGGTTGGCAATCACCTGCTGGGTCGCCGGCCGCGGCGAAGAAATGTGGCTTGCCTACTGGGGCGAAGTCTACGGCTCCACCATCGTGCCCCATGCCGGCGCCTGGCTCGAACTCGAAGCCCTGCTCGGCAAGCGGGTGGGTCCGCTCAGCATCCAGGCCTGCGCCATTGACTGCTCGGACGGCCAGACTTCCGACGCCTCATACGCCTTCGTCCGCAAGCACAACCGCCGCGACCGTCAGGTCATTGCCGTCAAGGGCGCCGCCGACGCCGAAGGCAAGGTCGAAATCTGGACCCCGCCCAAGGCCATTGACCCCAACGCCAAAGCTACCAAGGCCAGCAAATTCGGCGTGCAGATCCACATCGTCGGCACCGCCAAAGCCAAGGATCTGATCCTCGGCTGGGCACAAGAGGGCGGCCGGGTTCGTCTGGCCGGCAAAGGCCCCGGCCGGATGCACTGGTACGAAGGCGTGCGGGCCGACTTCTACGAGCAGCTCCTCTCGGAAATCAAGATCCCCAGCCGCCTCAACCCCAAGCGCCGCGTCTGGAAAGCGCGGACCGACCGCCGCAACGAGGCCCTTGACTGCACGGTCTACGCCGTCTATCTCTACCGTCACCTCAAGCTGCACCTGCGCCGGCCGGGCCAGTGGGATCTCGACGAGCTGCGACTACGCCAGGGCGTGCTGATTGATGACGAACCCGTCGCGCCCGCGCCCGCCGCACCTGTCACGCCAACCCCGCCAGTCACCGAAAGTCCGATCGAAACCCCGGCGGTACACACGCCTGCACCGCAAGAAACGCCGGCTGACCCGGTCGCCGATGCCGACACCGTGATCGAACAAGCCCGCGCCGCTGCCGCCTTCCAGGCGCTGCTGCGCAACCGGAATGCCCGACGCCATGGCCGATAACCTCAAGGACATCCTCGCCATCGCCCGCCGGCAACTGCCAGACGTGCCCGACGCCACCTGGTCGAAGATCGAGCAAGCCATCCGCAATGACTTCGGATGCCAGCGGCCCTACATCGCCGCCCACAAAAAACGCTCGCACCTGGAAGCCCTGGCCGAAGCCGATCAGAAGATGGCCGCCGACCAGCTGGCCGCCAAGCTGGGGATCTCGCCCCGGCGCGTGCGGCAGTTGAAGAAACTCAAATGAAAGGAAGTGCCATGAAAGAACGTCCAATCCTTTTCAATGCAGCGATGGTGCGCGCGATCCTCGAAGGCCGAAAGACGCAGACGCGGCGGGTTGTGAAGCAAGACCTGCAGCGGCTCGGCGATGGAGATTTTTACGCGTTCGACCACAAAGGCATCAACTACCGGGTGAATGCTCGCCACACGACTGTCGCGGCCTGGGCGCAACTTCTGCAGTTCTGCCCCTACGGCCAGCCCGGCAATCGGCTTTGGGTCCGCGAGACATGGCAATACTACGACTGGAATGATGAGGGCGAACCCTGCATTCGCTTGCATGCCGACAACGCGACAACTTGGCCGGAGCCGGGTAACGAAGCGTGGGCCGATAAGCTGGTCGATGTATGGGAATTCCTCTCTCGCGACGAGAATTACCGCATCGACAATCGCGCCCGTGATCGCCGCTGGCGACCATCCATCCATATGCCGCGCTGGGCCAGCCGCATCACGCTTGAGATTGCCGGCGTCCGGGTGGAGCGGCTGAACGACATCAGCGAAAACGACTGCATAGCAGAGGGCTGCCCTGGTGGGCATGGCGCCATTCCCGGCTACGGCTACAGCGCCACCCCGGCCGAGCACTTCCGGCACATATGGGAAACCACCGGCGGCGACTGGGCCGCAAACCCCTGGGTCTGGGTCATCGAGTTCAAGCCCCTAGGGAAATTTCTTGCCTAGTTTCACCCCGCCCATGCGGACAAACTGCCCCGCATGGACGAACCTACCACTTTGCGCGCTGGCGACTCGGCCAGCTGGACGACCTCCCTGCCGGATACACCGCCGGACGAGGGCTGGTCGGTTAAGTATCGGCTGATCTGGCCGACCGGCAGCAGCCCGGTCGACATCTCCGCCACGGTCGAGGGTGACCATTTCCGGGTTGATCTGGCCGCCGCAATGACGGCAGCCTGGGCAGCGGGTGCCGCAACGCTGGTCAAGTGGGTTGAGCGTGGCCTCTTGAAAACTACGCTTGGCAGCCAGCCGCTGACGATCCTGCCGGATCTGACGCAAGCCACTTCGCACGATGCCCGCTCGCCGAATGAGAAGGCCCTGGCCGATGCCGAGGCCGCGCTTGCCGAGTGCCTGGCCCAAGGCCAGTTGCATGTCGCCGGCTACACCATCGCCGGACGCACGATGACATTCCGCAGCGTCCAGGAAATCACCGACCTCATCAATCACTACAAACGCCTGGTGACCGCCGAGCGGGCGCGCGCCGCCTTGCTCGCTGGTGGCAGCCCGCCGGGCCGCGTCTTTTACCGGGGCTAAGCCATGGGTCTGCTCAATCGTTTCTTTGCCCGCGAATCCGCCGCCGATCGTCAGGAATGGATCAGCAGCGCCATCCGTTCGGCGGGCGAGTCCATCATCAGCCGCCAGATCGGGGAGATCCGCGAGGCCCGGCGCAGTTTCGAGGCGGCCGAGACGCCGGCCTGGACGGACTCCTGGCCGACCACGGCCGCCCATATCAACGAAGACCTTGCCCGCCAGCTGCCGATCCTGCGCTCGCGTGCCCGGGCCCAGGGCCGCAACGACGAATGGGCGACCAACTACCTGATCAAGCTGGACGACAACGTCCTGGGCGAGAACGGTATCCGCCTGCAGATGCGCCTCAAGCTGAAGGACGGCAAGGCCGATACCGCCACCAATGCCCTGCTCGAATCTGCCTGGGAGAAGTGGGGCAAGGAAGCTGATGTCGCCGGCTATAGCTGGCGCACCGCCGAGAGCCTGAGCCTCAGTGCCTTGCCGACCGATGGCGAGTTCATCTATCGCCATCGCCCGGGGGTTGGCCCCTACGGGTTCCAGATTCAGCTGATCCCTGCCGACCTGCTCGATGTCAGCCTGCACCGCGACTATGCCGGCAACCGCGTGCGCATGGGCGTCGAAGTCAATGACGACGGCCGAGTGATGGCCCTCTGGCTGCGCATGGCGAAGGCGGGCGACAGTTCGAGCGACCTGGTCACCATCGGTCGTCATGTCCGTGTCCCGGCCGACCAGATTCATCATCGCTTCCTGGTCCGCGAAACCGGCCAGCTTCGGGGCTACCCCTGGCTATCGGCCGGCGCCCGCCGGCTCTGGATGTTGCACGACTTTGAAGAGTCCGCCGCTGTTGCCAGCACCAATGCCGCCAAGCGGCAAGGCTTCTTCTACAGCCCGACCGGCGAGGCCCCGGTCGGCTTCGGTGACGCCATCGTTTCCAGTGTGCTCGAAGCGGCAAAGGCAGCCGGCAAAGTGCTCTCGGCCGACGAGATCAAGACCATCACCGACGCCGCCGAAAAGTACGCGACGACCATGCCCGGCCAGTTCGACACCCTGCCGGTGGGTTACGACTTCAAGGCCTTCGAAAGCAAGTGGCCGGAGATCAGTGCCGAGGGCTACATCAAGAGCAACATTCGCGGCTGGGCTGCTGCCCGCGGCATTTCCTACGTGTCGGTCGGCAATGACCTGGAAGCCGTCAATTACTCCAGCGCCCAGGTCGGCATCGTGGCCGAGCGCGAGCACTACCAGACGGTTCAGGGCAAGCATCGGGAGTGGCTGCATAAGCCGGTCTTCGAAGCCGTGCTGCCCTACCTGATCCTCAAGACCCCGGGCCTGAAGATGGCGCGCCTGGCTGAATACCTCGCCGCTGCCACCTGGCAGCCGCGCCGCTGGACCGGTATCGATCCGGTCAAGGAACAGCTGGCCAACGAACTCAAGCTGCGCCTGAAGCTGAGCAGCCGGCGCCGGATCATCCTCGCCACCGGCGATGGCGACCCCGACGAGATCGCCGCCGAGATCGCCGAAGAAGACAAGCTCTACGGCCCGATCCAGACCGCCAACCAAGCCGCACAGACCGCCGCCACCGCAACGGATGAAAGCGCGCAAGGGAAATTTCTTGCCTAGTTTTGACCCCCTGGAAAAAAGAGACTACGCCCATGACGACCGCCACCGAAACCACTGAAGTCAAACGCCAGCGCGTTGAAGGCCAGCTGTACCGCCAACTGCCGGCCACCATCACCATTCGCGCGGCCGAGCCGCCGGCCGAGGGAAGCGACGAACCGGCCGACGACGGCCTGCTGCGTCTGCACATTTCCGTTTCGTCCGAAATCCCCTACCTGCGCAACAGCTGGTGGGATGACCCGTGGATCGAAGTCCTCGGCCACAAAGAGGGCGAATGCGACCTGACCCGCTTCCAGACCGGAGCCGGCGTCGTCCTCGCCAACCACGACCGCTACAAGGCTATCGGCGATACGCCGCTGGCCGGCATCGGCGCCATTGAAAGCGCCTCGCTGGCCGGTGGCCGCATGGAAGCGGACATCATCATCAGCCGCCGCGAAGCCCTGGCCGACCTGCGGCAAGACATCGCCGACAACCTGGTCCGCAATGTATCGGTCGGCTACATCATCAACGAGCGTGTGCTCGTCCGCCAGGGCAAGGATGGCGAGGCCGACGAGTACCGCGTTACCGCCTGGGAGCCGTTCGAGCTGAGCCTCGTCGATATTCCCGCCGACGCCACCATCGGCCTCGGCCGCAGCCTCGATTCCCCCGACCCGAAAAACCCCCAAGCACGCTATCGCGTGATTGATCTTCCCGCCCCGTCCGCCGTGGGCAAACAACCCTCCGAAGGAGACCGCAGCATGAATACCCGTGTAAATGCCCCGGCGGCTGGCACCACCGCCACCCAAACCGACCCGCTGGCTATCGAGCGCGAGCGCGCCAAAGAGATCCGCGCCATGGGTCGCCAGTTCGATATCGGCGAAGAGACCGATGCCGCCATCGACAGCGGCATGTCCGTCGATGCTTTCCGCGCCATAGTGCTCGGCAAGATGAAGGACACCGGCAAGATCCGCATGGCCGAGTCGCCGGAAATCGGCCTGTCGGAACGCGAGATCAAGCAGTTTAGTTTCTGCCGCGCCCTGTTGGCCGCTGCCGAACCGCACCGCGCCCGCGAGCTGGCCCCGTTTGAATACGAGTGCGCCGTGGCCGCTCGCGACAAGCGCGATGCCAGCGATACGCGCTTGAAGGAACGGGAAGGTGCCATGATCGTTCCGCCGGAAGTTCTGGCCCGTGGCATGTCGATCAACGACGATGCCGCCAAGGCTGTGGCCCAGCGCCTGCTCGCCCGCGCTGCCCGTAGCGGCAAGGAAATGGAATCCTACTACCGTGACCTGGTCGCGGGCACCTCGACGGCCGGCGGTAACGTTGTCGCCACCGAGCTGCTCGGCTCCAGCTTTATCGACCTCCTGCGCAATGCGCTGGTGCTCGACCAGCTGGGCATCACCATCCTGACCGGCCTGAACGGCAACATCGCGATCCCGTCGCAGACCGGCGCTGCCTCGTACTACTTCGTTGCGGAAAACGGCGCGGTGACTGAATCCCAGGCTGTGTTCGGCCAAGTCACGATGTCCCCGAAGACCATCGGTGTGCTGACCGACTATTCCCGCCGCCTGCTGCTGCAAGCCTCGATGGACGTTGAAGCGTTTGTCCGTGCCGACGTCGCCATCCAAGCCGCCCAGGGCCTGCAGTACGCCGGCCTGTTCGGTGCCGGTTCGGGCGGTGAATCGCTCGGCCTGTTCAACATGAGCGGCATCGGCTCGGTCGCCCTCGGCGCCAACGGCGGCGCGCCGACCTATGACATGCTGGTCGACCTCGAAACCGCCGTCGCCAACGCCAACGCCGACGTCGGCCAGATGTCTTTCCTGACGAACACCAAGGTACGCGGCAAGCTGCGCAAGACGCAGGAGTTCGCCAGCACCAACGGCAAAGCGGTCTGGACCAGCATGCCGGGTCAGCGCGGTATCGGCGAGCTGCTCGGCTATGAAGCCTATGTCAGCAACAGCGTGCCGTCCAACCTGACCAAGGGTAGCGCCGCCGGCATTTGCTCGGCCATGGCCTACGGCTACTGGCCCGACCTGATGCTCGGCCTGTGGGGCGGCCTCGATCTGATCCTCGACCCCTACACCGGTTCGGCCAGCGGTACCAAGCGCGTCGTTGCCCTGCAGGACTATGACTTCAACGCCCGCCGCCCGGCCAGCTTTGCAGCCTGCAAAGACATCCTGACCACCTGATACACCCCCGCCGCCGCAGTGATATCCCCAGGGCGGCAATGGCTGCCCTGGGGCGACGAAACCCCGAAAAGGAAAAATCATGAAAGTTCTGATCACCGAAAGCACCCAAGTCAATCACGGCGACGACCGTGGTGCCGTCCATGTCGATGCCGGCGAAGTCGTCGACATGAACAAGGAAAACGCCCGCATCATCACCACGATCGGCCGTGGCCTCTACGTCGCCAAGGCCGACGACCCGAACAAGGACGGCCGCCTCACCGCCTCGCCCGAGATCCTCAAGGCCGCAAAAGACCTGGCTGCTGCCAAGGCCGCCGAAGCCGATAAGAAGGGTTAAGCCATGTCCATCCGCCTGATTGAAGCGATCCAGCTCAACAAGCAGCACGTCCCGGTCGACGGCGCCACGCTTACCCTGACGCCAGATGTTGAGGCCGACCTGGTCGCGCAAAACAAGGCGGTATGGATAAGCAAGCCGGGGCTCGCCCTGGATCAAGGGGTTGAGCTGAGGGGGAAGGTTGATCCTGTCACCGGGAAGATTAGAAATCAGGTGGCCGGTAAGACCACATTGCCGCTCGGCCCGAACAACCGTTGCCGCAGCAACATCATGCCTATCGGCAACATGGCGCTGTCCGCAACGGCGTTGATCACTCGACACTCAGCATTTGTGTTGCCGGGCGTCCGCTGGGCTGCGTACAAGGCTCGCTTGCACAATGCGCACACGGCAGCCGTCACCTACGGCTGCGCGGTGTATTCGAGCGATGTCCTTGGCGACGGGCTGTATTCCGACAAAACGTGGGATAAGCCGACGTTTTCCGGGGCGGCTACCGTCGCAGTCCCTGCCGCATCCGGGACATTGCCGCAGCATGTGGCTGGCGTCGTGGATTCGGATATTGTCTATTCGCCATCCAAGGATTATCTGGGCGGCGCAATCCTCGCGCTGCGCACATACTGCGCAGTCGGCAACAATACCCGCTTTAACCCGCCCGGTGGCGTCGTTGGAGACAACATCACAACCAAGGGATTTCGGACCAGCTACCAGACAAACGTCGACGGTGTTACCGATGTGGCCCTGCTGAATGCTGTAACCAATGTTGACGCAGGGGCTCCGATTTCGATTGTTGCCTACACCGACGCACAGATGCGCCGCATAGGTCTGTTTGGCGGCTCTACCATTTCAGGCACGGCAGACGGCGCAAAACTCGGCTGGGCGTGGCAGGCTCAGTTCGCAATGACGACGGACAGTGTGTGCTACCAGTTCGTCAACGAGGCGCAGCCAAGCAGCAAAACCAGCGTTAGTCTGAGTCGATTCATTGCTGCAATCGCTCGCGGGGATCGATACGATATGGCCTGCTACGGTCCATTTTCGACCAACGATTCGACTGATGGTGATTACGGAACGGATGCTTACATCAATCGCCTAAAGGGTCAGATCATGATCTTCCTCGATACGTGCTTCGAGCATGGCATTGAGCCAGTGCTGGCTACGTTCCAGTACCCAACAGGGATGACCGGAACGGCCTATAGCCAAGCCAAAGCAATCAATGCGTATTGCCGACAGCTTGCCTCGTCCGGATTCTGCCGCCTGTTCGATGTTGCCGGCACTCTCAGCGACGAAAATGCAGCAACCGGAACATGGCTTGATGCAACGGACACAACGGACGGCACGCACCCGGATAGTAGCGGCACAATTAAGCTGGTTCCGGTCGCGCAAACAGTGTTCGCCTGATTTTCTAATCCCCTCAGCACAATGATCAACGCCGCTCGCATCCTCGCCGCCGTCTTCCTCGCCTTCGCTGTCCTCTACTGGCTGGCGGAGGGTGTGGTGCGGCGGTGGCTGGGGTTGGCGCGGCTCGATAACTGTGCGACCTGGGCGGTGCGGAATTTCGAGTATGCCCAGGGCGACGGCCTGCTGATTCACAAGTCGCTGAGCGGCTGGTTTCCGCATGTTGCCGTTCTCAAAGGGGCAGGGGTCGAGCACCGGCCGGCGCTGCACCTGGTCGAGTATGTGCCGCTGGCCCGGGTGCGGCGAAGGTGGCCGCCCAGGAAGTTCGTGGGCAAGCGAAAGTCCACACGTCTGATCACCTTCTGACCCCGCTTCGGCGGGGTTTTGCATTGCTGGCCGGGGAAATTTCTTGCCTAGTTTTGGGGGCTTGTCGCCGCCAAACTTCGGCCATGAACTTCAACGACGCCACCCTGTTTTTCACCGACTTTGCCGAGGCCATCACGGTCGACGGCGTGTCGGTCAAGGCTCTGGTCGACGTCGAGATCGCCACGGCGCTCGGCATTGTCGGCGGGCAGGGCACGCTGATCCAGGTGCCGGCCGGCACGGTGGTCAGCAAGGGCAGCCTGGTCGTGGCGCGCGGCAAGACATTCAAGGTCACCCGCCCGCCGTTCAACGAACACGGCGTCGTCACCCTGGAGCTGACCGAACAATGACGCACGCCATCGATCAGATTCTCGCTGCCGTCGAAAGCCAGCTGGCCGGCATTGCCGGATCGCTCGGCGTCCATCGCAAACCCTTTCATCTGCTCGACGAATCGGATCTCGACTGCATCGTCATTGACGACATCGCCGACGAGACCAAGGAAGTTGTCGGCTTATGGCCGCGTACCGAAACGCACGAGCTGCAGTTCGACGTGATCCCCCTCGTAATGGCCACCGCTGAGACCAGCCTGCCGCTGCTCGGCGATCTGCATGGCGCAGTGGAGAGCCGGCTGTTCGGGAGTAAGGGCGCCATCAAGTTGAACGGCCTTCTCAATATGCCGATATTGCGGCCGAGCGCCACCTTCTTTTCCGATTCCGAATCGTTGCAGAAGCCTGTCTGCGGCTGGCGGATTCGCGTTAGCTGCATCTATCACACCCGCTCGGACTTGCCGGGCATTTTCGACCGAGGATGACCATGAATCAGACCACTGCCTTTTCCAATAGCGGCACCGTGCGTATTGCCCTTTACGACGCTGCTGTCCCGTTTTCCAGCCGGGGCTTCTTCGACACCGGGAACTCGGATCAGCTTGATTATTCCGTGACTGAAAGCGTTGTCGATTTGCCCGATTCCCGAGACCCTGCCGGCGGCATCGATCGGTCTATGCGCAAGGTTCAGAGCGCAGGCGGGACCTTGAAGATGCGCCACATGAGTAAGGAAACACTGGCGATCGCGCTGTGGGGCAAGAGTACCGATATCGATGACACGGCCGTTACCGGCGAAGTGCACAAGTTGCACGTCGGGCGTTTCGTGCCGGCCGATCACTTGATCGATATAACCAAGGCTGTGGTTGTCAAGAAAGGTGCAACGGTCATTGACACGGATGATTACATCCTCGAGGAAAACGGCGGCGGAATCATCTTCAACGCCACGCTAACCACTTCCGGCGTCGCCGATAAGGACGCCATTACCTATGACTACACGCCGCTTGTGCAGTACGACATCGACGCCCTTGTCCAGGCTGCGCCGCTGATCTCGATCATGTGCGTCGGACAGAACTCGGTCGACGGCAAGCCCTGCAGCGACCGGATCTACAAGGCTCGTGTCGGCGCCATCAAGCAGCTCAGCAGCATCGGCAACGGCCAGTTCGGCGAATTGTTGATCGAATACACGATCGAGAAGGATGCCACGATCGTCGGCGCTGACAATAGCAAGTATTACAAGCGCACGAGCGCCGAATAAGCCATGGCTGCGGAAAACACCGTTCCGCTCAAGGGCCTCGTCGTCACCGTCAGGGAACTGGCGGTCGAAGAGGTCCGCACCTGGGCGAAGGAAGTGGAGGCCGGTGCGCCGGTCGACCCGCTGCGTCACTTTGTTTTTGACGACTGCAGCCTGGACGATGTGGCGCGAATGTGTGACTGCTCGGCGAAAGAGCTTGAGCGCTACGGCGCCACTGAGCTGATCCCTTTGCGTGACAAAGCCAAGGCCATGAATCCCTATTTTTTCAGGGTTCGGGGGGTGCTGCTCGGCACCTCCCAGACCCTTCAGGTGGCAGCCGAACAGCAAATCTTGATGCCGTCATAGCAGGTTTGCTCGCCCTTGGGCACACGGGCGTTTTGAGTTGGCCGTATGGCCTGTTTTTGGCAACAGTGGAGGCAGTGAATCAGCGTGGCAAATAGCGGCAATGAAGCCAATGTAAAGCTGAATGGTGACGCATCGTCGCTAGTGCGCGCGTCTGCACTCGCGCAAGGCTCGCTTGCCAAGCTGCAGGGCCAGCTCACGGCGCTTGAAACCTTGTCGGCCAAAAGCTTTTCGGCATCAGGCATTGCTGGCATCGGGCTTTCGGCCACGGCCGCCGCCGGAGCGCTGATGGCGGCAGTCAAATCCACTGCTGATTACGGTGACGCCCTAGACAACCTGTCGAAGCGGACGGGTGAATCCGTTGAGGATCTTTCCCGCCTGCAGTACGCCGCGAAGATGTCTGATGTCAGCAACGAGGCGCTCGGCAAGGGGATGAAATATCTGGCCGGGCAGATCGTCGGGGCTGCTAATGGCGCGAAGGATAGCAGTGAGCTGTTCGACAAGTATGGCATTGCGGTCCGTGATGTAGATGGCAAGGTACGCGGCACGGCCGATGTGCTCGGTGACCTGGCCGATGTATTTGCCGAAATGCCGGACGGTACCGAGAAAGCCGCGCTTGCGGCTGAGTTTTTCGGGAGCAGGCTTGGGTCTGAGCTGATTCCTTTGCTGAATGAAGGGCGAGCTGGTATCAAGGCGCTGGGTGATGAAGCCGAGCGCCTTGGGTTGGTGATGTCCAGCAAGCAAGCCGCTGCCGCTGCCGAGTTCAACGACAACATGGACCGCCTTGCTGCCCGAGCCAAAGGCGCCGCCGTCGCGCTCGGCAATGAGCTTATCCCGGTACTGAACACGTTTCTGAACGAATTCAGCGCCGGCATGGAAAACTCGAATGGATTTTTCGATGCCCTGGTCAAGTTCGGCCTGACCAACCCATTCAAGGATAAGGTCAAGCAAGCCAAGGAACTGGCGGATGAAGTCGCCAAGCTCGAAGACAAGATCAGTATCGGCCGTGGCCAGAAAGGCGATGATGAGCGCCTGAAAGCCTTGCAGCAGGAGCTGGCCTACCATCAGAAGATCAACGGCGAAAAGGTCGCCAATGACGAAGAAACCGCCACCAAGCGCAAAAGCATTGCCTTGAATCTGGCCCGCGAACTGGCGAATCTTGAGCAGCTCCGCGCCATCGCCGCCGGCAAGGCCTCGGCCGATATCCTGAAGGATGACAAGACCCGCACTGCCGAGCAGATCAAGGAAGCCGAGAAGCTGCGCGATGCCTTGCGTTCGGCCTGGGATACCAGCCGCAAGGAAGCCCAGACTGCCGCTGACGATGCGACCAAGCTGCTCGCCAAGGCATCCGGTGTGCGTACCTCGGCGGCCGACAAAGCGACGCAGATGCGGGAAGCCGGCCTCAGCGAGGAAGAGCGCCAGGCGGCCAACCTGTCCCGCGCCCAGGATGCGCAAGGGCAGGGCGCCTATTACGCTGCTGCTGCTGCTGCCGCCGCCCTGGATGGTCGCGCCAAGGATGTCGAGAAGTACCAGAAGCAGGCCGAACAGTTCCTGGAGCGCGCCGCCAAGTTCGCCGAAGCGGCCGGCAATGCCGACCTGGTGGAGCAGGTTGGCAAGGATCAGGCGGGGCTGCTCGAACAGCAGGCGAAGGGAAAGCAGGCCGAATCTGAAAAGCTCAAGGCGCAAGCCGATCAGCAACTGGTAGCGCTGAAGGATGTCGAGACCAAACTAACGGACCTGCAGACCAAGGCCGCGGCGCTTGAAATCAAGGTCAAGATCGATGATGCCATTGGCAAGGTTGCTGAGTTTCAGAAGGCGCTTGATGCTCTGCCGAAAGACAAGACCGTCACGCTGACCGTCAATACGGTCAACAACGGCGCCAGCACTGCCCCCGCCGACACAAGCAAGATGACGCGCCAGGAGCTTATTGATGCCATTCCCGGCTATGACGGCGGTGGATGGACTGGCCCGGGCGGGAAGTTCAAGGCCGCAGGCATTGTCCACGCCGACGAGTTCGTCGTCACTAAGGACCGCGTCAACGAACCCGGGGCGCTGGATTTTCTCTGGCGCTTTCACAAGTTCGGCATGAATGCCCTGAAGGGCTACGCCGACGGCGGCCTGGTCGGGCGGATGTCGATCCCCTCGCTGAACATGCCATCGCCGGCCATGGCTTCCCAGTCGGGCACACCGCTGGTTCTCGACTTCGGCAAGCTCGGCCGCTACCAGGCGAGCGCGTCCAGTGACACGGCGGGTGAGTTGGTCAAGGTTTTCAAGCGCGCGGCCATGCAGAGCGGGAGGCGGTAAATGGCGAACCCATCACTCAAGATCGGCGGCATTGATCTGTCGATTGTCGGCTGGCTGGATTACGAGCAGTCGATCGAGCCAATCAGCGGCTCGACCACGCGACGCATGGGCGGCGGCAGCGCGTTCAAGCTGACGCACTGGCGCAAGTACCGGGTCAGCATTTCGGCCGGCGGCTGGATTCCGCCAGCGCTGCTCGGCATCAATTACGACGAGCCGTTCGAGATTGAGCTGCCGGCACCGGTTGCCCTCAATGTCGGCGAATCGCTGCCGGCCGGCTGGTCGTCGCGTGTCGCGCCGTATGACGAGCACACGGTCACCGACCAGGAGGAGCGTTCGGTGCGCTACGTCTATCCAAAACTCACTGTCGTGGCCGAGCCGCCCAGCCAGTCGAATGGCAACAGCGCCGCGCCATCGTGGAACTTAGTCATGGAGCAGGTCTGATGATGAAACATAAGCGCGTATCGGGTAACGCGAACCTCGATCCGGACAAACTTGGCGGAGAGGATTGGGACGATCCGCACGTCTATCCGGTTGGTTCTGTTTTCCTCTACGGCCTCGGCGAGGTGCTTTACGAGGGCGAAATCAATGTCGTCAGCCAGGGGCATGGCGGCGTGCTAGATGCAACTTACGACAACACGGGCGGCTTCCTGCAGATACAGATCGATGTCGCCGGCCTGCCGATTCCGGCGGGCGCCGCCGTCGAGCCGCTAGTGATCTGCAACTGGTCGCGCAAGACGCTGCCTGACTACTGTTTCATCATCGACTCCTACGATCCTGTCACCGGGATCATGGCCTTGTATTCGCACAACGCCGGGCTCGGCGAGGATGCCATCCTGGCGGTGGATTTCGGGGTGATGGCGCAGGTTCACCTGAAGGTTATCCAGCCTTAAATGTCCGCCTTCGATAGTTCGTTCGATGCTTCTTTCGACACCGATGCTGATGTAGCTATCGAGGTCGGGGTCGTCACCGTCGTCTGCCCGCTGGCCGTTTCGGTCGTCGACCTGCAGGTCTTCGAGTCGAAATTCCTGCGCTGGTCACCGGTGGTCAATATCGGCGGGACCGATGTGAGCGGACGGCTGACCGGCCGGATCTCGATCAGCGCGGTCGAGGATTCGGCGCGCATTGCCAGCCTGGCGCTGATCCCGCCGAATGCGGCAGCGCTGGCCGCTTACGACAACGCGCCGGTGACCATCGACGTTTTGCTCTACCGGAGCGGCACGGCGGCGGCCTTCCGGCTATTCACCGGCCTGGTCGAAGGTAGCGAGTTTGCACCGGATAGCCGGGTAGCCAGCCTGGAGTGCCGGGACGGCCACCAGGAGCGACCGAAAGCCTGCACGACGGCAGCCGAGGTCGAGGCGCTGTTCGGCGGGCTGGCGGTGCCATCGCCGTTGCTGCTCGAATGGAATGCGACGGAACCTGACCCGGTCTCCTATTTCAAAGGCCTGCTCGACACACTGCCGGGCGCGGTGGCGATCGATGCCTCCGGCCTGTGGCGGGTCATTCCCTGGACGATCCCGGCCACGCCGGCCGCCAGTTTCGGCCAGGATGACATTTACGACGGCTCGCTGACCGTCATCCATGCCAACCGGGCCGACCTGCCGAAGCAGATCACGGCGACGCTGGCACACCGCATACACCGACTGCACTGCTGGCAGATCGATGTCAGTTGGTCGCGCGTGGACCGCAGCCGCTATGTCGTCGATGGCCTGCCGACCCTGCCGAAGGCTACGGCACTGGAGGCGCTCAATGGCCTAGCGCCCTGGCATATCAAGGGCTCCCCGGTGATGGTGCAGCCGATACCGGGCAGTTATCCAATCATCGTCGGCCCGCAAACGCTGTATTACCTGGTCGATTACCCGGAGGCTCAGCTCACCGTCGATGCCTTCAGTGCGCAGCTCTACCGGCGCTGGTATCAGGAGGTTGAGATTCGGTACTCGATCGCATTCGAGATGGGCGGCCTTTCCGACCGCGTCGATGCGGTCAGCGCCACGCTGACCAGCGACTTCGATGCCGGCGCCTGGGAGTCGCCGTTATCGTCAGCTTCATCAAGCGGCATCTATTCCGCCAATGAGCCGATTCCAGTCGTCACGCCAACCGGCTATGAGGCCTTGCCGGCCCCGTACCCGCCGGCCAATGCTTCGGTCGATCATCTGGGCAGCCATACTTCGGCACAACGCCTTGAAGCGCTGCGCCATGTCGTCGCCAAGGGCCTGCGCCAGGCGACGGCCGGCAAGCGCAAGCAGCGCCTCCGCTTCGGGCGGCCGATCGACCCGCGCTTCGAACTTGGCGCTGTGCTGGGCGTTGATGCCTACGGGGTGTCGGGCATTGGCCAGGTGGATGAACTCGGGCATGACCTTGATCTCGACTCCGGTGATGCCTCCAGCGAATTCACGCTGGCCGTGCCGCAGGGCAATTCGACGATGACCGGGGCGACGGTGGCGCTGACTGCACCGACGCCGACCGTGGCGCATCCGTCCGCGCCTATCGTACTCGGTAACAAGATCGGCGCCGCTTTCGAGACGCCGGCCTTTCCGGATGCCGATGCGCAGGTTGGATTCCTATGCAACGTGCTGCCGACCTCGAACAACTATGACCCGTCGAAGCCGGTTTTTAATACCAAATTTCGCATCATCATGCCGGAATTGACGGCGACGCATCGCGATCCACTGACCATCGAAACCACCGTCACCGGCAGCTACACGATTGCCGGCGCCGGCCTGACCATCGACTTCTGACATGCCCACCACGTTCGGATTTTTTAGCGATGCGAGCCTGAAGACGCCGGTTCGCTCTGCGCTATTTTTCACCCAGGACCGGACCAGCCCGGTGGCGCAGGATCGGGTGGTCTATTTCGGTAGCCCGCTGGCCGGGCGCTCGTGCCAGAAGGATGGCGGCGTCTACGTCTCGGCGACGGGCAGTGCGGCCGGCGATGTCAAGTTGGCGCTATCGGCAGCCGGTCTGGATGGCGCTGCGGGCGGAACGCCGCTCCGTCTCGGTGCGGGGGTTCTGGGCGGTGTTGCCAATGCCCGTGCCATTTATATCCGTGTGCTGGATTCGACACATGCGCCAGGCGTCAATGCCGGTCTGGCGCTAGCCCTGAACGATCCGACGGAGTACGACAATGGCTAACGTCTCGAAGGATCTGACCGACGCCCTGCGGGCAATGATGGAGCAGGGCGACAGTGCGACGAACGTGGTACCGAAGCCGCGCGGCTCGGCGCCGGCGGTTGAATCGTCGGCGCTGCTGGCTGGCGCCGCAGCGGCGAAGAGCGGCGGCAGCGATCTGGCGGCCAGCGGTACCGAGACATTCAGCTCGGCTGACGGATTGTTCGCCCTGGTCTTCCCGGATACGCTGAAGGCAACGATTTCGGGCGTTGAATACACCCTCCCGGTGATCAAGAAGGTGACGCCGTGACAACGGCCGAGGTGACTTTCGGCAACCTCTGGCATGGCAAGCTGGGCGCCGGCACGATTGAGTTGGTCCCCGGATCGCCAGTGAATTCGATCACGCTGGACGGCGTGACAAAGTCGGTGCAGACGGTCGACGGCAACATGGGTTTCACCCGTTACTGCAAGGCGCCGGGACTGCCTTCCCCGGTGACGCCGGCCGATGTGACGGCGGTGCATGGCGAGTTCAAGAATGATTTCATCCTTTATTCGTCAAAGTTCCGCTACTCTCCGCTATCGCCGCAGTCGGTGCTGCCCAACGCCTTCCAGTGGCTGCTGTACGACGGTACGGCGAAGCGCTGGCGCAAGATGTCGGCGGGCATCACCGTCGTTCCGCTGGCATCGAACGCCGCGGCCGGCAGCAATTGCCTGCAGATCAATGTCGATCGCGGACCGCTGTTCGGTACGATCAATCATGTCCAGGGCGATACGGCGCCAGCGATACCCGGCACGACCTTCGTCGGCAGCCGGAACCTGTTGCTGAACTACGCTTACAGCCCGCTGCATCGGCCGACATCATATTTTTTCGACCCAAGTTTTCGGCAGGCATCGATTGAGCCTTCGCCCGATGGGCGAAAGATTCTGATCCGGATGGAAGCGCTCCGCCTGAATGGCTACCTGGTTCCGCCGGAGGCCGGCTTGGGGTCTGGCTTTACCGTCTATGACGCCAGCCAGAGCTGGATTTTCGCGGTATGGGAGATCACGTTCAATAGTGACGGAACGACGATGTCTGCGCCGGTCGAGGTCTGGCCGGACCGGCCGTTGGCGGAGATTGTGCTATGGGCAGAGTCGAAATGGACGCAGACCGGTAGTGTCTATTGGACAGAAACGCCGGTCGCCAGCGATCCGACATGGAAACTGGTTCAGTATTACCTGCCGCTGATGGTATACGGAGCATCAAATGTCACGTACCAGTACGACACGTCGATCATTCTCAACGCGGCTTACGATAAGGACGGCACGATCGAGCTGACGCATCTGCGGATGTACAGCGATAACAGTCAGCAGATCGTAAGCAACTATCACGGCGTGCCGCTGGCGCCAATTACCGGCACCTATGGGGTAGGCGTGCCGATGCTGGCCACAGAAGATCCGGCTGATCACATTCCTAGCTTTTCTTTCGATAGTGCCTTTCATCGCTACGAGCCGTATGTGGTCGGCACGGTGCCGGAGCCGGTCTTATATAGCCAGCACGGGACAGGCGCGAATAGCACAGTGCCGCTTAACGGTGACGTCGATGTCGTCACGACGCCGACTTATATCTGCCATATCGAAATCGCCAAGGGTACGACCGTTCTCAAGTCCTGGTCGGCGCCGTTCGCCGGCCCGATATCGTGGCGCTGGGTGACCAACAACGTGATCGAGCTTTACACCGGAACGACATCGATAGCTCGGGTCGGGCCCGGCGTCGTCGATGACACGCCGATTGCCCAGGGCGCCTATGCCTCATGGAACCCGCGCACCAATCAACTGCTGTCCTCAACCAACCCGATAGGGTGGGTGTAGCCCCATTTACTTTTCCAAGGAGAACCCGCGTGCCCGACAAAACCAATAATCAAACCGACTTAGCAGTGCTCCGCGGGGAGGTGAGTCATGGTTGAGCCTTCGACCTCGGCGGGAATTACCTTGACGGTGATTTCCGTCGCCATCTTGGGGCCGATGGTTGGCCCGTATGCGCTGATCGTATTTGCCGCACTGGCCGGCGCCATGTGGCCGCTGTCGGCCAGTGCGACCGAGACACGACTTTCCGGGGCCTGGCTGCTGCTTCGCTGCACCCTGACGGCGGTGGTGCTCACTGCGTTTTTGGCCCGCCTGCTCGATCGCCTGTGGGCGATCCCGGTGAATGAGTCGCTGGCCCCGGTCGCCATGTTTATCGGGGCGCTGGGCAACGGCTGGCGCCCCGTCTTCGCCGCCATAGGCGATACCGCCCGCGCCTTGCTGGGCAAGGTGGGAGGTGACCAGAAATGAGCTATGCCGCCCTGATCATTTCGCAAGAGGTGCTGTGCGCCATGTTGTTCTATTCGGTCTTCTGCCGGGCGGTGCGTTCGTGCGAGCGGGTGCGGACGGATATCCGTCTGGCCTTCGTCTGCCTCGGCCTGGTGGCCTGCGCCGGCATGGCCGCGCCGCTGGTATGGGGCCTGGTCACCGATCTGTTCGGGCTGGCCTTGCTCGCCGCGATCACCCTTGTCCAGTTGGTCACGGCCCACCACTGGGAACATGGGGTGCCGGATCGTTTCTTGAAACCGGGTTGCTTACCGAAGAATCGGCGGGCAACCGATGAAGGGAGTTGCCATGTTGGTTAGCCTTGAGCAGTTGCTGAAGATCATGCCGCTGGCCCGGCCGCACGCCGCGCCCTGGGTGACGCCGTTGAATCAGGCGATGGCTGAGTACAGCATCGATACGCCGCGCCGAATTGCTGCGTTTCTTGCCCAGGTGGCGCAAGAGTCCGGCGAGTTGCGCTACGTGCGCGAGCTGGCCAGCGGTGCCGACTACGATACCGGGCGCCTTGCCGCCCGCCTGGGCAATACGCCCGAGGCCGATGGTGACGGCCAGAAGTACAAGGGCAGGGGGCTAATCCAGGTGACGGGTATGGACAACTATCGCAAGTGCTCGATGGCGCTGTTCTCCGATCCGCAGGTCCTGCTCGATCACCCGGAGCGCCTGGAGGAACGTGCGCTGGCCGCCCGCTCAGCTGCGTGGTTCTGGTGGAGCAATGGCCTGAACACGCTGGCCGATACCCCGAACAGCTTCCAGGCGATCACGAAGCGGATCAATGGCGGCCTGAACCACTATGCCGAGCGGCTCCGCTATTTCGAGCGCGCCAAGCAGGTGATCGTGTGATTCCCGACCTGAAGCCTTATGCGTCGCTGATCAAGCTGGCAGCGATCGCCGCGGCGGTGGTGGCGCTATGGGTCGCCGTTGACCGGCATAACACCCGTCAGCAAAAGATCGGCTATGACCAGGCGGTCGGTGAGTACAAGGACCAGAAAACGAAGGACGACCTTGCCGCCCTGGTCAAAGAACGTTCCATGCAGAAGAAACTACAGGATGCCCAAAATGACGCACTTGAAAGAGAGAGCCAGTTACGTGCTGTCCATGCTGCTGCTGACAAATCTGCTCGCGGCCTGCGCAACACCATCGCCGGTCTTCGTGGCCAGCTCGCTACAGTTACCGCAGAAGCCTGCCGTCGAACTGCCGAAGCGGCACTCGTCGTATTCAGCGAATGCACGGATCAATATCGAGAAGTGGCAGAAGCAGCTGACCGATTCGGCTCAAGCGCAACAACCTTGAATGATGCCTGGCCAGAAGGAGATGAATCATGAAAGACGCAGAAGTAATCGATCTTGCACAATGGAAGGCGACCCATCCGCCTATCGTTTCGGCCTGGATCTCGGCAAGCCGGGCAGGGCAGCGCTGCTGGATGAACTGGGCGCGGCTGTGGTTTCCGTGGTTGCCGAGGTAGCAATTCTGAAATAGAGCAGATGCCGGCTTGTTGGATCATCTGCAAGAATGTAAATTGGCGGCGATTCTTCGTGCTGGCGCTGACTTGATCAAGGCAGCTTATGTAAAAGAACGGGGAATAAAAAGGGAATGAAGTATTATCATGGTTTGCTTTCCGTTGTGCAGCAACGATCTGCATAAAATCATCAAGGGTTTAAATGGGAATTGAACTGACACTGATTGGTCGGGGCTACTGCCACCTCTGCCACGATATGGAGAAAGCTCTGCTTCCCCTGGTGGATGAGTATGGTGTGGCCTTGAGTATTCTGGA
>Ga0316604_10000663_pt1 | contig 38491 bp, 29 predicted proteins | sample OWC_soil_day20_C_FD_207650 | JGI IMG/M metagenome (GOLD analysis project Ga0316604, IMG submission 207650) | Wetland soil microbial communities from Old Woman Creek delta, Ohio, United States - OWC_soil_day20_CT | ecosystem: Environmental > Terrestrial > Soil > Wetlands | place: USA: Ohio... | reverse complement strand
TTTATAAAAATGCACTAAATCATAAAGATAAAAAATTTCAAAAAATTTACAAGATTTTTTGATTCTGGCATTTGTCTTTGTAGCGGACAAGAAAAAGGAGGGAGTCTTATGAACGAAACCCCAATAGCTGACGGTTCAATAGAAAACAGGCAGGAGAAGATGGAACAGTGGTATCGTGAAACTAGCCGTATGGCATATTATACGGCACTTTCCATCTTGAAAAACGACGCAGATGCCCAAGATGCAGTGCAAAATAGCTACATAGACGCATTTTCTAAATTCGATCAGTTACAGAACCCATCGGCCTTTGCTTCTTGGCTGAAACGCATTGTCATCAACAACTGCATCAACATGCGCAAGAAAAAGAAGCCCGAGTTATTCAAAACCAATGAAGAGGCGCAGTATTTTCTAGATAACATCCCAGAACAGAACGAAGAATTTTTGCCAGAGGAATATATCGTAAAGGAAACCAAAAGAAAACAGATTATAAAGATTATTGATATGCTTCCTGAGTTGCAGCAAACCACCATTCTGCTGCGTTATTATGATGAGTTATCGGTCAAGGACATTGCAGAAGTAATGGAGTGCAGTGAGAGTACCGTAACCAGCAGAATCAGTTATGCAAAAAAATAATTAAGCGAGAAGTGGAGCTTTTGGAACAGAAAGGAGACAAACTGTATAGTGCCGTGCCATTACCCTTCCTTTCAAGGCTGTTTGCTGAGGATGCAAACGCCCAGACAATTGCACAGGGAACGCTGGAAAAGGTTTGGCATCAGGTCGTGTCCGCCGTATCGCCCGTTCACGGGACCGCGTCCCAAACCGGAACCATTACCACGGCGGTCAAGTCAAAACCGTTGGCAAAAGCGGCGGCCAAGGTTGCCGGACTATCCGCGAAGACAAAAGCGGTTCTTGCCGGAGCCACCGCTGTTGCGGTAATCGCGGGCGTAACGGTTCCGCTGATGAACGCGAACCGGTCACAGACCCCGGCAGACACGGCGGCGGTTTCTGCCGTGCAGACCACCGGGCAGCAGGAATCGGCATCAGCGGAGACCCCGGTTTCCGCCAGCGAATCGGCGCAGGACGTTCTTTCGGCGGACTACTATGTGCCGGACACGTCCAAGACCTATGTCTACGACAACGGTTATTCCTATCAGTGGATTGAACTGGATCAGGATTGGTATGGCGAAGCGCCGTATCAAGACGGTGTCTCCACATGGGGTACCTATGGTGATCAGATCAAGGACGGGTCTGTCTACTGGACGCATTACAGCCCCGGCGGCGCGCCGATTGAGGTATACGAGGGCGAGTGCATCGAGCTTGCGCCCGTGGGCGTTGGTGAGAGCTGGGAAAGCAACTGGAAAGCTCATACCAGAAATGGAGACGAGAGCTATGGCTATATGAAAAAGACCTTCACCGGATGGGAGACCTTAGAGGTCATGGGACAGACGATGACAGCCGCGCATCTCCACGTCGTGGAAAACGGTTCGTACATGGACGAGGAATTTAATCTGGAATATGACCAGTGGCTTGTGAAGGGTCTCGGCGTAGTCAAGGCCACCGGCGGTCATGCGTGGGAATTCGAAAAAGGCAACCGGACGCTGACTGCGGTTCAGTGAAGAAGGACGGTCTGACATCAAAAATGGAAAAAGGCTATTCCTTTGACGATGTCATATACAAAAACCGTTGAATTAGAGCTGAGTGGAGATTTTTTCGCAGTATGTTACAAGGATAAGCCAACAGGCTGATTTATTTTGAAAGGAGAAATTTATGCAACACGCGACCTACCAAAAACTGTGTCAAGCGGTGCTTGACGTACTTCCGGAACTTGCTTTGAAAGTCAATGCCGAGGGCGATGCGCAGGCAAAACTGGAACAGCTTCTGAGCACATCTCTGGCCGAAACAAGGTGTGATACGAATGATGCGCCATTTCCTACACCGGAACAGCAAGCTGAGCTCAATCAGAATGATGACTTGGAGGCATCCGAAAGAGAAGAATCACAGATGCCTACACCTGAAGAACAGAAAACAGTTCCTTGGGCAGAACTGCTCAGAGAAATGCAGTCTCTGCGGGAGGACTTTAACACCCGACTAAACCGTGACGCACATCAGGATACGCTGTTTGACAACATGCATCGGGAGTTAACCGCCTTTCGCAATCGAGCGTTGGAAAAGTCGACAGATCAGATGTCGCTGGATATTATTTCTGTGATGGATAATCTAGACGTGGTTTTGCGGAGCCTGCCGGAAACGCTTGAACATGCCGCACAGATGAAAACGGAAAGCCGGTGGTTCTGAAAAATGCTGAACAGGAATTGACAACTCCTTCGGTGGTGTATTTCGAGAGCGAAGGATTGGTCAATGTAGGTAATTCTGCGAAAGAATATGCTTTAATGTACCCTGATAAGGTTGCGTCTCAAATCAAGCGCCATATGGGAGAAAAGAATTATACCTGTTTTATGAATAACATTGACATGAAACCGGAGGAAATCCGCCTATGTTCTAAAAAAAGTAGTTCAGGATGCAATCAAGGCCCTGCGGGAAATTGGAAAATTAGGCAGTGAAGAGCCTGAGGTTTCAGCTGTGATAACCTGCCCCGCATATTTCGGAATTTCCGAGCGCGCTGCCACCGACACGGCAGGAAAACTTGCCGGAATAAATGTGTTGGGTATTCTCAACGAACCAACGGCTGCAGCGATCATGTTTGGTAGCTTGGATGCTAAAATCACAAAGAATGTTTTGGTCTATGATCTGGGTGACGGTACCTTTGATATTACTGTAATTCGTGTAGAACCTGGAAAGATAGAGGTGGTCTGCACAGTTGAATGAGTGGGAGCGGAAATATGACTGAACGGGAAAACTTTTTTATTCTTTTGAATCTTCACTTTGATCCTCCGGAAACAGATGAAGCTTCCATCCGGGAAGCGATTGGGAAGTTCAAGAAAAGGATCCAGCAGGGAGAAATGAGTCCTCTTCCAGAGAAAAAACTGCAGGCGGCGGAACTTCGTCTCCTGCTTCCCGAAATGGAAAAAACCATGATGGATAGAGGTTTGCGGGAACAGGAGGCAATTCTTGCGCAGCGACGTATCAAATCCGCTCAGGAGGAACTGCAGGAAGAACTGACGCTTATTTCCGGGAAAGGGTTTGTAACACCAGAGGAACTTAATCTCCTAGTCAAAAAATATGCGCCTTATGGTATGACCAAGCAGTTGATCCAGCGGACTTTAATGGTCCCGCTTCGAGAGGGGAAGAATGCAGATGGGGCAGAGATTGCTTTGCCCGAGTCCGTGCGAAAAGAGCTTGAACATCAGCTTTCAATCATGAATTACCGTTATAGGACAATCTATCAGTTCTTACATAGAACGGAAAGTGACCAGACGGAAAGGCTTCTGGCAGCGACCAAAGAAAAACAGAAAATGATCCGGGAATCAGTGGCGCCTACTGCCGAGGATCTGGCGTCAAACCGCCTGTGTGATGTTTGTATTAAAATTTTTGCCGACGAGGCAACAAGGACTGGCTACGATGCTTATCTGAAAACCAACCGTTTTTTGCAGCTTAGCCAGCAGATGACCCAGCAGGCGGCAGCAAACGGGAATGAAATGACCCCCGCCATGAAGCGAGCATTTGTGACACAGGGCCGGCGGCTGTACAATGATATTTCAGAGCAGGAGCTGCAGACTTATATCGATACATATTGCCGGGCGAAGGGGATTCACATGTCCGTCCCTGTACCGTCTCCTAAACCACCCCCCGCTCCCACTCCGGTTCCTACACCAACTTCCGCCCCTGTAGAGGATATTGCTCGCAAGCGGGCACAGGAGTATGTTAATCTGGCGAAGAACGCCATAAAAGTGGATGATCCGAAAGAGGCATTACAATTACTGAATCGTGCGCTTAAAGAAGACCCCATTTGTGGGGAAGCTTATATTGTGTCTTTAATGTTGGAGGCAGGGGTAAATTGTGAAGACGGTCTGGCAGCGGGCGTAGCCGATCTAAAACGTATGAATGCCTGGCAGAACGCTATGCAGTACAGCGATTCGAAACGACAGAAGGAACTGGAAAACTACGCAAAAAAAGTAGATCATAATATTCTGGTCATGGACATTCGCAGAAAAATGGAATTACGCGAAGAACAATGGGTACAACCATCATCATAGCCGGTGTTTGTGCAGTTACAGTACCATACCTTTTTCTGCTGTTCCGATTCGTGCCCCAAATATCTTTTGCGGATGATAGCATCATGAATACATGGAACTTATGGCAACAAGTACTCTATCTCTTCGGATTTGTTGGTGTCTATTCATTGGCACTGGGCTTGTGTACGCAAATGACAGATAATAAAATCTTTCACGGGTGTATTCATTTTCTTCAGTTTGCCATAGCAGCAGTTATTGTCCAGATGCTTCACATGGCTTCTTTTTTTGATGGCAGCACGACGAGTGAAGTTGTGATAGTGGTGCTGCTAATGGTTGCTTGCTGTGCTGTACTGTCGATTCCTGGCTGGCTGCTGTACAGATACCGACCAAGAACAGCTCCTGATCCGGTGAGAAAATACTGCGCCCTTATTACTTCCGTTGCTCTGATGCTAGGTAGTTTATACTTCTGGGTCTTAGTAAATCCGGGGCAGATAAGCTTCAGTTACTAAGCCCTCCCTCCTCCGACAAACCATAGACTCGTTGCAATTGCTCACTTTTTGAGTTTGCGGCGGGTCTTTGGTCATGGTCTGGGTAAGGCGGAATCTCATTCTGTTCACGTATAGGAAAACACGGGCTTGTTCAGGATGCCGATGATGGCAATCCCGAACAAGCTCGTGTCAGTGGTTTAAATATACGCAATTAGCCGCTGCTGTAAGAGCAGGCGATAGGTTCCAGCAGATTGGCCGAGGCTTTACACAATTACACGCCTTGCTTTTTCGCGTTAATCTCTCGCAACGCGTCACGGTAAGACAGGTTGACCCGACCCTTGTCATCAATTTCAATGACCTTAACCCAGATCATATCGCCGATATTGATCACATCCTCCACCTTGTCTACGCGGCGTTCCGCCAGCTTGGAGATGTGCACCATGCCGTCCTTGCCGGGAGCAAGCTCCACAAACGCACCGAAGGTCATAATCCGAACCACCTTGCCGTAGTACAGTGTGCCGATTTCGGGCACAAATACGATGGTTTCAATCATCTTTTTGGCGGCATCGCAGCTCTCTGCGTTCTCGCCGGAAATATAGATGGTTCCGTCGTCCTCAATGTCAATCTTCGCGCCGGTATCGGCACAGATTTTCTGGATTACCTTTCCGCCGGAGCCGATAACTTCCCGAATTTTGTCGGTGTCGATCTTTATCTTGATCATCTTGGGAGCAAATTCGGACACTTCGTTACGGGGTTCCGCAATGCAGGGCAGCATGATCTCATCCAGAATGGCAAAGCGGGCATCTTTGGTAATTTCCAGAGCTTCCTTGATAATAGCATGGCTGAGGCCGTCATTTTTCAAATCCATTTGAATGGCAGTAATGCCTTTTTTGGTACCCGCCACCTTGAAGTCCATCTCGCCGTGGAAATCCTCCACGCCCTGAATATCAATGAACGTGGTAAACTCGCCGTTGTCGTCCTGAATCAGGCCGCAGGAGATACCCGCCACCGGCGCGGTGATGGGTACGCCGGCATCCATCAGTGCCAGCGTGGAGCCGCAGACAGAGCCCTGAGAGGTGGAGCCATTGGAGGAGAGTACCTCGGATACCACGCGGATGGCATAGGGGAAGTCCTCGGTACGGGGCAGCACCGGCTCCAGCGCCCGCTCGGCCAGGGCACCGTGCCCTTTCTCCCGGCGGTTGGTGGAACGGCTGCCGCGGGCCTCGCCCACAGAGAAGGAGGGGAAATTATAGTGGTGCATATACCGCTTGGTTTCCTCTTCCCAAATGGTATCCAGCTTCTGCTCGGCAGCCAGGGTATTCAGGGTGCAGATGGACAGCACCTGAGTTTGTCCGCGGGTAAACATGCCGGAACCGTGAACCCGGGGAAGTACCCCCACCTGAGCAGCCAGAGGACGGATTTCATTTTTGGCGCGACCGTCCACTCGATGCCCTTCCAGAAGCCACGCCTTGACGATCTTTTTCTGCAGCTTATAGGTGATTTCTTCCATATATTTGTCCATCTCAGGATATTTCTCCAGGAATTGCGCGTGCAGCTCATCCACAAATACGTTCCAGCGTGCCTCACGGACATTTTTATCGTCGGTATCCATGCAGGATTTCGCCTTCTCCAGCCCGAAAGCCACGATGTCGTCAAAAAGCTGCTGGTTAAAATCTGCGTGGGGGTATTCGAATTTGGGCTTTCCGATCTCGGCCACGATATGATTGATAAAGGCAATCTGCTTTTTGATCTCCTCGTGGGCGCCGACAATGCCCTCGTACATAATCTCGTCGGGAATTTCCTTGGCACCGGCCTCAATCATAACCACTTTTTCCATAGTAGCGGCAACGGTGACATCCATCTGGGAAGCCGCCCGCTGCTCACGGGTGGGGTTGAACACGATGCCGCCGTCCACATAGCCGACTTCCAGGCAGCCGATGGGGCCGTTCCATGGGATATCGGAATAGGCGAGGCAGACGGAGGTGCCGATCATGGCGGTGACTTCGGGGGAGCAGTCGCGGTCCAGACTCATGACCGTGCAGGTTACCACCACATCGTTGCGGAAATCATAGGGGAACAGGGGGCGGATGGGACGGTCAATGAGGCGGGAAGCCAGAACGGCGGGCAGTGAGGGCTGTCCCTCGCGGCGCATGAAGGAGCCGGGGATGCGTCCCACCGCGTAGAGCTTTTCCTCAAAATCCACGGACAGGGGAAAGAAATCAACGCCGTCCCGGGGCTTTGCAGAGGCGGTGACCGCCACGAGAACCGAGGTTTCTCCATAGGTGACCATAGCAGCCGCGTTTGCAAGCTCGGCCATTTTGCCGATTTCCACCTTCAGCGGGCGTCCGGCCAGTTCTGTTTCATATACCTTGGTGTTAAAGTGCTTTTTCTTAATAATGGTTGACATATGCGTCCTCCTTTTGTTTGGCGCAGATCAGAGCCATTCTTTTTAGCACTTGAAGACGAGCCCGACGGCCATATCCTTCAGGCTTATGTTCAACTGCTAAAAAAGAGAATCGGCTCCGCTCCGGTTTGTGTTCATCTTACCCAGGGAACCGCCGTTTCAGTCAGCGGCCTGCGGGCATTTCTGCTTAAGAAGGCGGTGCAAACAGTTGCACCGCCTTCTTCACATACAGCATTATTTACGGATGCCCAGCTTTGCGATAATGGCGCGGTAGCGCTCAATATCCTTCTTCGCCAGATAATCGAGCATTTTGCGGCGCTTACCGATCATTTTGAACAGACCCTGACGGCTGTGGTTGTCGTGGGAGTGAACCTTCAGATGCCCGGTGAGCTCGCTGATGCGGGCCGAGAGAATGGCAATCTGCACCTCGGGGGATCCGGTGTCGGTCTCGTGGGTGCGGTTTGCCTCAATCACGGAGGTTTTTTCATCTTTGCGAATCATTTGCAGTTCCACCTTTCAAAATTCCGCCGACAGGCGGCGGTTATGGCCCGAAAAGCCGGGAAACAGGTGGGTGAAACCCCCGCGCGGGCGGGCTTAATCCTGCTTCTAAGCCTTTGGGTATGCATCAATTCATGCCGTAGAAGTGTATCATATATTTTTCCCAATGTAAAGAAAAAAATTACACAGGAGGCAGGTTCGCTCACTTCAGCCGCATCAATTCATGCCTTGGATTCTCTTTCACAATCCGGCAGCCCTCACTGACAGTAAACATAATGTCGGCCGAAAGCTGATTTTCCCCCGTTTGAATCCGGGTAAGCATTTCCCCCTGGCAGCTTGCCATATATTTAGGGGGCAGGCGGTTGAGCGCGTAGCACGCCACATCGCTGCGGCACAGCGGACACATGCAGCATCCGGTTCCCTGCATCTCCCGATCCAAAAGGCTCTCTACGATATCTTCCATCGCATTTTTGAATAAACCCATAACGCGTACCTGTCTTTCTAATCTGCAATCAATCTAAGATAACATCCCCAAACAACAATTTTTTATTGAGTCCGCCCGCTTCGGGCGGCAATCCCCTTTACAACACGTTCAGTCTCTCAGTGCTTCTTCTTGCGCTCAATGGCGGTTTTTGCCGCGCGGATGATGCGGTCGGCGGTCAGGTCATATTCTTTTCTCAGGAACGCTTCGGTGCCCACCTGCCCAAAGCGGTCGTCCGTACCCACCATTTCCATGGGGCAGGGGCAGGTCCGCGTGACCGCCTCCGCCACGGCGGCGCCCAGTCCGCCCAGGGTGTTATGGTTTTCGGCCGTGACAATTGCACCGGTTTCGGCAGCGCAGCGAGCCACCAGCTCCGTGTCCATGGGCTTCCAGGTAAACAGATCCACCACACGGACGGAAAGTCCCTCATTCTCCAGCACGATGGCCGCCTTGATGGCCTCCGCGACCATGATGCCCGATGCCATGATCGTGACGTCCCGGCCCTCCACCAGTACATTTCCCTTGCCAATTTCGAAGGTTGAGCCATCCTGATAGATGCTGACAGCGTCCTTGCGGGCCATGCGGATATAGTAGACACCGTAGGTGTCTGCCAGCTGGCGGGTCAAATCTCCCAGCATCACGGGGTCGGAGGGCTCCAGAAGAGTGATCTGGGGAATGGAGCGCAGTACGCCCATATCCTCGAAAGGCATATGAGTTCCGCCGTTGTAGGCGGCGGTGACGCCGGGGTCGCTGCCAATGATGCGTACGTTGAGCTTTGCGTAGGCGGCGGACATAAAGATCTGGTCACACACCCGGCGGGAGGAAAACACGCCGAAAGAGTGGGCGAAGGGAATCTTTCCCGTGGCGGACAGGCCGGCGGCGACGCCGATCATATTCGCCTCGGCAATACCCACGTCAAAGAAACGGCCGGGGAACTCCTTCATAAAGGGCTTCATGCCGGAGGAGCCCATGAGATCGGCATCCAGAGCGCAGATACGGGGATCGTTCTTGGCCAGCTCGATCAGAGTATCGCAGTAGACATCCCGCATCAGGCGGGGATCTTTATCTAAAATGGTCTTTTTCACCTGAAACATGTTAAATCCCCCTTTTACAGCGCGGCCTTGGCATCCGCAAGAATCTTGCGGGCCGCGGCAAGCGCCTCTTCCATCTGCTCGGGCTTGAAGTTCATATGATGGTTGTTCTCGTTGTCCTCGGCAAAGGTGCAGCCGTGGCCCTTCTTGGTGTGGAGAACGATCATTGTGGGAGTTCCATTATGTGCTTTCGCGGCGCGGATGGCGTCAAACAGCTCCTCGATGTCATGGCCGTTGACGTTGATGACATTCCATCCAAATTCCACCCACTTTTTGCCCATGTCGCCCAGATCCAGAATGTCCTTGGTGTATCCGTCCAGCTGCTGGCCGTTTAAATCCACAAAGCCGATGAGATGGTCGAGCTTCTGGCTGGGGGCAAACATGGCGCCCTCCCAGACCTGGCCCTCATTGCATTCGCCATCCCCCAAAACGAAATAGGTGTAGTTCTCCCGTCCGTCCAGACGGTTGCCCAGCGCAATGCCGATGGCGGCCGAAATTCCCTGACCCAGGGAGCCGGTGGTCATGTCCACACCCAGGGTATGATTGCGGTCGCAGTGGCTGGGCAGATTGGTTCCGCCCTGATTGAGCGTCTTCAGCTCCTCCATGGGAAAGTAGCCGCTCAGCGCCAGGGTGGCATAGAGAGCAGGGCCGGCGTGTCCCTTGGACATCACCAGCCAGTCCCGTTCCTCCCACCGGGGATTTTTGGGATCGTGCCTGAGCTCGCTGCCGTAAAGAACGGCGGCCAGCTCCACAATGGACATGGCTCCGCCCACATGCCCAAATCCAAGCGCGCCCAGCTCCTCAAGAGTTGCCACCCGGATTTCCTCCGCAAATAAGCGAAGCTTCTTCATTTGTTCCGCTTTCTCCAACCATGACACATCCTTTATAAATTTACGTTAATCGTTGAAATGATATTGGGTATAGTACTGATTCTGAAGGTATTCGCTTACCAGCTCCTCGTCCTCCTCGGACAGAGTGTCGGTCAGCGTTCCGTCTTCGAGGTAAATGCCGTTTTCGCCCAGGACCGGAACCGCTTCCTTCACCTGGCTGATCGATTGCATGTAAGCGGAGCCCTCCCAGCCGCACAGTTCAAACAGCTCGCTCATCAGGAAATAGGGTCCCAAATCCGGCCCCTCTCCCACAAAGTCATACCCCAAAGCTTCCTTTGCCGCGTCGTTTGCCCAGATGAGGTATCGGGTGCCGTAATAATTATAGAAGCCCTCGGTTGTGCCGCAGTCCAGATTGATCCCCAGAGCCTGATAGACGCTGGTGGAATAGCCCAGCCACGGATTGTGATCGCCGAACACGACGATCACAACCGGCTCGTCGCTCTCACGGAAGGTATCCACAAATTCGGCCAGATTTTCGCTGGTGTCGTGAACCGAGCCGAAATAGTTGTCCAAAATATACTGCTGTTCATCGGTGTATCCCTGATTGACCACATAGTCTCCCTTTTCTCCCCACCAGCAGATGTAGTCGTCATAGGGACCATGACCCTGATAGGAGACATTGAAGGAAAACAGCGGCTCATCTGAATCCATTAAGCTCAGGCAACGGTCGGCAAGCTCGGAAAAGAACGTGTCATCGTTGGCGACCTGGTCATTCGTCAGCTCACCGTAATAATTTTCCACAAAACGGTAGCTGTCAAACCCAAGATACTGATTGATGTTCATGCGGTTGTACATCCACTCATAGCAGGGGTGGTCCCCGGTGGTCTGATAACCCTGGTTTTTAAAATACCAGACATAGGAATTGGTGTTGGAGCGGAAATTACCCAGGCTTGAGTATCCGGTCAAAAAGGTCCGCTCCGTATAGACCGTGCCTCCGGCAAAGATATTGGTCAGCAGGTTGCCGGAATAGCTCTCATCCTCCAGCTCATGAAACGCCTCATAAACGTCAAAGCTGAATTCAAGCTGATCATACTTAGAAAAATCGCTGAACGCCTCCAGCTGAATGCCGATGATGTTGACCTTCTCATCGTCAGGGATATCCACATCCTCGTAGTTGGACAGGCGCGTTTCGGTGGTAAGCTCGCTGTACCCCGTCGGCGGAGTCAGCAAAATGTCGGTGATGCTGTGGAGAAAGGGATAGAGGAAGCCTTTGGAGATAAACGTCTGGTTTTCAGACCATTGGCTGACCATCGCGCCGTTTTCCGTGGCGGTATCATATACCTCATCACTGTAATAAAGATATCCAGGGGCGGCGGTGCAGGCCAGAGCCGCCACTGAGCCAATCAGCCGGATCTTTCCGATAGGCTTCCCTTTGGCGCAAAAAAACAGAAATACGGTCACCGCCGCAATGAGTCCGATGGAGGCCCACATAGAACCGTGGATCAACACCTCGTATTGGTCGGACATCTTGACGCCCTCTTGGATCAGCATGAGATCCTCAAAGACAAGGGGATCGTCTCTGGCTAAAATTTTGCAATAGTTGGCCCAGGACAGAATCATGACAAGAGACGAAGTAGACAGAAACGCGATCCAGCTTCTTCCTGTCACAAACCAGAGGAGAAACGCCAGCAGTACGGGGGGCAAGAGATTCAGTGCCGCCAAAAGGGGATGCTGAAAATAACTGAGAAACATGGGAATCCAATACGATCCCGTAGAAAACCACAGAGACAGGGCGCCGGTCAGCAGGGCCGCGCACAGCAGCGCCGCGGCATTCCAGACCCAATATGCGATAGGGTGATCCTCCCTCCGGAGGAAGGTAAACTGAAATTTCAAAACCTTATGTTCTCCTCCAGGTATGCTTTGACTTCGCTGATAGGGATACGAATCTGATTCATAGTGTCGCGGTCACGGATGGTAACACAGTGATCGGCAGGAGTTTTTTCATCTCCCACCGTCTGAAAATCAAAGGTAATGCAGAAGGGGGTTCCAACCTCATCCTGACGGCGGTAGCGCTTGCCGATGGAGCCAGAATCGTCGTAATCAACCATCAAGTCCCGAGAGAGCTCCTGATAAAGCTCCAGTGCCGGGCCGGAGAGAACCTCTTTTTTGGACAGGGGCAGGATCGCGGCTTTAAAGGGTGCCAGAGCAGGATGCAGCCGAAGCACCACACGCACGTCGTCCTTGCCGTTTTTGTCCTGGCCGACCACCTCTTCATCGTAGGCGTCGATGAGGAACGCCAGAGTGACCCGGTCAGCACCCAGAGAGGGTTCGATGACATAGGGGACATAATGTTCCCCGCTCTCCTGATCGAAATAGGTCTGATCCTTGCCGGAGGTGGATTGGTGAGCCTTCAGGTCATAGTCGGTGCGGGAGGCCACGCCCCACAGCTCGCCCCAGCCGAAGGGGAAGAGAAACTCAAAGTCCGTGGTGGCGTTGGAATAATGGGAGAGCTCCTCCTTCTCATGGTCACGCAGGCGGATGTGCCCAGCCTGTATGCCCAGGGAGTCGAGCCAGTCTTTGCAATATGAGCGCCAGTAGTCGAACCACTCAAGCTCCGTACCGGGCTTGCAGAAAAATTCCAGCTCCATCTGCTCAAACTCGCGGGTGCGGAAGGTAAAGTTTCCTGGGGTAATCTCATTACGGAAGGATTTTCCCACCTGGCACACGCCGAAGGGAATTTTCTTTCTGGAGGTACGCTGGACATTTTGAAAATTTACAAATATGCCCTGGGCGGTTTCGGGACGCAGATAAATCTCCGCCGCGGAATCCTCCGTCACGCCCTGATGAGTCTTGAACATCAGGTTGAACTTGCGGATATCGGTGAAGTCCGACTTGCCGCAGCCGGGACATGGAATTTCCTTCTCGCGGATATAGGCCATCAGCGTGTCGTTGTCCATGGCCTCTACTGCAACATCGTCACTGCCGTGCTCGTGGTTGTACTCCTCCACCAGCTTATCCGCCCGGTGGCGCATTTTGCACGCCTTGCAGTCAATGAGGGGATCGTTAAAGGTGGCCACATGGCCGGAAGCCACCCAAACCTGCGGGTTCATCAGAATGGCCGCGTCAAGCCCTACGTTGTAGGGATTTTCCTGGACGAATTTCTTCCACCATGCTTTCTTTACATTGTTCTTCAGCTCAACGCCAAGGGGGCCGTAATCCCATGTGTTGGCCAAACCGCCGTAAATTTCACTGCCGGAAAAAACAAAGCCGCGGCCCTTGCAAAGCGCCACGATTTTTTCCATGGTTTTCTCTTGATTTGTCAGCATACCCAATTCCTCCGCAACTTGTCGATCCAATACTTATGTCAATTCTACACCATTTTAACACTACCATTATATACGGTTTCCCCCTGTTGTCAACCGAAAGACACGCCTTCTGCCTGATAAAATGGCCTCAAAAGGGGAAACGAGGCGCTCCATTGGGCAATACGTGTGAGGGCGGTCTCCCCTCGTGGGAGGCCGCCCGTTTCTGCTGATGACGCTCACGGGTTCGTCGGATTTGCCACTTACTTTGAATCGCCGGAACCCTGGTTTTTATTTGATTGATAGAAATAATACCCAATGGCGCACGCGCCGGCGAGCGCAACCACTATGGCAATTGCCACATAAAGCCCGGTATAATCACTGGATGCCGCTGACTCGCCGGATGCCTCGGAAGCCGCGGTGGTGGAGGTGGTTTCCGTCGTGCCGGAGGAGGAGCCGTTGCTGCTGAAGGTGGTTTCCACCGCGTAATACGTGTCAAAGTCGGAACGGTCAATAAAAGAGGTGCTCAGGGCGTTGCTCTCGTTGGTTGTGACAGTGGTGGAATAAGCGCCTGTAACGGTGACAGTGTAAGAACTGGTGCCGGTTACCTCGGCGGTTCCATCCGCGACAATGGAGACGGTATTTCCGTCCTCGTCCACCACAGAACCGCCATCCGCGACGTTTAGGTTGGTTACGGTGGAGTCTCCGGTCACCACCCACTTGGAGGTACTGTCTACATTAATGGTAATGGGAGCGTCGGTTGCGTCGGTATTCACCTCATTGGTGGAAATAGCGGCGGTGCCCGTATAGGTGGTGCCCTCCAGCAGGAACAGGTTTAAACTGCTGATGGTATCCACGTCGATGTCGCCGCTGAGGGTTTCACTCAGGCAGGTAAACTGAACCTCCGCGCCGTTGCTTCCAGCGGTACCCCAACTGTTGGCGTCATTGCCCTGAACGGTGATCAGGCTGGCCTTGCTGCTGTCGAAATCGAGAACAGTATCGCTCAGTACCACATTCGCCTGGGTGTTGGTGAAGTAAAACATGGTGCCGCTTTCAATGGCACTCTTGAGGGTGGAGTTGGAGACCTCAAAGGTGGCGCTGCTGCCCGTGGTTGATTCCGCGTCGCCGGAGGTGGACTGATAAATGATGATGCCGTTTGCGATGGGGTCGCTGCCTGTGGTGGTGGTACATTTGCTGGTGAGCGTGGAGTTATAAATCAAAATGGTGTTCAGACCCTCCATACCCGCGATCTGACTGCCGGTGGAGGTTCCGGTCACGTTGTCCGCCTCCACGTCTCCGGTAGAGTAGAGCAGGGGTGAGCCCGAGCCCTCGGTAGACAGGGTGCTGTTGGCAACGGAAATGTAACCGCCGCCGCGGTCGGTGGCCACGGTGGCGCTGTGGTCGCCCTGGGTGGAGATGGTCATCTGATTGGCCACGATGGTTCCGCCGTAGGTGGCGTCAAGGCCTCTTGAGTTGCCCTGCGTTGTGGCAATGGTGTCGTTATTGGCGTAGACCGTCGCGCTGTCCGTGGAGAAAATCGCGTTGCTGCCTTCGCTGTCGGCGCTTAAGGTGCTGTCTGAGATATAGGCGAAGGAATCAGCGTTGACCGCCAGCAGGATGGAGTTTATACCGTAAAAATTACAGTTGTCGCCGTTGGTGTCGTCGCCGGATTTGCTGAGGGTTCCGTTGGTCATGACCAGGGTTCCGGCGTTTTCCACCAATGCGGCGTTCTGATCGGCGTCTGTGGCGCTGTAGGATTCGCCGTCCGATGTGACGGATTCTCCGTCGACGGTCAGCGCGCCCGAGAGGGTTCCCGTGTAGTCATAGGTCATGGTGTTTGCACCGCCGCCTCCGCCCGAAGGCGCTTCTCCGGAGGGAGCCCCGCCAGACGGACCGCCGCCGCCATCAGAGGGAGCACCGTTCCCGCCGCCGGAGCCGCCGGAAGAAGAATCACCGGAGGGCGCGCCGCCCCCGCCTCCCGGACCACCGGAGGAAGAATCACCTGAGGGACCTCCTCCGCCGGAAGGTGGGTTTCCTGAGGGGGCTGACTGGGATTGAGCGGTTTCTGTCGATGTATCCGTGGCGCTGGCCGCCAATCCCGCCGACACCGAGGTGAGAACCAGTGTGAGTGCCAACGCGCACGCCAATCCGCGCTTTGTGGTTTGAATTTTTAACAGGTACATATGATTACTCCTTCATCTCAAAAATAAGATGCCATTCGTTTGAATTATACCCCCATTGCCTTGAACTTAGCTGAAAAATGAATCGGCTTTCTTTCAGGGATCCTGTCGGGAGAGGAGGAAGAAGCGTCTCGCCGCCTTATAAAGTGCGTATCCGGCAGACAATAAAACAAGCCTTCACCGGACTGGGCGCAGTCCGGTGAAGGCTTTTAATGTTGAAAGCGAGAGATCAACTGTCCAGCGTTCCAGCAACCACCAATCGAATTTTGCCGCCCTCGGACGCTGGCTTGTCATAGTATACCGTAAGGGTCTTGGCGTAGGCCCGGGCGGCGGTCAGGGAAGAAAACCAGGTTTCGGAGTCGGCGTTATAGCACTGGACATTCTCTGAAATAGGATAGTCCACGCCGTTGACGGTGACGGTATCATCGCTGAAGGCGGAGCGATTGACTTTGGTAACGGCGGTGAGAAATATAATGTCTTCCATCCGGTTGTGGCCGTCCGAGTTGGCGTAAACCTGTCCGACAATCCCCACCGGCAGGCCGTCTTTTTTACCCAAATCCATCCCTGTAATCAGTGTGGAGTTGCTGCTGCTTGAATTTTCCACCGTTACTGTGCTGTTTAAATCAGGGCTGATGTCGTCACTGGTCGTTCCTTTGGTATAGTCCAGCAGGCCATAGGTGTAGCAGTCGCCTGTTACATTTTCCAGAATCAGCAGATTGACGCGCCCGGCATAATCCAGACCCACATAGGAGATGTCGTCCGCGGAAATTGTTTTGACGGTGACCTGATCCAGCCCTACGTCATAGAGCTTGCTGTCACCTACCCGCTCATAAACCTCCGCTCCGGAGGAAACCTTCAGGCTGCCCAGTGTTGCGTCCGCAACCTTCCAGTCACCGGTGAAGGCGGCTCCTTTTCCCGTAGCCTGGTATACGGAAAGATATCCTTTTTCCGTGGAGGTTACTGTAGCCAGCTTGCCCTGCAGCGCGTTGATATAGGAGGAACCTGCCGTAGCGGTTCCCGTCACCTTGATTCCGGAGATTAGGGTAACCGTAACTGTGGGATAGGATACCTCGGTGACAAGACCCAGAGCTTTTGTGCTGACGGTACTGGCTGGCACCACGCCCGCCACCTGATTGTCACTGTCCAGCAGCAGTGTGATGGCATCGCCAACCGAACAGGAGGCAATGCTGTCCGTGGCGCAGCTGAGGACAGAAAAGGCATGTCCCAGAACGGTAATGGTGCTGGCGGACTGCACGGAAGGCGACGCCGACTCCAGGACTCCGGTTATTTTTTCATCAGACACTGTGAGCACCTGGGTATTTACGTTGTAGCTGCCCACATCATAGATGCGCAGATCAGAACGGCTGGCGGTGACCCCGTTTTTGAGGATGGTAAAGGTATCCGAGCCTGTCAGGGAAGAAAAGGGATTGCTCCCGGTCAAGGCGGTGAGATAACCGTTTTTCACCGTGTCACCGTCATCAAGTAGGGTCATCCGCTCCACTGTGCCATCAGCATCAAAATAGAAGGTAATGGTTGCTCCCGCAGTCAGATCGAGATAAACGTCGGCATAGGTGGTTTCCGTGCTGTCCTCCCAAAATTCGGTGGAGGAGTTGACGGAAATGCTGGTGCCGTCTGTCAGCTTCACGTAGGTCGCCTCAAATTCTGAAACCGTAACCGTCTTGCTGGTGCCGGTGGCGCTCTCGGACGAGCGGGCGGCAATCACGTGTCCGGAAGAGTTTAAGTACAGATCAACGGTATACCCCTTCAGACGCTTTAAATCGCTGCGCTCGCTTTGATAGGTCGCACCCGATATTTTCACCGTGGTATCTGTGGCGGAGAGCAGCACCACGTCGCTGACCACGCTGCCGCCCAGAGTGGTTTCCAGAAAAACACTGCTTGCGTCCTTCGGCGTTGCGTACAGCAGGTTTTCAAATAGAATGGCCGCCTGTCCGCGGGTGATGATATCCCCGCCTCCGGCGGTCACGCCGTCCGTCAGGCCGATGCTGTCCGCCAGCGACAGATAGCCGTCATACCAATTGACTCCCGCGGCCACGTCGGAATCGCCGTAACCCAGCAGCCGCATTAGAATCGCCGCTGCCTGACCGTAGGTGACGGCGCTGTCGGGACGGAAAGAGCCGTCGCCCGAACCGCGCACCAGCGGGGAGGTTCCGCTGGCCGCGGCATTGATATAGCCCAAGGCCCAGTTGTCCGCGGTGACGTCGCTGAAGATGACCCGGCCCTTCTGGAGCCCGGCTTCGCTGCCCCGGTCATCCGCCAGAATCGCCATTTTACAGAAGGAAGCCCGGGTCAGCACGTCGCCGGGATGGAATAGGCCGTCGTCCGAACCTTGCACGATGCCAAGGAGCCGGAGTGTTTCCGCGGCCTCTGCGACGCTGGTGTCGGTGATGTCGCTGAAGCTGGAGGAGGACGCCCACGCCGGGGTCACCGCCGCCCCGCAGCACAGCAGCACAGCCAAACAGGCAGAAAAAATTCGTTTCATATGTGTATGCTCTCCTTTTTAATCCGTGCGCAGCGCGTCCACCGGCTGGAGGCCGCTGGCCTTAATGGCCGGGTAAAGCCCGAAGACCACGCCCAGCACCACGCTTACCAGAAACGCAAGTCCGGTGATGGAGGCGTCGGGCAGCACCACATAGCCAAGCTGCAGCTTGCAGTAGACCGCCGTGGACAGGTAACCCACCAGTATGCCCAGAATTCCTCCCATGCCGCACAGCAGGCTGGCCTCAATCAGAAACTGGACGATGATGCTTTTCCGCTGGGCTCCGATGGCCTTGCGGATGCCGATTTCCCGGGTGCGCTCGGTTACGGTGACCAGCATAATGTTCATAATACCGATGCCGCCCACCAGCAGAGAGATTGCCGCGATGCCTCCCAGCAGCTTCTGCTGGCTGGCGCTGGCCTCGGTGGCGTAGTCGATGGAGTCATTCATGCTGTAAACATTGTAATAGCCCTTGTTGTTCATGGGGTCATTCATGTCACCCAGCAGTCCGGACAGGAAGCTGTCCAGACGGGTCACGGCCTGCTGGGTGGCCTCGGCGCTCTTGGCCGAAACCACAAAGTTGGTCATGTCGCTGCCAACCTCATAGCTGTTGGCAATGGTCAGCACCCTTGAATCGGTGTAGGGAATCACCATCACGTTGTCAAGCGTATAACCCTCGTTGAGAAAATCCTTCTTGGCATACACGCCAATGACGGTAAAGGGCACTCCGTCCACGTACATGGTTTTGCCCAAAGGGTCGGCGTAATCGAAAAATGCCGTGGCCGCGTCCGCGCCCAGTACAACCACCTGATGATTTTCCTGAATATCGAGATAGGTGAGGTCGCGCCCTTTTTCAATGGTGAAATTATTGCACACCGACCACTGGTCGCCGCCAAGATAGAGGTCAGGCGAATAATCCATGGTGTAGGAGGATTTCGCGCCGAAGGTGATTTTTCCGCTGTAGTAAGCATTTGGGGTTACGCCGTTAACCAGTGTGTCCATCTGAAGGCAGTATTGATAAAGATCATCAAACAGATTGATATTTTCTTGATAGGAGTACGCGTCCACGCTGATTTTATTGGTGCCCATGCTCTCTAAGTAATCCATCATCTGCTGTGTCTCGCCCTTGGCGTAGGAGACCAGCGTAATCACCGACGCAAGGCCGATGATGATGCCCAGCATAGTCAGAAAGGAGCGGCCCTTTCGGGCTCCAATTGATTTGAAGGCGATTTTCAGAGTCTGCCGGAGGTTCAAAGCCAGTCAACCTCCTGCCTGTAGTCCTCAACAATCCTGCCGTCGGAAACCCGGATGACCCGGGGGGCAATGGCGGCGATGTTATTGTCGTGAGTAATCAGAATGATGGTGGTTCCCTCCCGGTACAGTTTTTGCAGGATGGTCAGTACATGGGCGCCGGTTTTGGAGTCCAGATTGCCGGTGGGCTCATCGGCCATGATAATCGGGGGGTGGGTGGCGATGGCCCGGGCAATGGCCACCCGCTGCTGCTGTCCGCCGGACATTTCCGTGGGTCTGTGCTCGGCGCGGTTGCCCAGGTCAACCCGGCTGAGGGCGTCCTCCACCAGCGTTTCCCGCCAGGAGGCCCGAAGTCCCTGATAGATCAGAGGCAGTTCCACATTTTCCCGGGCGGACAGTGCAGGGATGAGATTAAAGCCCTGAAAGATAAAGCCAATCTGCTTATTGCGGACAAAGGAGAGCTTTTTGTCGGACAGCTCAGTAACGTCCTCTCCGTCCAGATGATACTCTCCGTAGGTGGGGATGTCCAGACAGCCCAGGATGTTCATCAGTGTAGATTTCCCTGAACCGGAGGAGCCGACAATGGCCGCAAATTCCCCGCGGTCAATGGAGAGGGTGACGCCGTTGAGAGCGCGGACTTCGCTCTCCTCTCCCTCGTTATAAATTTTATACGCGTTTTTCAGCTCAATGAGCATACCGCCGCCTCCTAACCATATATAACGCTGCCGCTGCTGTCGTCCGTCTCACTGGAGGAGTAGCTGTTGAACACCACATCCCCTTCCTCAATCCCTTCTTTGATCTCAACGTTATAGTCATCAGACAGGCCAATGGTGACCGGAACCGCGTAAAAGCCGTCAGGGTATTGAATGGAGGAGTCCTCCGGCAGGTCTATGGCGGTTTCCGGGCGGGATTCCTTCTGTACGAAAACCACGGAGACGGTTTCTCCGTCGTCGGTGGTGATGTAGCGCACGTCACTGATGGGCAGTACAACACAGTCCTCGCTCTGGCTGGCGACAAAGCTGTAATAGAGGGTGGTGCCGGTGAGCAGGGTTCCATCGCTGTTGTCAACCAGCACTGTCACCGGGAAGGTGGTGACATTGTTTTCCGACGTGCCTTCCAGACTCACGGTATCCGCCGTACCGAAAAAGGAGTTTCCGTTCCAGTCGGTCAGATCAATGCTCATGCCTGTTTTGATATAACTGATATTGCGTTCATCCACGTCCAGGGTGACGGTCATGGTGGTGGTGTCGGCGATGGAGATAGCGACCCGTCCCGATTCCACATCCTCTCCCGCAACCAGGGAGCATGAAATCACCGTTCCGCTGATGGGAGCCACGGGGTTAAAATCGTCCAGCGCCTCCAGCGCCTTGTCCGCTGCCGTCTGCGCCTTGGTCACGTCATCCTGTGCCGTTTGAACCGCCGTTTCCGCGTCGGCAACCGTCTGTTCCGCGTCGGTGATTTCTTCCTTTTTGTCCGCGATTTCGTCCGAAAAGTCCTCGGGCTTCAGCACCAGCAGGGTATCGCCCGCTGTTACGTCCTTGTAGCTCTCCAGATAATCGGCATCCACAGTTCCGGCTGCCTTGGTCAGAACGGCGGTGGTGCGGTAGTAGGCGGTGGTGCCGGAATCGTAGGGATAAAGATTGCCGCCGAGCACGGCGGTGGCCGTCACGCCCGAAGCCAGAGCGCCGGGGTTGTCAAACACCACGACCACCTGGAACAGCGTTGCGCCCTCCGATGAAATCTTGCGAACCAGATTGATTTCCTCCACACTGCCATTCAGGGTAGTCATGTAGCTTGGAATGGATACCGTGGCGGATTGGCCCACATAAACCTGCCCCTGATAGGCGTAGTTAAAATAGAGTTCCAGACGGAATTTGCTGTCGTCCACCAGTGTGGCGATCTGGGTGCCCTTGGCGATGTCATCGTCCACCTGGTAGGTTTCCACGTCCTGAAGCTGTCCGGTAAAGGCTGCTGTAACCTTGCTGTTAGCCAGCGCGGTAGCCTGATCCTCATAAATGTCGTCCAGGGCGTCGTATTGCTCTTGCAGCGCCTTCTTGTCCTCCACCAGCGTCTCCTGCGCGTCGATGACGTCCTCCTGTGCGGTTTTGACGGCGGCGTTCGCATCGGTGACGGCGTCCTCCGCCGTTGGGCTACTGATGGAATAGAGCGGATCGCCCGCCATAACCTGCTGCCCTTCCGTCACATAGACGTCGGTTACCGTCCCCGCCGCGGTTAGGGTAATGGTGGAGGAGGTGTTGGCCTTCGCGCTGCCGCTGCCCTCCACCGTTGTGGAGATGGAGGAGATACTGGCTGTGTCCAGCGTCGGATCCCCCACGGCCTGAGTCTGGTCGGTAAAGACGAATTTCCAGAGCAGCACCGCAGCCGCTGCCGCCGCAAGAACCACAACCGCAACGGGTATCAGTTTTTTCAGCCGTTTTGTTCGGCCGCGCTTTTTGTTGGGAGGAAGCGGAGGAGACACCGCTTCCGGGAGAGGAGCTGGCTGCTCTGTCTGTGTGGTACTTTCATTCATGTACGGTTCCTCCATAAAACGGAACAAGCCGACCGGATATCGCCAATTCCAATCTATTGCATTCGGCACACCTTGTCCCTGCATATCCAGAATATTCTATCACATTCTGTTCGAGTCTGTCGTTACAAAGAAATAACAACTCTTTAATATTTAATTAAGACTCCTTTCATAATGGTCATTAGACGGCAAAAACAGGATAAAGTTCCCGATAGGCATACGTTTAAGCAAAGTCGACAAAATTTCCCTGTTGATTGTTGTTTTTACTTCGTGTATAGTCGTATATGTAAAATATGTAAAATTAAGTAAATTTAGAAGGAAGCAACCGGACTGCCTGACAGGGCACGCACATGTTATTTTGTCGTCCCCGCTTTGTCAAAAGCGGTGTTTGGCTCAATCTGACGATGGCGTGAGGGGGGCTTAGATTCAGAGCGTGAAACTTTGTCGAACCGTGTGATCGGGGCGGAATGTCCAGGAAAACTGTAGATTAAGGAGAACCTGTATGAAGAAATTATCGCGTACTCTGTCCCTTGTACTCAGCGTTTCCATGGTAGCCGGACTCTGCTCCGACGGTGCTGTGGCCATGTTGCCCGCATCCACCAGCGGCACCTCCACGACCTGTACAAAGGTGGACAGCCCCTTGGCATACACTTACATCGAAATGAAAACCGCAGACAGCGGCAGCGAGGCCACACTGTCCGCAGAAGAGCCGGTCTTCAGGGAAGTCTCCACATCGGACTGGTTCTATGACTCCGTCTGCTTCATGGTGGACAACGGCCTGATGAATGGCACTGGGGAAGATCAATTCAGCCCGTATGAAAATCTCAGCCGTGCCATGCTGGTTACTATTCTATACCGTATGGCCGGAGAGCCGGCGGTGGGGGAAGGGATCTTTTCCGATGTGGAGCCGGGTTCCTGGTACGAGGCGGCGGTGGCGTGGACAGCGGATAACGAAATCGTGCAGGGCATGGGAGAAAACAGATTTCAGCCCGATACCGTCATTACCCGTGAGCAGATCGCGGCCATTCTTTATCGGTACGCCCAGCGGTTCGAATATGACGTCACCGCCGCGGGAGACCTCTCCGGCTTCAGCGATGCCGCCACAGTCTCCTCCTATGCGGAGACTGCGATGCGGTGGGCGGTTGGGATAGGAGTTCTCAAGGGCAGCGACGACGGCGCGCTTCATCCCGCCGATACCGTCACCCGCGCCGAGGCGGCGGCCATGCTCCAGCGCTTTATGGAGGTGTTTACAAGCTAGCCGGAAAGCAGTCTGAAACCAAAAGCAACAGCAGAATCTTTGTTAAATACGTTATGGAATCTCTCCGGTCTTCCTGTTTGGAGGAATGAGCCGGACGGTTTCCCATGGGGCATTTAAAGATTCTGCCGCTTTGATCTGTTTTCTCCCAATTAAGTGATGAACGGTGCTTGTTCGGAATATACATGACATAAGAAAACGAGGAGGTATGTCATATGACCATTCAACACCAGCACCCGGACTATTCGCCGGAGCAGCGAAAGGCGTTGCTTTTTGAGACACACCGAAGCTGTCGGGCAGAGCTGCAGCGTAATATGGCCCGTCAGACGGGGCTGTTCACCGAGGCTCCAATGGCTTCAAAGGCTCTGGAGCGATAAGCGACCCGGATACATATGGTTGCGATTTATACCCGTCAGTCCATTGAGAAAAAGGACAGCCTGTCAATTCAGGGACAGATTGACCTCTGTGCCAGACAGCTGACGGAGGAATACAAGGTGTACCGCGACAGCGGCTATTCCGGGAAAAACACCAGACGGCCCGCCTTCCAGCGTCTACTTCAGGACATTGAGAAGGGTCTGATTACCAAGGTTTATGTCTATCGGCTGGATCGCTTCAGCCGATCTATTATGGATTTTGGTCAGGTTTGGGAGTTTCTGCGGGCGAACCGGGTGGAATTTGTCTCTGTGACAGAGCAGTTTGACACCTCCGCTCCCATGGGACGGGCCATGCTGCAGATTATTATGGTGTTTGCGCAGTTGGAGCGTGAAACCACGGCCGAACGGGTAAAAGACAACTATTACCAGCGTGCCGCGCTGGGCTCCTGGCCGGGAGGCCCCGCGCCCTACGGGTTTTCCATCGGGCGGACGCCGGACGGAAACGGACACGCCGTTCCCGCTCTGCGAAAGAATGAATTCGCGCCCACCGTGGAGCGCATTTTCCTGCGTTACGCCCAGGAGGACGTCAGCCTTGGGCTTCTGGCCCGGGAATTAACCGCGGAGCACAGTCCGCCACCGAGAAGAGACGTCTGGGATAACGTCACCCTGTCCCGGTTGCTTCGAAGTCCGCTCTATGTTATGGCGGACGAGGACATCTATCTCTATTTTCAGGGAAAGGGGCTTCGCTTTTCCAATGATGTGAGAGACTTCGACGGTTCCCACGCGGGCATGGTGATTGGGAAACGCAGCCGCTCCGCTAACAAGTATAACGATTTGGAGGAACAGCATTTTTCCCTGGCAAATCACAGCGGCTTCATTTCTTCGGAGCTTTGGCTGCACTGTCAGTGGAAGCTTGACCACAATCGGCAGCTCAGCCGGGCAAACCAGGGAAAGCACAGCTGGCTGACGGGACTGATGAAATGCGCCGCCTGTGGCTACAGTGTCAAGGTGAACCGCGACGGAGAGCGGTTTTATCTGATTTGCAGCAGACGCTCCAACCAGTCGGCCTGCGGGCAGAGTATTCAAGTTGATTTGCGGGCGCTGGAACACGGGATTGAGCAGGAGCTGTGCCGACTGCTGGAGGACTGTCCTCCGGAGACTGCCGAGAAACCGCCGGACGGTGCAAGGGCGGAGCAGCTCGCCAAAATTGAACGGAAAATCCAGCGGCTGATTCATGCGCTTTCCGAGGGAAGCGATGTCACCATCCGCTATATCAACCGGCAGATCGAAAGACTGGAACAGGAGAAAAACCAGCTTATAGACGCCGGTGCCGCCGGACGGCAGGCGGTTTCCCCGGGATCGGAACAAATTCGGTTTTGTGAGCTGACGATGCCGCAGAAAAAGCTGGTGGCAGCCCGCTTTATTGAACGGGTAGAGCTGGCGGGAGAACAGGCGACTGTGAAATGGAGAGTTTAGCAGGCAAAGAGAGCCGTTGGCAGCAACTTGTGAAATGGGACAAAGATAGGGGACACGAAAAACCGTGTCTCCTATCTTTTGCTGTATACTGAGGAGAGCAAGATGAAAAAACGTGAAGAGAATAGCTGAAACGGCAAATCGTCCATACCGTCCTTCAAAATAAAATACAAAAAAATGGAGTTGCAAATATAATTCCAAATTAATTTAAAAAAACATGAAATATAAACCTATATTACCAAAAACGGAGGTTAATTATTATGAATTTGGAACATTTATTCGTTTTGTTTACATAACATTCATTTTTCTTACACATACTCTACAAATTCGCAAATTAACATAGAACCAGACAATCGATTACAAACCAACGGTTGTCAAATCATCATTTGCAGGTATGAAAGGAGAACCAAAAAATGAAATTTAAGATGATGATGGCAAGCTTGATGGCTACTACAATTCTTGCGACAGGGCTCATCTCGAGCGCCTCAGCCGCCAGTAGTCCTCTCAATACCAGCCAACCCACGCAGAGCACGACAGCTGTTCAGTCTCAGCAGACGACGTCTGATCAGACTCAAAAGACGACGTCTACTCAGTCCCAAAAGGCGACATCCACACAGGCTCAAAAGAATGTCAGTGCCACTGATTTTGGCGCGATGAGCAACTCAGAAATTCAGTCTTTTATCAAGACGCAAACGGATTCTACTACAAAAACCAAGGTGACAGCGCTCTACAAAACCTATGCAACAAAGGATGACGCTGTTACCTCCGCCAAAAAGGCGCTTGTCGCCGGATTGACAAAGTACAATATCAAGAACTATGAAACAAACGGAACCATCGATGTTGACAAAGTTCAGACGGCAATCAATCAGCTGAAAAATTCCACTGCGGTTAAAGAGCTGACAACGTTGCTGACCAACTATAAGAACGCCGTGACCGCACATGACACTGCAAAGGAAAGCCTTTTGTCCGCCATGCAAACCGCCGGATATGTTAAGTAAGGGCTTCTGAAACAACGGCAAACCTCCTTTTGAATGGATTAGCAAATACGTTCCTAACGAGACAAAACGAGTGAGTATGGATCATGATCCATACTCACTCGTTTTTGGTTTGGTAGTGCAACGAACCTGTTTCGGACGCGGGCAAGCGCCAAGCCGCTGAAATGAATTCTTTCCCCATGGACGCCCTCTATTTAAAAAATAGACGCAAGCACTTGCGTTGTTCCGTTTTACTGTGGTATTGTTGCAAAAAGGGGTGTTTTCATGCTGACGATCTTAAAATCAATCGGATATTTTATTGTGGCTGGTTTATTTGAAATTGGCGGCGGATATCTGGTCTGGCTTTGGCTCCGTGAGGGCAAAAGCATTTGGTTCGGAGTGGCCGGAGCTGTTGTGCTGGTGCTTTATGGCGTCATTCCGACCTTGCAGCCTCAAAGCAGCAGTTTCGGAAAAATATATGCGGCATATGGCGGCGTTTTCATTGCAATGTCCATTCTTTGGGGATGGAAAATAGACAACACGATTCCAGACAAATTTGATATCATTGGCGGACTGGTTGCGCTTGCCGGTGTCTGGATTATTATGTATTTTCCCCGCAGGTAGAGCCCTGCTTCGGCTGAACCCCCATTAGAAAGCTTCCTGGTGGAAGAAGCCACGCTTCGTATGGTAAAAGATTTAACATTGAAAAGCCCTCCGAGGATTCAACCAGGGAGGACTCAAAAATGAGGGAATACCTCATATTAATTTTTGTCCGCGTTTTCCGCCGCGGTACGGATGCACAAGGCGCCTTTTTAGGCGTCTCATGTAATTATAGTACAGCACCTCTGTAAAATAGAGACGAAAATTCGATGATGGTTCCATTCATTTTTTCTGTTTTCCCGCCATTCCTTTTAAAGATACAGCCGTTTTTATATGCTGCATAGGGTGAATTTCGGGTACCAATCAGTTCATTATCTCATACACTGCGGTAGAGGTGATGAAATGATCAATTATATGATTCAACAAGGAGATACTCTGTACAAAATTGCAAATCAATACAATGTTACGGTACAGGAGATTATAGACGCCAACCCCAATATAAATCCATTTAACCTTTATGCCGGTCAAATTATCCAAATTCCATCGCAAAATACGTATCAAGGCCAATTATCATCACAGCAGCGCATGCAGCTGCCAACACAGCAGCCACAGCAACAGCAACAACCAAAATAAGAAACGCCGGAAGCCTGCCCCGTGCAGACCTCCGGCGTTCGTTTTACCTGCTGCTGACGTTGTCTTCCTTGGATATGCTGAACTCCACCGTCACCGGGAACGCCGTCCAATATAGGGGCATTTCGTTGGGCTTGCCATAACTTACACGGGCACAAAGCATTGAATCCAGCAGGGCAATATGTTAAACTATATTGAACTTATTTCTCAGAAACAATTACAACAAAAAGATGGGTGCTATGATGGAAAAGCCACAACAACCCGTGCGAGCCAACAGAACCAATAAACTAGAAATTGTAAGAAGAATCGATCGAAAAAAAACAGATTTAGAGGAAGTCTACTCTTCGGAAGTACCATGTCTGGCAAAACAAAAAAATGAAGTGCCCATTACATATCAGGAAGATTTTTTTAAATTTAACTTCAGCAGGCAGTAAACGACGGAACCGTGGCTTTGTTTCAGCCGCTTCCAAAGCCGCCAGAAGCGGCGATGCGAACAGTTGTAAGGTCAGCACCGCACAGCTCAATCACAAAAGCAAACCACCCAGGCACATTTTTTATGCCGGGGTGGTTTCTTTACGCGTTTCAAGGAATGTGGTATTGACTTACCATACTCATAGCCCGTGAAACATTTTCTCGTAATGGTTTAATCTGAGAATCCTGATTTACCTTCGTAAGGGTATCAAAAAACATCTCCTGATCCGGTGACGGTTCATGTTGGTCCATTTCTGTTATAGCTCCTTTTCTATGGTATATCGCATAGTATAAATCATTGAATGCAAACTATACCGCGCGGCGAACGGCAGTTTACCAAACCAGTTGTTTTCAGGCCATATTATGATAAAATAAACGGTATTATTTAGTAAATAACTTCACTGATTGAATCTATTTTAATATTATTGTATTCCACACTGTCAAAGAAATATCGATTTTCATATCGTTTTCCCCGCGCGATTGCATCAAAGGAGAAGCGGATTTCGATTACCGACAGCTCCCGTCGCTCCGTGGTATAAGCCCCTCTCAGAATGCCCTTGCTTTTTACAGGTATAAATTCATGGGGAGGGTGATAGTGTTCGGTCGGTTGATAAAAATCTACATTTAATAACATAAGCGACTGAGGATGCCGACCTTCATTGACAAGTGCCAGCAGCGCTTGTTCCGATTCTTTTGCCAGCGTGAATCTCGCCACGCCGACGAGCTGTTCGGTTTTTCCGTCAAAAACAGTGATGCTGGGATTTGTAATTCTGATAAACACCAGTGTCCCTCCTTTGACAACGGCAGCCTGCGCCGTTGCGCTGGTGTCGGACGCGCCTGCCCATGGCATTGCGTCAGCGATTTTGTCAAGGCCGCCGGACATCAGGCCATTCATTATATTCAAGTCATGAGGCCAACATGCGACAGCCACCATAGGTTCACTTTTACGACCGATTTGGTATGATTATCCTTTGCAAAAATCATAAATGAATCTTAAATTACCATAAATTTTCACTTGATAAAATGGTTACAATTTGTTACTATATGTTTGTCCCTGATGGACAATACTTAATTTGGAGGACTTTTTTATGTGTAACCTGATTAGTAGTTGTTTCTCAGTCTGTGGTTCCAGCTGCGCAAATCTGCTTCAGTATTTCTATCAGTGCTACGGCGGCGGCTATAGCAGCTCCTGCGGCGGCTAACATCATGGGCGGCTCTGCTTCGGCAGAGCCGCTTTTCTTTTTATCAAGCTGAACGCTTGATGCGCCCAGAGGGTGACCGATGGATGACTGTGCACGTTCCTTACGTCGGTACCGGGCATACAATAGGGGTGAAAGGAGGGCTTGCTATGCCGATATTTAATCCATTTTTCCCAAGACGCAAACCGAATCCACCTCGTCCCCCGCATCCTCCTGCGCCGCCACCTCCGCCTCCACCGCCGCCGCCCAAACCACCCTTTCCCTTTTTTCCGCCAAAGCCTCATGGGCGTCCATAAAAATTTTACCCCGGTTGTTTTTTTCGGTCTTTGGGCAAACTATCCGTGGGGTGAAATGACATTGAAATATGAGGATCTTTACGATGTGCTGTATAATGAGCCGGAAGCAAATCAGTATTTTAGAAAGCTGCCCGATTATGTGCGCGACCATATCAAATCCCGCGCAAAACACGTCAATTCCTTCGCCAGCTTAAAGGACTATACCGAGAACCTGATACGTGGCGACGAATGAATAAAAACCGCTCCGAATGGAGCGGTTTTTATTTGATCAGCGGGTACCCTCATCGTTGACAAACAGAATGGAGCGCGTTATAGTTACATACAGGCAATAGCGCCGCATCACTGCGGCGCTATTGCCTGTTTTACTTGTCTGTGCGTGACAATATCAATACATAGAGAACCGTCACGTCATGGAACAAAGCAATGAGGAAGGGAGAAAAAATGATACTTAAAAAATTCATCACATTCATGTTGAGCGCCTCCATGGTACTCACCTCGTTTTCCCATGTCCTTGCCGCGGGGAGCTCGGCTGGGCCGGTCACCGCGGGCAGTTTTTCGGACACGGGGGGACATTGGGCGGCTTCTGCCATCGAGAAATGGGCCGGCTACGGCGTGCTCAACGGCGATCAGGGAGCCTTCCGCCCAGACGAAAGCATCACCCGTGGGGAACTGGCCACGGTGCTCGATCAGCTCATGGGCTATCAGACGGAGGTGACCAACACCTTTCCAGATGTGCAGCAGGGCGCCTGGTATGAGCAGGCCGTGTTGAAGGCAAGTGCGGCGGGAGTTCTGCTGGGGGATGATCTGGGCAATGCCGCACCCACCGCAAATATCACCCGGGAGCAGGCGGCCACCATGCTGGCCAGAGCCCTGGGGGTATCTTCCGCCGGAGGGGAGGATACCAAGTTCAGTGATGCCGCCGATATTTCCAGCTGGGCGCAGCCCTATGTATTCGGCATGGAGGCCGCGGGATACATCACAGGATACGACAATGCGTTTTATCCACAGGAGGACATCACCCGCGCGGAGGTTGTGACCATTCTGGATCACGCAATTAAGGCCTATTACAACCAGGCCGGAACTTATACCGACACGGTTGACGGCCTTGCCATTATCAAAGCCGACGGAGTTGTACTCAAGGACGCCACCGTCAGTGGTGACCTGATCGTGGCGGACGGCGTGGCGGGCGGAAGCGTCACGCTGGAGGGAACCACCGTAGCCGGCAGCCTGATCATCCGGGGAGGCGATACCGATACCGTCACGGTGGACAGCGCCTCCAGCGTTGCGTCCCAGAAAGTGGAGAAGCTTTATTCAAGCGAGGAGCTGTCCGGTGGAACTGTTCTGCGTAATTTCACTCTGGCCGGTTCCTACAGCGGCGGCGTGATCAACTGCGTGCCTGTAGAGGCTCGGGCCGCGGCCTACCTGTGGGACAACGAGGCCAAGTCCTATTATTCGGTACCCTTCACCGCGGGGAATATCGCGGGGAACTTTGTGGAGCTGCGCGATATGGACGCAGACGGTACGGCGGACGGCGCCTTCATCGTTCAGCGGCAGGACAGCGCCACCGTCTGGGATGCCGATATGCATTGGCTCAATGGGGCGGGCGCGAGTACCGAGCCCGTGGTGGAAGATGCCACCGGGGAGGACGCCTTTGACCGCGACTATGTCATTCCCATGGGCGAGCGTCTGCTGACCGGTTACGGCCTGGGCGACTGGAGCGGCAGCACGGACTTTCATAATATCATCGGCTATGCCGACGAGACCGGCAGTACTTTGGTCACGGACGGAACCGACGATCTGAATTACTACTGGCCTCAGCACGACTACTACAATGCCGAGTCCAACGACACGCTGACCATGCTGACTCACTACAAAACCTATCAGCAGACCACCAGCTCGAACTGCGGCCTGGCCGCGGCCCTCACCGTTCTGGATTGGTACGGTCAGAGGGGCGACCTCAACGACAACGACCTTGTGGGACTGAGAGGTCTTGATACTTGGGGCGGCGCAACAGAGCTCAAACCGCTGGAAACCGTCTTTACCAATCTTTCGCAGTTGGGTGTGACCTCGGGATGGACCTTCGAGTCCAGCTATGACGATCCTGAAAAGCTGTTTGACCCCGACTGGATTCAATCCACCCTTGCGGCGGGCTATCCCATCATGGTGGGGTGGAACAGCTTCGGCGGACACTGGCAGGTGATCATCGGATATGACGACATGGGCACCGACACCACCGCCGACGATGTGCTGATTCTCATGGATCCCTATGACTCCACCGATGACAGGAATGACGGCTACGGCATCCAGTCCTATGAGCGGCTGGCTTACGGAGTCCAGAGCTTTGATGACGATGTGAACTACAGTGAAACCATCTTCCTTGTGGCCATTCCCGATACGGATTGGAGCAACCAACAGTCCGTTTACGACGGCGACGGCTCCACCATCGTCAAAACCAGCAGCGCCATGGACTTCGGAGCGGCTTACGGCTCCGCCGTGGAGAGCAGCTGGGTCAGCTACCGCGACACCGCGGCGGATATCCAGACATATTATCCAGATACATATATCTGGGGCACCGGTGACGACGCACTGGCGGGCCCCGCCACAGGCAGCTACCGGCACAGCGGTGACGTGGTCAATTCCTCCTATTATTCTCACTTTGATTTTTATAATATGGTGAGCAACGATCACCTGACCATGCTCACCGGGTTTCAAACCACACAACAGACCACGGAGTGGACCTGCGGCTTGGCCTCCGCGCTGATGAACATGGAATGGTTCGGGAAAAACGACGACAACAATCTGACTGAAATCGATTTGGCTGCCATGCGGCAGAACGGTCAGGAAGGCGCCACCACTGTCAACGGCCTGGAGGAGGTGTTCAGTAATCTGAATACCAGCTATGGTCAGGATTGGGCATGGTTTACCATGCGTGATCTGGATGAAGATCTGGGCATTGGAGGCCACTATCTGTCTGCCGGAGCCGCCGACAACGGACTGATTCCCTATCTTCTGTCTCAGGGGATTCCCATGATGATCGGCTGGGATGAGTGGGGCGGCCACTGGCAGGTGGTTGTGGGCTATGACGACATGGGTACAGATACCACCCAGGACGACGTGCTGATTCTGGCGGATCCCTACGACACCACGGATCACGATCAGGATGGCTATGTGATTGAGAGCTTCGAGCGGCTGGTCTATGGCTGGGACGCCAGCTTTGACGAGGAATACGCCTTCGTGGTGGCATTTCCCGAAGCGGGTCACCAGGACGTGATCACCGAGTTCGGAATGGAAAAGCCCTACTATACGCCAAAGGCGGGTTAAGTCCATGGCATTAGGCGCACCGCAGTGCGTGCTATCATTATAGTGCCAGAGGCACGGTTTTCCACGCAAAAACAGAGCCGGTAGTCCTTTCGGACTCACCGGCTCTGTAGATAGTTACTCCAGGGCTTCCAACTCGTCCAGCCAGACACGGGCAGCGGCGTCCGAGGGCATCCGCCAGTCCCCTCTGGGCGACAGCGTTACCGACCCTACCTTGGGACCGTCCGGCAGGCAGGAGCGCTTGAATTGCTGTGCAAAAAAGCGGCGGTAAAAATTCTTCAGCCATTTAAGCAGCACTGCTCTGGAATACCGCTGCCCGAAGGCATGCTCCGCAAGCCGAAGTACCTTTCTGGGTGGAAAGCCCCAGCGGATGGCATAATAGAGGTAAAAGTCGTGCAGTTCATAAGGACCCACCAGATCCTCTGTTTTTTGGGCGATGGTTCCGCCCACGGCGGGCAGCAGCTCGGGCGAAACGGGCGTATCCAAAATATCCGCCAGAACATGAGAGAGCTCCCGATCCTCCTCTGCCTTGTCGTCACAGACGAAGGAAACCAGATGGCGAACCAGGGTTTTCGGGATGGAGGCGTTGACGGCATACATACTCATATGGTCTCCGTTGTAGGTAGCCCACCCCAGGGCGAGCTCGGATAAATCCCCTGTTCCGATCACTAGGCCTCCGGTCTGATTGGCAATATCCATCAGCACCTGGGTCCGTTCCCGGGCCTGTCCATTTTCAAAGGTCACGTCGTGGGTGTCCATGGACTGGCCTATATCGGCAAAATGGCGGCGCACAGCATCCCCGATATCAATGCGCCTGAGGGTTGCTCCCAGCCGCTCCGCCAGCTCCACGGCGTTGTTCCGGGTGCGGTCCGTGGTTCCGAAGCAGGGCATAGTGACCGCGATGACGTCGGTGGAGGGGCGGTTTAGCAGCCGCATGGCAACCATGGTAATCAGAACCGCCAGGGTGGAGTCCAGTCCCCCGGACAGACCTACCACGGCGGTTTTCGCCCCGGTGTGCTCCAGCCGCTTTTTCAGCCCCAGAGACGCGATGAGCAGAATTTCGTCGCAGCGGGCACTGCGCTCGTCGGGATTTTCCGGGACAAAGGGCGTGCGGGAAACCATCCGTGTCAGCGTGGTGGTGGAGGACTCCAGAGAAACCGGTACATACCGCATTCCCACTGTTTCCGGCGCGGGGAAGGTGCTCATGCGTCGGCGTTCAAACAGAAGCTTTTCCAGATCCAGCTCAGAGACGGTCAGTCCCGTGGCAAAACGCCGCTCGGCAAGAAGAGCGCCGTTTTCCGCAATCATATTGTGCCCCGCGAACACCAGGTCGGTGGAGGACTCTCCCTCTCCCGCGTCGGCGTAGATGTAACCGCAGATCAACCGCCCGGATTGTCCCAGCACCAGCTGACGGCGGTAATCATCCTTGCACACCAGTTCGTCGCTGGCGGAGAGATTCAGAATCAGGGTTGCTCCTGCCTCCGCCAGACGGCTGGAGGGCGGGACAACCGACCAGAGATCCTCGCACAGCTCCACACCGACGCACAGCCCCTCCATGGCATCGCAGCAGACGAGCACATTGGTTCCGAAGGCTGGCTCCTGTCCGCAGAGGCGGACGGTACCATCTCCCGCGCCGCCCGGCGTGAACCAGCGCCGCTCATAAAATTCTCCGTAGTTGGGCAAATAGGTTTTGGGAATCACGGCTAAAATAGTTCCCCTGTGAATCACGGCGGCGCAGTTATAGAGCTTCCCCTCACGCCGCACCGGAAGGCCGAGCGCCGTAATCATATCCAGATCCCGAGTTGCCTCCAGAACAGTGCCGAGGGCGTCCTCCGCCGCCCGGAGCAGCGCAGGCTGCAGAAACAAATCTCCGCAGGTATATCCCGTGAGGCAAAGCTCGGGCAGGCAAAGAACCCGCACCCCCTGCCGTCCGGCATCCCGCATTAGGGTAAAGCACGCCTCCGCATTATAGCGGCAGTTGGCAACCTCGATTTTTGGAGTGCCTGCCGCTGCTTTGATGAAACCATCCTTCATGGCAACCTCCCCCTTTCGGTTCGTTTACTGTCCATCATACCGCTAATTTGCCCATTTTGCAACTGTATGCACTGGAAATACTTGTCCTGTCTGTTTTAACATGCTATAATAAAAAGGACGCAAGTCAGAATGCTAATTAGGAGGAATCTCCCCATGTCCAATTATAAAATTTTGGCAATCAACCCCGGCTCTACCTCAACAAAAATCGCCGTGTTTGAAGGTGAAACCGAAATCTTCAAGAAAACCGTGGTGCATGACGCCGCCGAGCTGGCGAAGTATACCACCGTTGCCGATCAGCTTCCCTACCGCGTGGAGACGATCCTCGCCGTCTGCAAGGAGCAGGGCGTCGACATCTCCGACTGCGCGGCCTTTGTGGGCCGCGGCGGCGGTTTGGATGCCTGCCCCGGCGGCACCTATGCGGTCAACGACGTGATGCTTGCCCACGCCCGCCGCGGCGGCGGTAACCACCCCGCTTCCCTGGGCTGCCAGATCGCCCAGAAATTTGCCGAGCAGTATGGTGTCAAGGCATTTATCGTCAATCCCCCCGATGTAGATGAATTCCAGGATGTGGCCCGGGTGACCGGACTTGCCGATGTTTTCCGCACCCCCTCCAGCCACGCGCTCAACCAGAAGGAGACCGCCATCCGCGTGGCCGCTGACCTGGGCAAAACCTATGAGACCTCCAACTTTATTGTTGCCCACATCGGCGGCGGCGTATCCGTCACCGCCCACTGTCTGGGCAAGATGATCGACTCCAACGGAATCATCAACGGCGAGGGACCCATGGCGCCCACCCGTTCCGGCGCGCTGCCCGCGGTGGATCTGATGAACCTCTGCTACTCCGGCAAATGGACCCGGGATGAGATGTACAAGCGCCTGACCAAGTCCGGCGGCTTTGTGGATCATGTGGGCACCTCTGAGACTCTGGAAGTCGTCGATATGATCAAGCAGGGCAACAAGTATGCTAAGCTGGTCTATGATACCTTCCAGTATCAGATTGCTAAAGAAATCGGTTCCATGGCGGCCGTGCTCAAGGGCAAGGTTGACGCCATCATCCTCACCGGTGGCATCGCTCACGACAAGGAGCTCTGCGCCAACATGAAGGAGTATGTCGGTTTTATTGCTCCCATTGAGGTGCGCGCGGGTGAGTTTGAGATGGAAGCCCTCTCTTCCGGTGCTTACCGCGTTCTCACTGGCCACGAGGAGGCCAAGCCTTACACCGGCGAAAAGGTGTTCACCAATTTCGACGCACTGAAGAACTAAACGCAACAAAATCCGCGCCGCAGTGGTTTTTTCAATCAATTGTCGGGGCAAACGCGCCGTTGGGAAATCGTCTGATTTCCCAACGGCGCGTTTTTATGCCGGTTTTCGTTTCTATATCCGGTGAAACAGCTGTGCATCATCTGCTTGCGGCCAGTTCAGGTTCGCTTGAACTGCTTTTCCAGTTGTGCACGGGGCAGTTCCACAGCCACCGGACGGCCATGGGGGCAGTACTTTACCTCACCCCGCATGACAGCCTCCGCCACCCGCAAAAGCTCCTGCGGAGAGTTTTTCTGCCCGCCCTTAATAGCCGCCTTGCAGGCCATGGTGTGGAGCAGTTCGTCCCGCGCGGCGGCGGGTTCGGCTCCTCCCGCGGTTAACAGCCGCTCGGCGAGCTCCGTCAGCGCGGATTCTGTCTCGCCGACCTTGAGATAGTCGGGAATCTGGCGTATGATCAGCGCTCCGCCTCCAAATTCCTCCGCCTCAAACCCGAAGTTTCGCAGAAGCGGCAGGTGCTGAAGCAGCGCTGCCCGCTCCTCGCCGGAGAGCTTGACCGTAACAGGTTCCAGAAGCATCTGCCCCATGGGAGCGTGAGATTCCGATTTCAGGCGGTCAAACCACATCCGCTCATGGGCGGCGTGCTTGTCAATGAGAAAGGCCGTATCTCCCTGCTCCACGATAATATAAGTGGCGAACAGTTCCCCGGCCATGCGCCACGGCAGAGGCTCCTGTTTCGGCTCGTCCGGAACCTCCGGGGACGGTTCTTCCTGTAAACGGTCCCGAAGCTCCTGAACCGCCTCCGGGCGGTGCTCCTGCGCCAGGGGAGCGGAAGCCCGCTGTGTTTGCGGGCTTTGCGGCAGAGGCTCGGCCTGAGTGACCATCACGGTGGTGTCCGGTACTCTTTGCTGCTTCTGTTCGGGGATAGGCGGGGCGGGCGTCTTCTGTGGCATTGAGCCGTCCTGCTCCCTTAGATAGGCGGGGTTCTCAGCCGGGCTGCCCACCGGACGTTGCCGCGTATCCGGCGAAGGTGGGATATGAGTTATCACTGCGCCGGATTCGGGTTGAAATATCGGTCTTACGCTGTCGTGCACCGCCATTACCGTCTGATAGGCCACCTCAGGCTCCGGTTGGAGTACGGAGGGAACCACAACCCTGACCGCCGGGCGAAAATGTTCTCCCGTCAGCGCCGAGAGCACCGCATGATACAGCGCATCAAAGACCATCCGTTCATTGATAAATTTGACCTCTATTTTGGCGGGATGGACATTGACATCCACCATATTAAGCTTGACATTGAGATGAAGCACACAGCCGGGGAATTTGCCCACCATCTTCTGATTGGCATAGGCCTCCTCCAGCGCCGCCGTCATGGTGCGGGATTTCACATAGCGTCCATTGACGTAAAAATGCTGATAGCTTCTGGACCCCCGGCAGCAGACCGGCAGTGAAGCAAAGCCGGACACAGTGATGCCCTCTCCGCTTCCCTTGACCGGGGCAAAGCCCAGGGCAATGTCCCGCCCGAACACGCTGTACATGGCCGATTTGAGCTGACCGTCTCCCGGGGTCAGAAGCTCCTGCTTTCCGTCTCTCAGAAACCGGATCGATACCTCCGGGTGGGACAGCGCCACCCGCTGTACCACGTCGAACACCGCCGCGCCCTCCGACGCGTCGCGCTTCATGAATTTCAGCCGTGCAGGGGTATTGAAAAACAGATCCCGCACCACCATAGTGGTGCCCTGGGGACAGCCCGTCTCCTCCCGATCCGTTACCGTGCCGCCCTCCAGACGCAGGGCCGCGCCCAAAGCCGCGCCCTCCGTGCGGGTAAGTACATCAATGCGGGAGACCGCCCCAATGGCCGCCAGCGCTTCGCCCCGAAAGCCCAGGGTTCCTATGGCCTCCAAATCATATTCATTTCTGATTTTTGAAGTGGCGTGCCGCAGAAAGGCCGTTTCCAGCTCGTCCGCCGGAATGCCGCAGCCATTGTCGGTGACGCGGATCAGGGACATTCCTCCCCGCGAGATTTCCACCGTGGCGGAACCCGCTCCCGCGTCAATGGCGTTTTCCAACAGCTCCTTTACCACCGAGGCAGGACGTTCCACCACCTCGCCGGCGGCGATCAGGTCGGCTACGTGAGGGTCAAGAGTATTGATTTTAGGCATAAAGTTTCCTTTCTTAAATGGATACTGTTCCAAACAGGTCAATGGCGTTCAAGGCCATATGCAGTGCCATGGGACACCAGACAGAGCCGCCGTGGTCATAGCTCCAGCAGAAGGCGACGGAGGCGGGCAGCAGCCGGATCGCCAGCAGCAGATAGCGGATATCCCCATAGGAATAGGCGTACTGCCAGACACCTGCAAGGCAAAAGAGCAGGCAGGATATGATGTAGGCCACCGCGCGGTGGCGGTTCCGGAGCCAGCCGAATACCAGTCCGCGAAAGAAGAGTTCCTCCACAATGGGGATCAACACAATCACAACCGCCACAGTGGCGCCGGATTGAAATTCATATTGCTCCAGATAGGTCTGCGCAGTGACGTTCGCCACAGGAAGCGAAATGCGGGCAATCAGCCAGTTTCCCAGAATCGCGCCGGAGAGCCCCGCCAGAAATGCGATCAGATTCCCGCCCGGATTATCCAGCAGCGCCGTCACGGCGTTTTTCAGAAGCGTCCAGAACAGGAAAAACAGGATCACTGCCAGCACTGCGTAATAGAGCACCCGTTCGGCAACGTCGCTGTACCAGATATTAAACCGCGCGTCCACAAACGTCCAGAGCCACGCGCCGGCAAACGGCAGAACGGTCAGATAGAGCAGCAGAAGGATGCTGCCCAAGCCCTTTTCCCGTCCTGTCAGTTTTCCGTTCCATGTGCCGCCGCGTCCATATCGTTTTGCCATTACCTTCGCCTCGATTTTTGTTTTTATGAGAGCCTT